>Ga0172368_10001962_pt1 | contig 27061 bp, 22 predicted proteins | sample Lak11m_FD_114540 | JGI IMG/M metagenome (GOLD analysis project Ga0172368, IMG submission 114540) | Freshwater microbial communities from Kabuno Bay, South-Kivu, Congo - kab_022012_11m | ecosystem: Environmental > Aquatic > Freshwater > Lake | place: Democratic Republic of the Congo: South-Kivu...
ATCTAAAGAATTTCCATTTTTAGCATAAATTTCCAACAAAGTTTGCTTAGATTCAACAACTAATTTTTGATATTTAACATTCTGAGCCTGAACGTCAGTCTCGCCATTTTGAGCATCATATTCCAATTCAGTATCATTGATTTCAAACTCCATATGCTGACTCAAATAGTTCGGATCTTTAGTTTTCTTCCTTGTTTTTCCAGTATTTGCAGCAACATGAGTTTGTCTTTCGAAATGTAAATTATCAAGACATATCTTGTCTGTTTTTGGAGTACCAACTTTTTTACAAGTAACAACTCTATTAAGGAATTCTGTGTCGTTATCCATATCAGTTGAATGACCATTTCCAGTATAATCTCCCAAAACTTCGAACCCAAAATTCATCATTTCCTTTTTGAAAGAATCAAATTCATCATCACTACAAACAATTTGTGGAAGAGTAAGAACCATAACACCACCTTGTTTAAGAATTCTATTCATTTCTATCAAAGCCTTCGCTCTCTCATGTTTATCAATATTTTTCTTACCTTTTTGTCCAAGATAATGTAGAGCAGAAGCGCAATTCACCACATCATATGATCCATCCTTCGCATCCAATTTGGTCATCGGACATACTTTCTTTGTAGGCTCATAATAAGGATTATGTTTTCTTTTCCTTATCAAATCCACTCCGGCATCAAGAATATATGGATTAGCATCAAAGTTTGTAATTTGAGCTTTTGGATCCATCAATCCATAAGTGTTTTCAAATACAAGAGGACCACACGCAACATCAGCAAATTGAGTACCTTTCACAATCCCCTCCTCTTTCAATACTTCAATAAGTCCAGCAACAAAACGTCCATTATTTGCACTATAAGTACCCTCCCAGTTTTCAGTATATTTATCAGCATAATTTTCTCCATGACGATCTACGAAATCCATAAATTCAGCTTCTCCACGATTTTGTAAATATCTAAAATAAGCATTAAGTGTCTGTCTATTATTCATTGCAGCTGTACTAATAGCAGTTCCAATTATAAGTCTTCCATCTCTAATTTCAGGGCGAGAATCTCCACCACCAAGATCATCTCTTTCCAAAAATGCCAAATCGTCATCAGTAAGAGTTCCACCTTCCATAAGTCTCTGACACAACATGAATTTATACAAAGCATGCTCTTCAATTCCCTGATAAATAGTTTCAGGAGCAGTCAAAACTCTAACCTTTGCATCTCTATTTTCACAACGTGCAAACCTCTTCACGAATTGAGACGTATCAGCCAAGCGAATAGAAGGCTCAAGTAAAATAGCTCTATGAATTGATGATAAATCTATACCTTCACGAATAATTGAAGACATGGAAACAATAATAGTTTTTTTGCCCTTTGGATTTTTTGCCTGATCCAAATATTTCTTCCTATCAGCATCTGAAGTTTGACCATCTATAACAAACACATCAACTTTCCCCTTTCCATAATGCCTATCAAGTTTTTCTCGAAGTCTTTCAACAAACGTTGGAATATCTGGATATTCTTTTCCTTCTTCAACTTCATCTGGATCAGTGTCGTCGGAATCAGCTTTTACAGCACCTTTCTTTGGAGCTTTTTTTACGACATCTTTATGTCTACGAGTAACACCAGCTTTATATGTATCTTCACCTATTATGACAGTATCATATTGACCAAAATCCTCTTTAACTATTTCGAAACAAGAATCCAAAACAGCATTTCCAGTTTCTTGAGGCGACACTATTTCTGGATTTATTAATGCCAAAGTTAATTGATGAATTTTTTCAGATACAGTTAAATCTTCGTTATTTAATATAGCGTCATAAACTGACCTTTGCGCAGGAGAAAGCTCCATTTCAACTTTTTCCACATACTTCTCCCAGTTTTCAGGAGGATCAAGTTTCAAAACAAATTCCAACAACAGTGAACGAAGTCTCAAAGGATCATTAGTCTTCATCCAATGTCTCAAACTTGAAATATTATCAGAGAATGCTTCTGGATCTTTAATTCGTAATTGAGGAAAAATATCATCAGGACTATTTGGCGTAGCATTCCCAGAAAGAAGAGCCACGTATTTCAATTCAGGTATTTCAGTAACAAACTTATATACTTCCTCAGTATTTCTACCTCCTTCTTTTTTAGCCCAATGAACCTCATCCACGGCCACAAAATCAATTCCTATAGAATGCAATTGTTCAGTAATTTTTCCCATCTCTCTTTTTGAAGACATCATGCTATATGGAAGAATAATAATTTCAGCCTCCTTTATTTTATCCAAATCAGCCTGACTCATCTTTGGAGTAATAATTCCAACTGTAGGAATAGGAGTCTTTTCCACTTTCTTTTTCTGACCTTTTTGTCCTTGAGAAGGAACTTCACATTCTTGATAATGCTTCGTAACTTGAGAAGCTACAGTATTAGGAAGCTCTCCCGGAGGACATATATAAAGCATCTTTTTTGCTCCAACATGTTCTTTACAGAAAAATGTAGTAGCAGTTTTACCTCTTCCCATGAAGAAAGCTACAAGTAACCTATTATATTTTTCCATATCATACATTGCGATTCTCTGACGAAGAGAAGGAACTTCTATATCTTGGCCATCACCTCCTTGAATCTTAGTAACCAATCTTGGAGACACCTTCAAATCCAAAACTTTTTTGAAATATGCAACAACCTCATCCAACAATTTTTTGTGTTCAACTTGTTTAGGATCCAAAACTTGACCCAAAATCGCTTCTACTTCTGAAAGCAATTGTTTCTGTTCATCTACAGATGTTGAAGGCTCCTCTATTTCATCGGCACCACATTCAGTAACATTAGTTTTTACCAAATGTCTATACACATAGTTTCTAAGATTCCAAAATATTACCTTTCTCAAATCCGGCTTCTCTAAAGTAAACGGAGGAAGTCCAGGAAGATCAGTAGGCAACATATCTCTCTTTTTGGTACGTCCAAGATATTTAGAAATAATTCTCAAACAATGTTCGAAACTTCTTGCGATTGTAGGATCAAGAGCCACCAAGAAATCAGCCAAAAACTCAGGCCCCATAGCTTCAGCAATTTGACGATAACTTCTAATCAAATTAACAAGTTGTCTATCTGTATCCAATTTCTTTCTAGACAAATCACATCTCTCCTTAATTTTTCCAGGCAACATATTTAAAACCTTACCCCAATCCAAAATTTGAGTACTTGGATCTTTGATACATTTAGTCAAACGATCATACAATTCAGGATGATTCAAAATTATCCATTCAGGAGTAATAACCACGGTTGGATCTTGTTCTCTTTTTATATAATCAATAAGAACAAAAACCTCTTTAGCTATATCTCTTTCATTAACAGCACGCTCATGTTTGGCAAATTGACCATACCCAACTCCTCTCTGTTTTTCCTCATACAGTGCCTCCAAAGTCAAAATTCCAATTGCTTTACGAATCTCCTGTACTACAACAAAAACATCTTCAGACAATCTTTCTTGTAAATCTGGAGTTTTCAAAACCTCATCAACTTCCAAACACAACTCAAAAAGGTCTTGAGGTTGTTCAACTATTGCAGGATTAGATTTTCTTTTTTCTACATCCATCAGAACTCTTCTCAATTTAACAGCCAAAAATCTCAAGTGAGCTCCCAAATCTTGGACATCACGATGCCTTTCAGTAGCCCCTGAACTTTGTTCTGCGAATCGATCTGTAATGTATTTTCTGTCTATACTCATATAATTTTTATCCTGTTGTTACTACTTCATGTAATAAATCCCTAACCGTACCCTGAATTAATTTAACAGTATCTGAAACTTTCTTAATATCTTCAATTAATTTTTCATTTTCATCACTTAGTTCTGTTCTTTTTCTTTCTACTTCAACGATATCAAGACCAACATGAGACTCTTTTCTTTCTTGAAGCTCTGATTGTTTTCTAGCAAGATCTTTCTTTGATCTATCTACAGCTTTTCTCCATTCATCAAAAGCATCAGACATTACATCTGGCATACTTGTTCCCATGGCTTGTACACTAGCCAAAATACCAGCAACAACCCTACTCATTTCATCAGTTTCTCTATTCCATTGTTCCTCTAATTCCACACGTTCCTGCAAAGATCCCATCTCAGCAGTTATTTCTGCAATCCTTCTATTCATTACTTCAATAGACTGAATTTTACTCATTAAAACATCATTCAAAGCGTTAACATTCGGATCAACTGAAAGAACTCCACCATGATCAGCTTCCATAAATTCTTGAATAATAGGAATCAAGTTTTCAATTCTAAGATCCTCAAGACTCAGAAAGTTTTCATCAGGTTTTTTAGGAACTGGTTTAATTTTTCCAAACTTACGCAAAGAATTTATAGCCTTAGTAAAAAATCTAACATAACTCAACGAAAGATGAACAATATTTTCAGGAGAATAATAGTGCCATATTGCATAAATCAATCTTTTTTCAAAGTTTAACTTTGAATCTCTAGAATGGAGAGCAAGAACTTCTCTAATCCATTGCTGATTATCTAAAATCATTTGTCTCTCTATTTCCGGTAAAGTTTCTATAAAATGAACTTTTGGCGAAGCAACCTCACTAAGAGGAGAAACATCCTGTGGAGAAGTAGTCGCAGCAACAGTAGCCTGAGACTTCAACTCTCCCAAAATCTTTTCAACTTGAGGCGAAACATCTTTAACTTTATGAACATCAGAACCTCCATGCATCGCAACATTTAATTCTCTAGTTACTCTTTGTACAAATTCAACAAGACTGTCAGTCTGATAACCAGGTTTTTCTCTGAAAAAATCTTCACAAGCAATTTCTATAAACTCAATGTCATCAGCAGTAAATTCAACAGGAACAGGTGATAAATCATCCTGAACAACAATACCATCACCACCATCACCATCCAAATCCACATCTCCTTCATCATCCTCAGGATATTTTACTGGCAAAGCCTCAATAGCCTTAATAGCATCAGATACACTTCCATAAACTTCCCTCCACTTAAATGTTTTCACAGTACCTTCTTTTGGAACCTCAGGGAAATATCTATCTACACAACACGCCTTAACGATATTTTGAATATAATCTTCACCTATTTCTCTAAAATTGTCCCTGATATTCGGAACGCGACCACGACCACCATTTGGAGGATAAGACTTAACTCCGGTAATCGCACTAAAAATTAAAGTTATAACATGTAATAAATCTCCTTTATCGAAAAGCTCTCTTAACATGGCTTTTTCATCAAGAGAGTCAGCTCTTGATGGATTTCGAAATTTTCCAGCAACTTTTGATACTTGATCCACCAAAAGATCTTGAATGGTAGTGACATAAACAGCTTTTGCACCAGATAAAATATCATTTATCTCACCATTTAAAGGCAAATCATGCCCCCTATAAATATATTCAACAATTTCAGTCACGGCATTCATCAAAGAATTTGTCAAAAATCTTACAAAAACATGAAAATGAGGGAAGTCCTTTGCCGGAAGAGGATCTACTGCTTTTCTAAATTTAGCCTTAATCCTTGGAGTTTCATTAGCATTTACAATTTTATCAATTTTTATACCACTACCTGAGTCTTCTAAATCATCGCCATCCTCATCTTCAATGGATACTGCAGGATTCAAAGCAACATATTTATCTATAACAACACCAACAGATGAAGATACAGTAGGTTCAATATCCCCAACTAAAGATTTTATTTTTCCAAGAATAGAAACAACAGATCTGATTCCATCAACATCTTCTTTATCTATCTCAGTACAAAGATTTTCAAATTCAGAATTAATAAGTTCCCAGATATCTTTAATTTTAGATGCGATAGCTCCAGTATCAGAAGCACTTTCAATATCCCCTTTATAGCCATCAATAATCATAGAAAGATCATCCCCTAACTTAGCAATAGCAGGTTTTTCTTTAGCATGGGCATCTGAAATAAAAGTTTGTAAATATTCACCAAATTTAGTCCATTCTGTTAGAACTCCAGCCCTAAAACTTTCAAAATCAGAATAAGATTCGTCACCATCATCAGAATCATCATCTTTAACAACACCTATTTCCGAAATACGTTTACGGCATCCAGCAATTATATCACTTATTTGTCTAACAAACCTCGTACTCTCCTTACCACCAAAATGAGATCTAAAAGATGTATCTACGAGAGAACAAAATGCCCCTGTATCACGAGGACCATTAAAAGGTGTTTTCTTATCCCTAAGCGCTTGCAATACCTCTCTTCTAAAATGATGAGCAGAATTACTGCTTCCCTCTCGAGATTCATCCCTTTTAGCTAAAGATCCAACATCTCTCAACCCTTCCTCAACAATCTCCCTAAAGGATTCATCATACAAAGGCCTAGTTGTATCGCTACCATCAGCCATAAATAGGTCAAAAGATCTAAAAAGGGAGACATTCTAGATAAAACTTGACCTTTTGTCAAGAGGTCACTATAGAGTAATAAGAGCTTTATGTACCTATTTAGAACCTTATCCGGTTCGATCCATAAAAAATAAAGCTTTTAGAATACCGCATTTAATTTTTTTAATTTCATCTAAATCCCCTCTTGCATGTGCAGCATTCAAACTCATTGGAAAAATATTTCCCCTTTCACAATCTCTCCTCCTATACGATATTGGAAAATTACCTTTATCTGCCTCCTCTAGCACCCTCTCTAGAAGTCCAACCATTGAAAAAGCCTTTCTTCTATTTTGCCTTCCGTCCTTATCCTGAACTATATCGGTAGACGTAACACAATCATCATTACCTTCTGGGATTTCCTGCGCACGTCTATTCATAAAAAATTGCATCACGGGAATCAAGCCCTCTACCAACTGGAGTACTTTTAAATACAAAACCTCCTCCAAGTTGCCCTTCGACACGAGACCTTCTAGCAGCCTGAATTAGGCTCACAGCCTCATCTTCCGGAACCTCTACTTGTCCCCACTCCTTATCTTCATGGAAAGAACCTGGAACTCTAGTTACAACCCCTCTAAAAAACTTGCCACCGTCAAAAACCAGTCCAGCATCTGCAAGATCATGCCTTGAAACTTCATCTAATCCATCTTTCATAATAAATTTAATTAAAAATCAGGCGAGAAACATAACACAGCAAAAAACCATGCGCAAGAAAATTTTAAGCCGCTGCGCTTTCTCTAGTTACATAGTCAGAATAAGCAACTGAATCGGTTTTTTTCATACCATCAAGACGGTTTGCATAAAGGGGAGAAGATGTATCTCCAGTTATCCTTTTCCACCTCTTTGTATAAATTTCCCAATGCCATGGTTCAGCATCATAATTAACAAAACCAGCTCTAGGAAGAATTGTTTTTAAATATTGTTGATTTGCATGTTTAACACCACCACTTCCATCATCTAAATACGCAGCAACATCTATAGCTCCACCAGTATGATGAGGTGAAGATCCAGGAAGTGCAGCCCACTTACGAGCAGCTTCAGGACTCCCATATTTCTTTAATGCATTGGCAAAAATTCCTTCTTGATTAGCTATTCCTCTATGAGAAGATGTTATTTTTAATCTTATATGCGGAACATTTTCATTGGCTATTTCCATAGCTCGTTTGAAAGCTTTCATCGCCGAAGCTCTCAAATAGAACACATTACCAAAATCATCTTTGTCATTTACAAATTGCTCGTTAGAAGAAACTTCTTTGCTATTTTCATATTCACTTTCAACAAGTCCACTATATGTACCTCCATTTTTAAATTCTTCTTTTTGTGCAAAATTATACAGTTCGTCATCAGAAAGTTCCGGCTTTTTTAATTCATCAAATCTTCGATCTTTTCTAAGTCTATCCAAATCGCTCATCATCACAGTATCTGCACTTTTTTCCAAAAGCCTTTCCATCTCCTCTCTTTCTTCTCTTTGTTTATCAGTTTCACCTTCATGCTTAGAGTCATCTTTTTTATTAATTCTCCAAGACTCCTGTAATTGACGCAATCTGCACAAATTTTGCATAAAACTAATATCTTCAGCAGAAAAAGACTGTTCAAACGTCAAATTAAATTCCGCATCACCAAATTTACCTTCAAGAAATTTTTCCCACCAAGATGGATCAGAAGAATCCAATTTAGTTAAAATATCACCAATACCTCTAACAAAATAATTGTCATCAACTTTTACATCTAGATTTTTATTTCTGAAAAATTTCTCAAGATTTTCTTTTATTACAAGTTTCTTGGAATCTTTATCAAATAATTCATTTTCTTCTTTTATTCTAGAAGATGCTTCTTCATTTGTTGGCTCCTGCACTTTCAAAACTTCTATTTTATAGCCACTATGAATCGCCACATATTCACCTGTAGTCACATTAAAATATCCAACTCTTCCATTTTTAATTCCCCTAACAGCATTTTCACAAACTACATTTCCGCCATCAGATATTTTTACATCTTTAACAACTGGAGGAAGCAGGTGTCCTGCACCTATTTTCCATTCAGCAACTTCATTCCCTTTAAAATTTACAGAAAATACAAAATTCCCATTTTCATTCGGCATTTTTTGCAAATATTCAGATGAAAGACGCACATGTTTCTCAAGTCCATCTTTTACATTTGTAAGAGCATCCATGTTTCCTCTACGCAACTGTTCTGGATCCTTGTTCTCCTCAGCCCACTTAGAAAATTTATCTTTGCTTTCATCTTTTATATCCAGTCTCGCCATAAAAGAATCAAACGAAGGAGTATTGTCAGAGATTTCCAAAGATGGAGCAGCCTCAGCAGTAATAGATCCCCTTTTCTTCTTCATATCAGGAGAAGATTTAGGTTTTTCGAGGATCTTTTTAGGAGAAATAACTTTTTCACTTCCATCCAATTTAAACTCAGAAGGAGCCTTTGGAGGATTTTCATAAACCAATCTATTCTCAAAAAACTTAATCATAAAACTTCTTACGTTTAAATAACGACATAAAAATACAACAATTCAATAAAAATTCAAAACAATAGATAAAAACTAAGCAATAATATCAAACGAAGCTAAAACAATAACTCCAACAAAAACAAAGAGCCCAATAATAAAAACACCATCAGCTAAAGATTCATATTTATGACTCCTTTTTAAATTTTTACTTCTCATCGAAAGAAAAGAAAGAAAACAACTTGCCATGAAAAACAAAGCAGCAATACCGGCAAATTTATCAATTTTACTAGCATCACTCGCTTTCGTTGAATGCATAACAGAAACAACAACGAGACATAAACCTAAAAGATCAGAAGAAGTGCTTAAAATGTGCGCATTTTTATCTTGCATATGTATGTTTATTTTAATGGTGGGCGATTGAGGAGTTGAACCTCACACCTCGTCGTTATCAGCGACGCGCTCTAACCAACTGAGCTAATCGCCCAAAATGATTTTTTTACGCAAACAAACTTAAAGGATTATATCCCTTTAGTCAATTATTTTTTACGTATAAATAAACCCTATGAAGCTCTGATACCTCCTTCATCCCCTTTATTTTAAAATCGTTAGAAATAATTCTTGCTCCTTTATTCAGCTGCGGCAAAATCTCTTTTTTTAGTCTTTCCATAGACTTATCTGACAAAAAACATATTACAGCATCTACATTTGAATAATCCTGAGCCCAAATATTACCAAAACGAATTTCTTCTTTCCCTTGCCTCAAAAATTTTCTAAATAAAGCAAAAAAATATGTAGGCAAAGAAAATTCATACCCAATAGCAGAGGAAACTCCCCTATTCGCAACAGCATTAATTATTCTTCCATCTCCGCATCCAAGTTCAACAACATTGTCACTCTTTTTGAAATTTCCGAGCTTCATCGTGGCATCAATTCTTCTCTTTGTAGTAACAATAAATGGAGCCCCCGACAACATAGAATAAACTCCTGGAAGAATGAATAAGATCACCAAAACAAGAACGACTACAGTAAAAAGCAAAGATCCTATATACAAAATCAAAGCTACAGCAACAAGAGAAAATATAACTTCAAGCATTTCTATTTCTTTTTCAAAAATAAAAACTTTCTAAAAATAATGGAAAACAAAAACCACACAACAAGAAGCCCAAAAGACATCACATCATAGTAAATTGGCTCCATAGAAAAACCGCTAACCATCATAAAAATTCCAGTACAGACACCAGCAAAAGCCAAAATTACAAAGTAGCAAAACACAAAGATTGCAAGATTTAAAGCCACTATCGCACCTTTTGGTACCTCAATTTGACTCGCCATAGGAAAAAGTTAAATTTTGTTTTCTCAAAGATAACCTGTAAGAAGCCAAAACTCAATAGAAAACGCCTGGAAAACCCAAGTAAAATAAGGTATAATTAATAGATAAAAAACATTTACACAAAACAAAAACAAATACATATGGCAGATTCAAAAAAACAACCTGGAAGATCTTCAGATTCTTCATTAGAAATTTTACAACAAGAATTTGAACAAGAAACAGCTTCAAAGGAATCAGAAAAAAAAAGAAAAAGGATTCTTAGAGAAGAAGATACTACTGAACGAACTTCAGATATAAAACGTGACGTCTTAGAAAGAGATGTACTTGGACAAGACGCAGAAACTGCAAAAGAAATCCTGTCGATAGATGAAAGCAAAGAATACAAAGAGCAAAAAGAAGCCGTACGAATGCTAAATCTAGCATGCGCAACAATCGTCGCAAAAGCGATAAAAATGGGAGTAGATCCAAAAGAAAGAGCAAAAGAATTCAAAGACATTTTGGCTCTAAAAAAACATCCATCTATTCGCGCAGCATTTGAAAAAAAGTTAACACAAACAGAAAAAGTTGCACTAAATAAGCTTCTAGATATAGCAAACTCTCCAGGCACTCCCCTATACGAATATTATTCTAAAAACTGGAATGGATTATTGGACAATTTTTCAAAATCATACGCACACGCCGAAGCCGCTACAGAAGCTTTCGAAGGATTCGGGAAACCAGCAGTAATAGCTGGAGGGACTGCTATCGCAGCAGGAAAGTTGAGCGCAAAACCAAAGAAATCCGCAGATTCAACAACGAAAAAAAGTAAAAAAGAAGAACCGGCAGAAGATCCTTCTACTTGGGAAAAAACAAAAGGCACAGTAACAACTTTCGTAAAAAATCATCCATATCTTTCTGTAGGTATAGCTCTTCTTGGCGCAATCGGAATTTACAAAGTATTCAAAAAAGTAAAATCAGCAGTCACAGACGATGATGAAGAAGCTCCAACAGAAAAAAAAGAAAAAACAGGATTCTGGGGAAAACTATTCGGAGCAGGAATCCTAACAGCAGTTGGACTTTTCATTGCAGGAGCCATAGCAGGACCTGAAAAAGTAAAAGAATGGTGGGAAAAAATAAAAGGAGCAGTTCCTGGTGCTGTAAGTGAAGCAGACAAATCCCAAGCAAAAATCCTGTCAGAAAAAATCGGACAAGGAGTATCGCCAGAAACAGTTAAAGCAATCGGAGACTCGAGTTACATGGATTACGTAAGCATAACACGTGAATACAAAGATAAATTAAAAGATCAAGTTCCATTCTGCGGAAGAAGCGAGAAACAAATAGCAGAAGAAAAATTAATAAGAAAATATCTAGAAGATAAAAAAACAGAAATTAGTAAACTAGGCCTGCCAGTAAGTGCAACTATTATGCAAGTATTAGAAGCATTGCACAAAGCAGACACAACAAAACCAGGTGAGGAAAAACCAAAAGAAGGACAAGAAAAAAAAGACAATCCTCCGGGAGTAACAGAAGCGGCAGACACAGAAGATGGAGTAGTTGCAGGAGATAAAGAATCAGCAGATAAAATAAAACTCGAACTAAAAAATCACCCAGCGGTATTAGGATTCATCGATAAATATAAAGATAACATCACTGAAGGAGCATTGTCTCCAGGAGTAATGGCTTCAGATTTAATGGAAGCATGTAAAAAAGATGGAGTTCTTACATGCGTAAGCGGAGCAACAGTATTACTTTGGAACGGCGCAAAATGGGTAGCAATGTTCAGTTGGAAACCACTAGCTCAAGCTGTAATAGATGTAGGACAATTACATTTTGGAGACGCTGTAACAAATTACAGCAGCGCAGCATTGCCATTAATTCTTATTGGCGCAGGACTTGGCGCAGCAAAAGGATTATTCTCAAGTAAAAGTATCTTAGTAGAAAGTTTGAAAGGTGCAGGAAGAGGATTCATCTTCCCTATTGAACTTGCAAAAATACAAGTAAGAGCAGGAAAAGCTGTTTATCGTTATGGGAAAGAAGCAGAATTCAAAATCCAAAGATGGACATCTGCAGCAGAAGCAGTTCCAGAAATTCTTGAAAACGAAACTAAATTTTATGGAGAAATGGCTTCAAAATTTGATAAAGAATTACAACAAAGAGGAAGCTATGGATTTGCTGAGAAGGCAAGACAAAAACTAAAATCCCCATTCAGAATTCACAGTAATGAAAATTTAGAAAAACTTCGCAATACTTATTATGAAAAATTCGAAAAATCATATGAGAAACTTACAGGTAAAAAAATAAATCTATTCAAAATAGAAGGCGGAGTAAAAAAACCTAGAGATGAAGGTGTCGAAGAAATGAGAAAATTCTTAGAAGAACGAAGCGCAGGAGGAAAAGGATCTGCCCACACTCCAGAAGGAGTTGCACAAGCCTTCAAAGAACATGAAGCAATACTAAAAAATCCAGATGGAACATTCAAACCGCACACAGAATTAGAGGCAAAAAAAACAGCGCTAAAAACAGAAATCGATGCCCTACTAGATACAGACCCTCTAAAAAGAACAAAAATTCAAGAAATGAATGCGATTGAAGCATACCTAAATCCAACAAAAGCAGCTGCAATAATTGATGGTCCAGGACTATCAAAATTAAGTGAAACAGAACGTGCAGCAAAAATCGAATCTGCTGCAGCTGAATTAGAATCCGCAGAAAGAAGCGTTCAAGCTAGAGTTACAAAAGAAGTACAAGCCATAAAAGCAGAAGCCGCAGCAAAAGGATTAAAGCTCACAGATCCAGAAATAATGGGTAAATTAGAAAAAGTAGATAAAGACGTTTTAATTCCATTTGCTAAACAAAAACAGGCTTCAGTAAAAACATTACTTGAACAATATGAAAGTCTTCCAACTAAAATGAGAACTACAGGAGTAAAAAGACAATTAACTCGAGTACTTGAAGGAACAGAAAGTTCATTATCAACAAAACTTTCAAAAGGAGTAAAAGGAAGAGCAAAAATGATGGTATTGATGGCCAGCTTAATGTTCGCAACAGATCAAATAATTCACAGAAATGATACAGACAGAGACTTCTCTCAAATGATGGCAGAATTAGGTCCAGATTTTGGACAACTACTTGTAGACGTATTGCCATTCGTCGGAACATTCTCAAACTACTATTCAGCATTTTCAGGAAGAGAAATCGTTACAAAAAAAGATGTAAGTGGCACATGGGATAGAACAAGTAATGTAATTTGGGGAACTGTTGGTTTAGCTGGAGATGCATTAACTGTATTAAGTGCAATTCCAAGTGGAGGAAGTTCTATAGGTGCAAATGCTGTATTAAGACTTACAAAAGCCGCAAAAGGAGGATCAGGAGTTGCAGCAAAAACTCTAAAAATGTGGCCAAAAATAGAAAGAATAGCAGAACGAATGGGAGGTTGGAGAAAATTTGCAGATAAGGTTTCAAAATTCAACACTATAGAAAAACGAGGATCAAAAGTAATAAAAGGACTTCGCACAGTTCAAACAGTCGGAATGGTTGCAGGAACCGGAATGTTAGCAACTGGTCTTTATGTAAATCTTAGATATGCATTCGTAGATAACGATACAGAAATAGATATACCAAAAGATCTTCCAGTCGGCGAAAAAGCCTTCATAAAAGATCAATCAGTACAAGAAAAAAGCCCCGAACAAGAAGCTGCATAGATTTGTAATTATAAAACTTCATCTTCCCCAACTCTACGACGAACAATATTGTTTAACTCAACGATTGCACCTGGATTTCCATCAAGACATTCTTCGATAGCCATTCCTCTTGCATGTACAAGAAGCAATTCACTAGCAGGAACACCAAGTTTTTCTCCTAATTGAAGCATGTCATCAGTCTGTATTCGAGCAGCATCTCTTAAAGCTTCCCCTGTTAAAGGACCTCCAACATCAGCTACATCGGCAATTTCTCCAGTAGAACGTTCTACATCCATATAAAAAGTTGTTATACGATTAGGTTATCTTGTACTACTATTAATATTTTTTGTCAAATAAGGATCGCGATACACTACACTATGATAAAACTTTGCAAAAACTTCCGAAGCAAGAAACTCCTTAGGGTTTTACAAAGCAAAAAACCTTTTTTCACAAAAGGTTTTCTTAAATTTTTTTGGTGGAGCTGAAGGGAGTCGAACCCTTTACCTCCTCGGTGCAAGCGAGGCGCTCTAGCCAAGTGAGCTACAGCCCCAAAATTTTTAAAACACTTTATTTCAAAATAAGCGAATAGATTCTAAACAAAACAATTTTCAAAAGCAAGAAAAAAAATTAAAGCTATATTTTTAGCAAAAAAAAATATAAAAATACATACAAAAAAAGATTCTTTGTAAGAATCTTTCATCTTAACATCCAGGATGCAACAGAGAAGAGGGCTTGGGGCTCTATGTTTGTATAGAACATAAAGCTCGACCTAACTCGCCACGAGGGCGAGCTATTTCTCCTTAAAAAGGAGGTGATCCATCCGCAGGTTCTCCTACGGATACCTTGTTACGACTTCACTCCAATCAGTAATCTCACCTTAGGACCCCGCTCATTTGCTAAGGGTATTTCGGGTGCTCTTACCTTTCATAGTGTGACGGGCGGTGAGTACAAGACCCAGGAACATATTCACCGCGCCATTGCTGATACGCGGTTACTAGCGATTCCAGCTTCATGAGGGCGAGTTGCAGCCCTCAATCCGAACTTAGACCAGCTTTAGGGATTGGCTCCATCTTACGATATTGCTGCCCGCTGTACTGGCCATTGTAGCATCTGTGTAGCCCTAGGTATAAGGGCCATGCTGATTTGACGTCATCCACACCTTCCTCCGATTTTGGATCGGCAGTCTCATGTGAAAAATTCAACACATGACATGGGTTGCGCTCGTTTACGGACTTAACCGAACACCTCAAGGCACGAGCTGACGACAACCATGCAGCACCTGTCTCCGGGTTCCAAAAGGCACTTCTCTGTTTCCAGAAAATTCCCGGGATTTCAAACCTAGGTAAGGTTCCTCGTTTACTATCGAATTAAACCAGGTGCTCCACCGCTTGTGTGGGTCCCCGTCTATTCCTTTGAGTTTTAATCTTGCGACCGTACTTCCCAGGCGGGACACTTAATGCGTTAGCTTAGGCACTGAAGGGGTCGAGCCTCCAACACCGAGTGTCCATAGTTTAGGGCGTGGACTACCAGGGTATCTAATCCTGTTTGCTACCCACGCTTTCGTCCAATGAGTGTCAATACCTACCCAGTACGTTGCTTTCGCTTTTGGTGTTCTTCTGTGTATCTACGGATTTTACCCCTACACACAAAATTCCACGTACCTCTGTAGTATTCTAGTCTGCCAGTGTCAGGCACAATTTCGGAGTTGGGCTCCGAAATTTAACACCCGATTTAACAAACCACCTCCGGACGCTTTACGCCCAATGATTCCGGATAACGCTTGCACCCTCCGTATTACCGCGGCTGCTGGCACGGAGTTAGCCGGTGCTTATTCCTGAGGTACCTTCAGAATTATTCCCTCAGAAAAGAACTTTACAATCTTTCGACCTTCATCGCTCACGCGGTATCGCTTCGTCAGGGTTTCCCCCATTGCGAAATATTCTCTACTGCTGCCTCCCGTAGGAGTATGGGCCGTGTCTCAGTCCCATTGTGACTGATCATCCTCTCAGACCAGTTACCCGTCATAGCCTTGGTGGGCTGTTATCTCACCAACTAGCTGATAGGCCGCAGGCCCCTCTTGAACCGAAAAATCTTTACCCTTTCGGGACCATCCGGTATTAGCACATATTTCTATGTGTTATCCCTGAGTTCAAGGAAGGTTCCAACGTGTTACTCACCCGTTTGCCGCTCTTGTATTGCTACAAGCGCTCGACTTGCATGTATTATACATACCGCCAGCGTTAATCCTGAGCCAGGATCAAACTCTTCACAAAAAAATGTGAATCTGCAATTAGATTGCAGATAAAAAATTTTGAATAATTTAAACCCAACTTCTCTATTACATCCTAGATGTTAAAGACCATTTTGCTCTTATTGATGCGAAAACCAATGAGAAACAAAGATCAATAAAACTTGATAGAAATCAAATGCAGACGTAGTTTATTTAAAATGGATACCAAAGTCAACAGGATTTTTAAAAATAAAATTAATTTGCCGTCAAGCCCATAAAGCTGATATACAAGGCACAATTTGCTATAATGTAGATAGAAAAATTATTAAAAAATACAAAAATGACAAAAAGATTATCAAGAAATGTGGACCCAACGGACTCAATTTTGATCCCTACGGTTATAGAAAAGTCACATGAAGGAGAAAGAGCTTTCGATATTTATTCAAGATTACTAAAGGATAGAGTGATCTTTCTTGGAACAGCAATCGACAGCAATGTAGCAAATTTGATTATTGCTCAACTACTTTTCTTGGAGAACGAAGATTCAAAAAAAGATATCATTATGTATATAAATAGTCCCGGAGGACAAGTTACCGCTGGATTGGCTATTTATGACACAATGCAATACATCAAACCTGACGTTTCTACAGTTTGCGTAGGAATGGCAGCTTCTATGGGAGCAGTTCTACTAGCAGGAGGAGCAAAAGGAAAACGTTTTGTACTTCCATACTCTGAAGTAATGATTCATCAACCATTAGGTGGTACTGAAGGTCAAGCATCAGACATTAGAATTCATGCAGACCATATTATAAGGACAAAAGACAGATTGAATAAGCTTCTAGCAAATCACACCGGACAACCTCTAAAAACAATCGAACGCGATACAGATAGAGATTTCTTTATGGACGCCGAAGAAGCAAAGAAGTACGGACTTGTAGATAGAATCCTTGCAAAAAGATAAGAGAAAATATCTCTTAGAAAGGTGAATACCTTTTTGCTAAAGAAATAGCATAGTCAACAATGTGGCCAGCAATGTTTACGCCAGTAGCTCTTTCTAATGCCTTAAATCCAGGATTAGAATTTACTTCAAGAACAACTGGTCCATTCTTGCTCCTTATTATATCTACACCGGCATATTCCAAGTCGATAGCTTGTACACTACGTAAAGCTATATTTTTTTCTTCTTCAGTAATTTCTACAGGTATTCCTGTCCCTCCCAATTCAATATTAGATCTAAATTCTCCCTTTTTCGCGCGTCTCATCATTGAACCAACAACCTTACCATTAACAACAAAAATTCTTATATCCTGTCCTCTAGAAAATTTCACAAACTCTTGGAATAAATACATCGGCTGTGTCCATAAGATAAAAGATTTTAACGCTCTCATGCTTTCAACAATAGTAACTCCATTACCAAAAGAACCAACTGGACGTTTCACTATTATAGGAAGACCTCCAAGTGTTTTAACAGCTTGTTCAAGATCATCAGGTCTTTGAATAACTACAGTTCTTGGAATAGGAATTCCAAAGTGATCTAAAATTTGAGAAGTCTTTATTTTATTTTTTGCATTTAGAATTGGCTGATGACGATTGAAAATAGTAATTCCAGCTAATTCCATTTGTTCAATCAAAGACATATGCAACTCAACATCTTCCAAACAACACGGACGATTTATAATAACATCATAACTAGGAAAAGGTTTACCATCATACATAAGCCAAGGAGATTTCTTATCAAACACCATTTGAAATCTTTGCGCACGGAATATTCTGGAAACGTGCCCTCTCTTTTTAATAGTATTTTTTAATTCAATTTCCTCTACAGAAGCCTTTTCTCCTACAGGTCTAAAAGTCAAAATTCCAATTTTCATAAACATTGTAATTAAGCCCTAAAACGGCCCAAAGTGTATACACGATTAAAATAAAGTCAAATAAAAAATATTAGCATATTCTAGAAATATGATAGAATTAAAAAAACATTCATATCCAGCAAAACTTTTAACATCATCAATATGAGCAAAAAAATTGCTTTGATACTAATAATGATAATAACTACAAGTATTCTATTTGGATGCGGCAGCGACACATCAACCACGTCCGTACAAACAACATATTCAGGTTCTGGTTTTACAATATCATCTCCAGAAGGATGGACAATTTTAGAACCGAAAAATTTCACTTCAAATATTCCAAAAGACACAGTTGTTGCATTTATGAGTAATATAAAAAACGAAGTTTTTACAGCCAATATAAACATTATCCAAGTAGTACTAGACAAAGAGGTAGACTCTAGAGATTACGCAAAAAGCAACGTAATGACAGCACAAAAAGCATTAATTTCTTTCAAAGAAATAGGAAAAGAAGATATCGTAGTTCCATATGGAAAAGATGGAATTCAGACATACCTTTCAACTTTCGAAGGAAAGAAAAATGTACAAGATCCGATAGTTAGATTTAAACAACTTTATGTCTCATTCAATAAAACAGGATATATCATTACAGGAGCTTATCTTCCTAGTGAAAATGAAAGCATTGTCAAGACTATTGATGAGATGTTACACTCCTTTTCGCTAAAATAACCGACATTCAAGGCGCCATGGCCAAGTGGTTAAGGCAGCGGTTTGCAAAACCGTTATTCCCCAGTTCGAATCTGGGTGGCGCCTCCAAAATAACGAGATTTTACAATCCAACAGGAAATCTCTATTGAAGCATAACCTCAAAATCTTCTATTATAACTTCATGACTGAAGAAAGAATTACATCATACGATGTTTTTAGAGGCATTCTACTTATAGGAATGATTGTTTTTCATCTATTGGTAAACCTAACAAACATAACATTCGATCAAAATTATTTTTATTGGGTACCACTCGGATTCATGCTTTTTTTAGGAATAATAATAGGTAAATTTTTAGCAGGCAGAAACAAAAAAATAATAACAATAGGAATAAAATTAGCAGCAATTTTCATTATCTTGAATATTCCAAACTTCATTTCAAAAAACTTCACACTTACACAATTAATAATCGGTGATCAAAAAATATTTTCATTCGAGATTTTATTACCAATGAGCATTTTGACCTTCATAAGCATAGGACTAAACAAATTCATAAAAACCTATAAAACAGCCTTAATTACAGGAATAGCTCTTCTTTCAATCATTACATATCTATACTTAATAAACATTTATTCATACAACCTATCATTCATAATTTATGGAATCGTTGGATACTTTATAGGAAAAAATCTTGATTTAGACAGTATATCAAAAAATCTATATAATAGGATTTTCCTAAAAGTAAGCATCATTGCATTAATCCCCTTTTTCATAATAAATCACACTGGGATTATAGAGATTTTGGTAATAACACAAGTTCTGGCTTTTTATTTTATTACAGCAAAAATATTCAACAAAAATAAACTTCTAACAGTACTAGGAAAACATTCTTTATTCTTATACGTTTTCCACATAGTTATTATAAAAATAGTTTCCATATTCTACAAAACTCCATCGACCTTACAGTTGGCAATAATAATTCCACTACTACTATTAACTTGTTACATAACAGCAAACTTTTCAGAAAGTAGAATCGGCCGTAAAATCCTGGATTACCCACTATTGAAAAAGGCTAAATCACCTTTTCTAAAAAATTAAACAAATACCCCACAATAATTATTCCAACAGAAACTATTCCAAAGAAAACAGACAATAGTTTAAACTTCATAACTCTTTTCAAAATTATAGCTTCAGGCAAGGATAGCCCTGCTACAGCCATCATAAAAGCCAAAGAAGTTCCAAGCGGTACACCATTCGCTGTAATAGAAAAAATAAAAGGAACAAGAGTTGCACATCCAACATATATTGGAACTCCTACAACTACAGCAATAGGAACAGCCAAAAGATTGTATTGACCAATATAATTTTTGAAAAAATCTTGCGGCACATATCCATGAATAGCTGCACCCAAAGCCACACCTCCCAAAACATAGAAAAACATTTTACTAAAGGTTTTTCTTCCCTCAATCAAAGCATATTGAAGTTTTCCAGAAAAAGTTTTCGGCATATATTCAAACTTAAGATCTTCACCCTCAGTTCCTAAAATAATATTCTTATCCATCTTTAATAATCCCAAAATCATTCCAGCTATAACTCCAAGTAAAATTCCAGAAATAGCATATATAAAAGCCAATTTCCATCCAAACAATCCACCCATCATCACAAACGCAACCTCATTTACCAAAGGAGACGTAATCAGAAAAGAAAAAGCTATTCCCAATGGAATTCTAGCTTTCAAAAATCCTATAAAAATAGGAATAGACGAGCAAGAGCAAAAAGGCGTAACTGCTCCAAAGACAGAAGCAGCTAAATTTCCTAAACCAAATCTAGATTTATGCATCAAACTACTAAGTTTCGAGAAATTAATAAAAGTCTTCACAAAAGAAATGGCCGAAACAACAAGAAATATAGAAATAGAAATTTTTAATATATCCTCTACAAAAAAGCCAACACTCGAAGCCAATGCACTACCAGATTTCAAACCAAAAATTTCATACGTGACTAAATCTGCAATATATTCAAACATAATAAAAAGTTAAAATTTTAATTACACCCTCCACCACAACAACATCCTCCACCTTTTTTATTATCAGAATCTTTTGAAAAGAAAGATCTAAGACTAAAAACAGCTTTAGTGTCAGCACTTTTACAATAAGGACAATTAAATTTATTTGAACCACTCTCCTTCTCTTTTATTGAAGCTTGAACATCAAACTTCTTTTCACATTTTTTACATTTATACGTATATGTAGGCATTTTTATTTGGTTAATATTTTATTAAAAAGTGATTTATATTTTTCTATTCTTTTAGTGTTTAAAAAATAATGCATCCACTGACCATCTTTCTTATAATCAATTAATCCATTATCTCTTAATACCTTTAGGTGATGAGAAACTAAATTTTGTTTTAGAGAAAGAGCTTTCTGCACCTCACAAACACACCTCTCTCCATGAGAAAGAAAACACAATATTTTTAGCCTATTAGGCTCAGCAATAACCATCAAGATCTCAGCGAGATCAATGAGCTTTTTCGAACTGCCTGAAGTTTTACAACAATTAACCATATTAAAAGTATATCAATGAACGTTGATATACTACGTTCAGTTTTTCATAAAGTCAACACTTTAATTACGACTCAGTTGCTTCCCATTTATTCTTGCAATCAAAGCAATAAAGCATCTTTTTATTTTGAGGAGCTGTTGCGATTTCAGAAACATTCTTTGATCCACATCTAGGACATTTCACACCAAAAGTCTCAATATTATTTATAAGTTTTTCCGCAACTCTAATATTATCTTCTTTTTCGGCTTTTTCTTTTTCTTTTATCTCTCTAGGAAGCTCTCCGCCGTTATATGCTCTTCTTGGGCCAAAAGATAAACGCTTCCTTCTAATACTAGAAGGAACTGACTCTGCCTGTTCAAAAATGAATCTATTTTCTTTAAACATGTGTAAAATTTTTTAAGCAGCCATTTCTAATCCATCATCCTCCATCAACACTCCTAAAATAAGACTCCTGTCTCTCTGATAAGTTCTTTGTTGTCTATCTTTTAAGAATCTACCTACTCCTCCAAGTACATCACCAGTTTTTTCAATTCCAGTATCGTCTTCTACATTCAACGCCCATTGACTCACAATATCATGAACTTGAGCAGTCAATCTAGTTACTTCAGCCATTATTTCGGGTTGCTGACTTTCTCTATTTCCTCTAATCACATCATCTATTTTTCTTCTTAGTTCAGACATTCGTTCCCTAGATAAACCAGTCACTACAATAGGAGTATTCTGTCCACGAGTTGCCCTTTCATCTAAACTAATCAACTCTCTAATTTGATACCCATGTGTACCAGAAAATGATATTTCCATAATAAACGGACCACTCTTGTCTTCGAACCATTCCTGTCTAGGAGACGCATCTTCACGTCTTTTACTTATAGGCATTGATATTTTTTTACATATTTTAAGCCATTCTTGATCCACCTTCATTTGCATCCATAGCTTTCTTTGCAATAGCAGTATTTTCAGACAATTTCATATATCTAGGCATTTTCTCTTTAAGCCAATTTTGAGCTTTTCCAGAAACTACCTCCATGTTCCCAGTTTTCATGCTTTTCGCATAAGCTCCAGCATAACTAGGGACATGATAATACATTCTTACCCATCCCATACGAGTCATCGAAGACCCATCCGGAGCAGTAACTTGCTCTTCAGTAAGATATGATTCCGGAGTATTACTATCGAATTTAAATCCAAACTTCTCGAATCCATTTTTCATAAATATTGCAACTCCGACCAAGTCCACAAAAATATTTTTATTTCTTCCGGCTTCTCCAGCTTTTTCAGGACCACCTTTCATTACAGATCCAACTAATTCTGAGAATTTAGGATCCTTTTTTACAGAAGCCCACGCCTCCGGATGCATTTGTCCCATTCCAGATGCAAGTCCTCCATCACCGCCCTCCTTAACAGGAAATTTGATACCACATTCGTGATAAATCACAGCTAACATTCCAGAAGCAGGAACTCCAACTTCTTTAGCAATATAGTTCAAACACTTCATCAAATTTTTCCTTTCTCTTGCAGCTTTTTCAATAGGAGAAGTCCTATGACATTCACTTGTTGCATCTTGAATAACCTGATTTGTAATTTCTACACTTCCCTCTTTATTTTTTAAGGCAATCGTATCATTCATCGACACATCTTTTTCCGCAACATATAAATCTACAGTATTAGTTTTGAAAGAAGCTTTACTCTTCTCTCTATTAGAAGTTTCCTCTCTAAATTTAGATACATAATCAGAAGCCTTCATCTGATCGTTAGATAGAATCCTAAACTTATCTCCGGTATGAGTGGCAACATATTCATTATTTTCATCTAAAAAACAAACTCTTCCAGGATAATTCCCAGAAGTAGCCACTCCCCTATGGGCTTTTACAATTTGCCCATCTCTTTCCACCAAGATATTTTGCACATCATAATCAAGTAATATATCACCAAGTCCAACATATAATTCGTGAGACATTCCGCGTTTATCAGATCCAAGCTTCGCATAATTCAACTTAAGCCATCCTTTCGAATCTTCTGTTGTATAAGCCTTAATTCTTCTTGCAGTTTCATTTTTTAAATTTTTAACTTCATCTTCAGAAGTCTCTGTAGCACCTTCCTTCTTTTTATTAAGAAGTCTAGTGTTGTAGCGAATGTCCTCTATAGATATACCTTCTTTTCCATCTGATTGAGGTTTCCCAGTCAAAAGATCGAAATCCTCCTGAGCAGATTTTTCGTCAATCTTCTTAACCTCTTCAGCTAATTGAAAATGAATCTTTCCCTCATCTTGAGGCTTTTCTTGATTTATCATTTGATCAGCAGATTGAGCAGACTGATCCTTTCTTTTTAAATTAGAATAAAATCTTGGTTTATTTACTTGAAGTATGGCTTTTTCCAAAGCAGCAGCTAAATTTTCCTGCCATTTTTCATTTCCAGTAACACTAACAGTCAAAATTTTCTTTTCAGGAGAATCATCAGGAATTTCTACATTATTTACCATTAAAACAAGTCCGGGAGGAGTTGAATCAGTGACTTTTAAATATATTCCATTCGCCATAGCTTTTTCGCAAACACCATCGGCCATTTCTTTACTAACTACCAATTTATCGACCAATCCAGTCTTTTTATCGTCATAAACCTGTATTGCCTCTTTGAACGGAACAGGAGCTCCAACTTTTTCAGCTGAAACCTTAGGAGCATCAACAACTTTATCCGGTTTATTCTCTGAAGTCATATATTTGTTATTTTATTTGTTTTTAATCTTTAAATTATATCATAAACAAGAGCTTATTTCAATTCTATATTGAAGATTCACGTCATTATTGGTAACCTATGAAACACAGATTCCTTAACAAAAGTACAAAAATGAATAAAATTACAAAAATCGCGCTATCTGTAGCCATTTTAAGCATTTTAGGATGCAATATTCCTACAGCAACAACAACTCCAGAACCAAAGACAGAACCACAAACAGAGTCACAAGCTACAAAACCAGAGACCAAAATAAGCTTATGCGATGAAAAACCAACTACTACAGAAATCGGCAGAGACATCCTTCCAATAGATCCTAAATACAAAGACTTAGGATTCTTAGGACAACTTTTTACTGCATATCCATGCGGAAAAGATAGAGTTAAACAAGTTTTTGGAGTAGAAGGAGATTCATACACTCTTGGATCAACTATTTTCCTTAAAGGACAACCAAGCCAAGCACTTATAGACACATACTTATCTATTGGATTCAGCTGCTTCGAACTTTCTTCTGGCGCAGCATGTAAATCAGAAACCGGAGACAAAAAAATTGAACTTTCAAAAACAGTCAAAGTTGATGATTTAATGAAACTTGAACCATTCTATGAATTTTTCAAATCAGATGATTGCGTAAATTGCGGTTAAAACATATGCCATTACAACAAGCAAAACTAGTAAACAAAAAATTTCTTACAAACGATGTAATCGAGCTAGTTTTCCAAACAGAAAATCCTTTCGAATATAAAGCTGGACAATTCATATCATTAAAAGTAACAGACAACGAACCTGCTCCTTGCATCCGAGGGTATTCGATTTCATCCAGACCAAAAGCAGGAAATAACACTTTCGAACTTTGCGTGAAACTAATGCCAAATGGACGTGGAAGTAATTATTTAAATAATCTAAAAGATGGAGACAAAATAGAATTTCTTGGACCGAATGGTAAATTTACATTTGAAGAAGATCTCTCGAAAAAAACTATATTGATATCAACTGGAACAGGAATATCACCTATCAAAGCCATAATCGAAGATGAACTTATAAACAAAAATTACAAAGGAAAACTCGAACTATTATTCGGAGTGAGATACATTAGTGGAGTTTTTTATAACGATATTTTCAAAGCACTAGCGGAAAAATACGGAAATTTCAGCTACATGACTACAATATCCAGACCAGAAAAAGAAGAATATAAAGGCCCAAAAGGAAGAGTAACAGATTTACTTCGACAACTTGAAATCAACCCTTCTTCCACAAATTTCTATATGTGTGGACTGAAAGATATGATCGACGAAGTAACCCAAATCCTCAAGGACAAACAAGTCCCTGAGGAAAATATTCACTTCGAAAAATACGACTAATTATTCAACTTTCAAAGGCAACTCTTCACCTTTCTCTCCTCTTCTAGCCCACCAAATTCCAAGATAAGCAAAAGGCGTATCTAGAACAGAGAATAGGACTTTGAATATATAATAAGGAAGCATCAATTTTATAACCAAAGATGCCGGAAAGTTTGTAGGGTCATAGAACGCCACAAACATAAAAATTGCAGAATCCACCATTTCAGATATAAAAGTTGAAACATTTTTTCTAAGCCAATACATCTTTCCGTGAGTCTTTTTTCTCCAAAAATGGAAAACCAAAATATCACTTAATTGAGACAAATAAAAAGCAAGAATACTTGCAACTGCCATTCTCATACTCACAGAGAAAAATCCATTATAAGCAGTTGTATATGTATCTATTTGGTCTTTTGGAACTCCAGCAAATCTTCCAACCGGAACATTCACAGAAATCCAAGTAATAAAAATCATAATAGCCATAGCGATTACACCAGTATTTATCAATTCTTTAGAAGCTTTCTTTCCCCAAACCTCGTGAACTATATCAACAACAAGAAACATTAAAGGAACAGTCAAAATTCCAACTGAAACACTGACAGTATTGAAAAACTCATAACTTAGAGGCTGATTTCCAGTCCACTCAAGAATGTAATTAAAAAGAAAAACAAGAGGAGAAAATACAACATTGAATGGCAAAGCAAGCCATGAAGGAATATCAAACTGTGTCACCTTTGCGCCCAAAGTGTTCGCCAAAACCAAAGACATCACAAATACTCCAAGTAAAATCTGGCGTTTCCTTTCTGATCCCATAGTAGAATGTGTTAATTAAATAATTTTTTACACAGATTTTTCAGAAACGATATGAAAGGAATTAACACGTCGTCTCTGTAACGGTGGCCGACTTCGGATCGGCTGCCTCACCACTATCTGGTGCCCGAGGCGGGAATCGAACCCGCACTCAATTGCTTGAACAGGATTTTAAGTCCTGCGCGTCTACCAATTCCGCCACCCGGGCTTACCACTTCAAAAATCTTGTGCGTGTCTATTTTTTATTTTTTTGAGAATAAAATCAACCCCAATTATAAAAATCACACACCGTTATTTACGTTTCCGTGTGAAATATATAAGATTTTTCTATCTACATCTTCAACACCAAACTCTCTGGCTTTACGTGCAACCGGCTCAAATTTTGCACGAGTAGCTTCAAATTCTTTACCAACAGCAACAAAAAGTCCACCATTAATCAAACTTCTGACTCCCATATATCCATCACCTCGAGAACTATCTCCAATCGCAAAAAGAAGCCGCCTACCAAACTCTTCTTGCAGTTTAAGCGCCACAGCTTCCTTTTCTGAAGCAATTACAGGACGTCCTTTTATCATTGGCTTTAAAAGATCCGTGCCTTCATATTCAGCCAAAGTACTACCTTCAACTCTAGAAATTAAAGGTTTATATGAACTTGCGCGAACAAAAGTATCAACAATATCAGTAAGATTTGTAGTAACAACCGTAGCTAAAACTCCCCTTCTTACAACTCTAGCAATAAACCTTCTAGTTTCTTCAATTACTTTAATCTCCCTATTTACATGCAAAGGCTTTAAATCACTTTTTCTAATATTCTGTTTAATAACTCCCTGATTTTGCTCATGAACATCCAAAACAACATTATCATCAACAGTTCTGGAAATAACACGCTCAGACAACATTCTAACGTCATCTTTACGTTTTCTAGCAAAGAATCTTGTTCTCATCAAAAGACGTCCATCCATTTGCTTCATCAATATCGCATCAATCTTAATAAGAA
>Ga0172368_10001965_pt1 | contig 27038 bp, 13 predicted proteins | sample Lak11m_FD_114540 | JGI IMG/M metagenome (GOLD analysis project Ga0172368, IMG submission 114540) | Freshwater microbial communities from Kabuno Bay, South-Kivu, Congo - kab_022012_11m | ecosystem: Environmental > Aquatic > Freshwater > Lake | place: Democratic Republic of the Congo: South-Kivu...
ACCGCGGACGGCGCCACCATCGGACACGTCGCCGTGCAGTCGGTGTGCAGCCAGGTGGCGTCCGACTCGTTCGTGGAGGTCACGGGCCCGGCGGAAGTCGACGCCTGCTGGGGCGCCGGCGCGGTCGGGCAGGTGTTCACGACCATCGACGTGACGGCCATGGGGCTCAACGGCCTGCCGATTCCGCCCGACGCCGCCGAGGTGAGCGTCGACGGCCGGGCGCCGCTGCTGCTGTGGGCGGTCGCGGGCATGACCACGGACCCGGCCACGCGCGCCACGACGTACCACGTGAAGGTGGGCTCCAACCGCTGCGGCCCGACGCCGCGCGAGGTGCGCCTGCTCATCAACGGCGTGGAGCTGACGACGGTGCCGCAGGTGACGTTCCGGTGCGTGCCCGTGGCCGAGGTGCAGGTGGAGGCGCCCGAGACCGAGGCGCCCGCCGACGGCACGACGGGCATCGTGATCGCGGTGCGCGCGACCGACTCGTGCGGCAATCCCGCCTTCGGCCGCGCCGTACTTCCCGAGATTCTGAACGCCGACCTGGGCGCGACGCTCACGCCGCCGGCCGAGACGACCGCCGACGCCTACGGGACGCCGCAGGACGGCACCGCCGCGTTCACGGCGACGAGCGAAATCGCGGGCGTCACGGGCCTGGACGTCGAGGTGGACGGCAGGGACTACTCCACCGATCTGCGGCTCGTCTTCCGGCTGCAGGACGTTCTGGACCTGGAGTGGACGACGCCGGCGCCCTCGGTCGAGACCGGCATGCCCGTCTCGATCACCGCGAAGCTGTCGAGCCGCTACACCGGGAGTCTCACGGACATCGACATGGTCCCGACGCTGACCGGGCTGACGCTCGACGCATCGAAGGTCGTCGGCGCCACGCCGGCGACCGACGGCCACTGGCGCATCGCCCGCGTCGAGGCCGGCGCGAAGGTCGAGGTGACCTTCGTCGTGACGCCCGGCGAGGAGGCGACCGCCGAGGCGAAGCTCGACCTGAACTACGGCGCCCGGGGCACCGACGACCGCAAGTACCTGCCGACACAGAAGATTTCGCTCGCGGTCACGTCCTCGCCGAAGCTCGTGGGCGGTCTGAGCTGCGCGACGGACGCGGCGCCGGCGCTGTGGCTGCTGGCCGCACTGCTGCCGATGCTGCGCCGGCGCAGGCGGGGGTAGCGCAAGGACGGCGTCGGGGGCCTCGCTGTCCGGCGTCGATGCCGCGCATGGTGTAGCCGGGCACGTCAGTGCCCGGGTATGCCGTGCGGTCGTGTGCGAAGCGGCAGCGGCATGCACGACCCGGGGACTCACGTCCCCGGCCACGGCACCTCGGCGTGCCGGCCACTCCCGACAGCCGGGAACGCGCGCTTTTCCGCTCACCCGCCGAGGATCTCGATCGGCGACAGCGCCTCGTAGTCGAGCCGACCCAGCCCGAGCCCCGCCGCGATGGCCAGGTTGCCGGGCAGCTCCCTCGCCCCGAACAGCGCGTTGGCCCAGGCGTCCAGCGCGACGGGATCGGTGCCGGCTGCGACGGTCCGGGTCGGCTTCACATCGCCCGGGTTGCCTCCCTCGGGGCCGCCCATGAGCACGCGCGTCGCGTCGACGACCGTCAGCGTGGGGCGCATGAGCGCGGCGAACTCCGCGATGGACCGCTGCACGTCCTGGTGCAGCGCCACGCGGCGCACGCCCGTGACGCCGAACCAGTTCTTGAGCCCGCACGTCACGCCCGTGAGCGGGTGCGACTTGAGCACCGGCACGTTGACGACCCGCGTCGCGAGCACGAACGGCTCCAGCACGTCCCACGTGCCCAGGCGCTCGGAGACCGGCACGGCCACGTAGCGGCTGCTCTCGGGCGTGAGAACCTCGGCGCCGGCTTCCGAGGCCGCCCGCAGGATGCCGCTGCGCTCGAACGCCGCGCGCGAGTCCTTGCGCACCGGACAGTCGGCGACGACGACCCGGGCGGCGCGCGCCTCGCGGCACAGGCGCACGACCTCTCCCACCACCGCCGGATGCGTGTTCGCGCCCTGCTCCGGCGTGCGCACCCAGCCGACGTTCGGCTTCACGACGACGAAGTCGCCGGGGCCGACGAAGCGGGTCATGCCGCCCAGGCGCTCGACGGCGGCGCGCACGTTGCGGGCAGGATCCTCGCCGCGGGCGACGACCATGCGCGGCGCGCCGACCGGCAGCTCCACGCGATGATCCGGCACCGTGCGCTCCGGCTCGCGCAGGAAGCGCTGCTGGCGGTCGTACAGAATGAAGCCGCCGGCACCGGCGAGGCCGACGCCCGCGACCCCGCCCAAGCCCGCCAGCACGCGTCGGCGGGTGAGGCCGGATCGGCGCGCGTCTGCCTTTTCGCCTGTGCGCTCGTCCATCCGCTCATTGTGGCACGCGGAGCCCGCCTCGCGGAAGCCCCTTGGTCGTGCGCGTCCGGCAGATCGGGCTTGGCGTGAACGTCGACGCGCCCCGACACGTCGGGGCAGCGGCCGTGGCGCGCCGGGCGATCCTGCGCTTCAACATTTCACGGGCCAGGCACAAATCGAGGCCGAGTCAGGAACTTCGCCCTATGGCGTCGCGGCGTGTTTTGTATCAACAGGGGGCAATCGTTCCTGGCCGACACCCGGCAGAGAACCCGGTCGCCCGGCGTGCTGGCGCGAAGGGAGGGCACATGTGTTCGCCTGCGCTCCGCATTGCGGCTGTTTTCGTGCCGATTGCGTGCCTCGGGGCCTGCAATGCCACGGTGCCTCCGAGCAACCCCTACGACGAGGGCGCTCCGCCGACCCAGCAGGCACGCGCGACCCTCACCGGCGCCGTCGAGGTCGAGCCGCCGGAGACAGGGCAGCCGGACGTCTCGGGCGTCGCGGTGTCGCTGGGGGGCGCCAACGCGACGGCGATCACCGACGCGCAGGGCGCGTTCCGGCTCGCGGACGTGGGCGCGGGCTCGTTCATGCTGTCGCTCGCGAAGGACGGCTACGACACGCTGCGTTCGCGCGTGCAGGTGCAGCTCTCCGACGCGGCGCTGGGCTCCGTGGATCTCGGCCGCTTCCGGCTGCGGGTGGCGCGCGGCAGCCTGACGGGTTTGGCGAGGCTCGCCGGCGCGGCGCAGCACGGCGGCACGAAAGCGGTGCTGCAAGGCACGGCGCACTCGACGCTGACTGGCGACGACGGGCGGTACCTGCTCGCGGAGGTGCCGGCGGGCACCTACACGATCCTGCTCTCGCGCACGGGGTGGCACGATCACTCGATTGCCGGCGTGGAGGTGCGCTCGGGCGTCCTCGCGGAAGCCCCCGAAGCACGAATCGAGCCGAATCCGGGCCGGATCGTGGGACACGCGAGACTCGCGGACGGCGGCGACGCGGCATCGGTGCTGGTGTCCGGGACCGGGACCACGCTCGACGGCGCGCCCCAGCCCCTGGCGGAGCTGCACGCCTTCGGCCGACGGCGCGTTCGTCGTGCCGGACGTGCCTGCCGGCATCTACGACATGAGGATCTCCGCGCCGGGATTCCGCTCGCAGCACGCGACGGCGCTCGTGTCCCCGGGCGCCGACGCGCAGCTCGGCACCGTGCAGCTCGGCAGGGCGACGGGGCGCGTCGCAGGTGTCGCGCGGCTGGAGGGCACGGCGGATCACTCCGGCACGACGGTCCTGCTTTTCGCCGCCATTCCGAACGGAGGTCCTGCACCGGAGGCCGACGGCGGTGCTCCGGATGCGGACGCCGGCGCGGGCGACCCCGACGCCGGCGACGAGGAAGCCGACGCGGGGAATGCCGAAAACGACGCCGGCGAGCCGATCGGAGTGGATGCCGGCGAGACAGTCGACGTCGACGCCGGAATCGAAGGGAACGTGGACGCGGGGATTGCCGGCTCGGCCGATGCGGGCACGCCTGCGTCGGAGCCGACGGCCACCGCGCTGACCACGCGCGACGGCCTCTACGCCTTCGACGCCCCGGTGGGGGCGTATCGTCTCGTCTTCCGGCACGAGGGCTTCCGCGAGGCGGCCGTCGACGCGCTCGAGGTGGCGGAGGACCGGACCACGCTGCCGAACGACGTGCGGCTGGGCTCGATTCCGGGGCTGCTGCGCGGGCGCGTTCTCCTGGAGGACGTGGCGACGGGCGGCGACCTGTCGGGCACGCAGGCGGCCGTCGAGGGCACGGGCGTCTCGGGGCCTACTTCTCCAGATGGAACATATTCGCTGGAAGTCGGCGCCGGGGCGCACGTCGTCGTGCTGTCGCGCGCGGGCTACGCGCCCTCGCGCGTGTTCACCAGCACGGCTCCGGGACAGGAGGTCGTGCTGCCCGACGTGACGCTAGTGGTCGCGCGCGGCGCGGTCGGCGGCCTCCTCGCGGCCGAAGGGCGCGCGGACGCCTCGGGCATGCGCGTTTCGCTCTCGGGCGGCACCGCCGGCGACGCGTACTCGACCACGACGGATTCGTCCGGAGCGTTCCTGCTGACCGGTGTGCGGGTGGGGACGTACTCCGTCGTGGCATCGCTGGCCGGATACGAGACCTACGTGTCGCCCTCCGTCCACGTCGCAGCGGGCCTCACGAACCCGTACGCGGCGGAATCGGCGGAGCTCGCGCTGCTGCGCACCGCGCGGCTGCACGGCAGGGTGCGCGCACCCGACGGGTTGTCCGGCACGCTTGTGGAGCTGCGGGGCGCCGACCTGAACGGCGCGGAGGTGTTGCACTCGGCGCAGAGCCTGGACGACGGAGCATGGGTCGTGGAAGGGCTCCCGCAGGGAACCTTCGGGCTCTCGTTCACGCGCGAGTCGTGCCACCCGGCGCAGCTCGGGCCCGTGGGACTCGACGCGGGCCGCGACCTCGTCCTGCCCGATGTGACACTCGCTGCACAGACGGGTGCCGTCGTCGGCACGCTGACCCTGGAAGGCGCCGCGGATCACTCGGGCATCCTCGTCGTCGTGTCGGACCCATCGGGGCCGGTCGCGACGGCGATCACCGGAGCGATGGGAGCGTTCGTGATCGCGGGCCTTCCGGCGTTCGGCAACCCCTACTCGCTGACGGCTTCGCACGCCGACTTCGAGACGGCGACGGCGACAGGCCTCGCCCTTGCGGAGGGTGCACCCCTCGACGTGACGCGCGAGCTCGCGCTGTCGCGGACCTCGCGCCTGTCCGGCACCGTTTCACTCGAAGGCGGCGACTCGCCGGCCGGCGTCGACGCGTCGCTCGCGGGGCACGACCGCAACGGCACGGCGCTCACGCGCACGACGAAGGCGGACGCGGACGGCGCCTTCGCGTTCGACTCGCTGCCCGCCGGCCTGTACGGAATCGCCCTGTCGACGGCCGGATTCGACACGCGCGCGCTCGACGACTCGACGCTCGCGGCGGGCGCGTCGGTCGCGCTGGCCCCCGTTCAGCTCGCCCTGTCGCGAGGCGCGCTCGCGGGGACCGTTCATGCGGTCGGCGCGCCGTCCGAGGCGGGCACGCTCGTCCAGGTGGCGGGCACCTCCTTCGTCACCCTGACCGACACCTCCGGGCGATTCCGACTCGCTTCCGTTCCCGCCGGATCCCACTCGGTGGAAGCGAGCCGCACGGGTTACTCGCGCTGGAACGGCGGGCCCTTCGCGGTGAGGCCCGGCGCCGAGACGACGGTGGGGCCCGTCGCGCTCGCGCCCGACGCAACGGGCTCCATCGCGGGGCGCTGCGGCACGCGCGCGGGCTCGGCCGTGGCGCTCTCGGGCACCGACTTCAACGGGGCGGTCGTGACGGCGGCCGCGGCGACTTCGCAGGATGGAAACTTCCGATTCGCCGGGCTCGCGGCCGGCAGCTACTCGATCGCCTGTACACGGACGGGATACGTGTCCGCCTCGTTCGAGTCGCTGGCGCTCGCAGCGGGGCAGCAGCTCGCAGGGCTGTCGCGCGAGCTGGCGATCGCGATCGGACGCATCGCGGGCCTCGCGCGGCTGGAGGGCACCGCAGACCACTCGGGCACGACCGTGCTGCTATTCGCCTTCGCTCCCGGCGGCGTTCCGGAACCGGGCGCGGACGGGGGCGAGGCGGATGCCGGCGCGACCGAGGACGTCGACGCGGGGACCGAATCGACGGACCCGGACGCCGGACCGGCGGGCGCGGATGCAGGCACGCCGGCGGCGGATCCGGTGGCCACCGCGCTGACCACGCGTGAAGGCTTCTACTCGTTCGACGTGCCCGTGGGCAGCTACCGCATGGTGTTCCGGCACGAGGGCTTCCACGAGGCCGCCGTCGACGCGGTGGCCGTCGCCGAGGGCCGCACGACGCAGCCGGGCGACGTGCGCCTGGCCTCCATTCCGGGCCTGCTGCGTGGACGCGCGCTGCTGGAGGACGCGCCTGAGGGCGGGGATCTCTCGGGCACGCAGGCGGCGGTCGAGGGTGCCGGCGTTTCGGGGCCTACCTCTGCAGATGGAAGCTATTCGCTCGTGGTGGGCGCCGGTGCGCACGTGGTCGTGCTGTCGCGGGCGGGCTATTGCGCCTCGCGCGTGTTCACCAGCACCGCTCCGGGGCAGGAGGTGGTTCTTCCGGACGTGACGCTCGCGGTCGCGCGCGGCGCGGTCGGCGGCGTCCTTGCAGCCGAGGGGCGCACCGACGCATCGGGCATGCGCGTTTCGCTTTCCGGCGGCGCGTCGGGCGACGCGTACTCGACGACCACGGACGCCTCGGGGGCGTTTCTCCTGACCGGCGTGCGCGCGGGAACGTACTCCGTGGTCGCCTCGCTGACCGGGTACGAGACCTACACGTCGCCGTCCGTTCTCGTCGCGGCGGGCATCACAAGTCCGTACGCCGCGGAGTCCGCGCAGCTCGCGCTCCTTCGCACGGCACGGCTGCACGGCACGGTGCGCGCGCCCGACGGGTTCGCGGGAACGCTCGTGGAGGCGCGGGGCGTCGATCTGAACGGCGCCGAAGTCGTGCGCTCGGCGCAGAGCCTCGACGACGGCGCGTGGGCGGTCGAAGGGCTTGCGCAGGGGACCTACGGGCTCTCGTTCGCGCGTGCCTCGTGCCACCCGGCGCAGCTCGGACCCGTTGGGCTCGATGCCGGGCGGGACCTGACGCTGCCCGATGTGATGCTCGCTGCACAGACGGGCGCTCTCGCCGGCGTGCTGACGCTGGAGGGCGCGGCGGATCACGGAGGCATCGTGGTTGCGGTCTCCGACTCGTCGGGACCCGTGGCGACGGCCATCACGCGGTCCTCCGGCTCGTTCGCGGTCTCCGGGCTTCCCGTCCTCGGCAATCCGTACTCGGTGACCGCCACGCACACGGATTTCGAGGCCGTCGTCGCGGCCGGCCTCACGATTGCCGACGGTGCGCCGGTTTCGGTGACGCGCGAGCTCCCGCTGTCGCGGACGGCGCGGCTGGCGGGCACGGTGTCGCTCGAGGGAGGAGCCTCTCCCGCGGGCGTGGATGCTGCGCTTGCAGGGCGGGACCGAAACGGCACGGCACTGACCCGCACCACGAAGGCGGATTCCACGGGGGCCATCGTGTTCGACTCGCTCCCCGCAGGGCTGTACGGAATCACCCTTTCCTCCGCCGGATTTGACACCCGCGGGCTCGACGAGCTGACGCTTGCAGCCGGCACCTCGGTCACGCTGGCGCCCGTGCAGCTCGCGGTGTCGCGGGGCGTTCTCGCGGGAACGATTCAGGCGACCGGTGCGGCCTCGGACGCGGGCACGCTTGTCCAGGTGTCGGGCACGTCCCTGGCGGCTCTCACGGGGGCCGGCGGCCGATTCCGATTCGCCACGATTCCGGCCGGATCCTATTCGGTGGAGGCGAGCCGGACCGGATACTCGCGCTGGAATGGCGGGCCGTTCGACGTCACGGCGGGCGTGGAGACCATCGTGGGGCCCGTCACGCTCGCGCTCGACACGACCGGCTCGATCGCCGGCCGGTGCGGCACCAAGGCGGGCACTGCCGTGGCGCTCTCGGGCACCGACTTCAACGGCGCGGTCGTGACGGCGGCCGCGGTCACTTCTCAGGATGGGAGCTTCCGATTCACGGGGCTGGCGGCGGGCAGCTACTCCATCGGGTGTACGCGGACCGGATACGTCGCCGCCTCGTTCGAATCGCTGGCACTCGCGGCGGGGCAGCAGCTCGCAGGGTTGTCGCGCGAGCTGTCGGTCGCGGCGGGCCGAATCACGGGGATTGCGCGGCTGGAGGGCACCCCCGACCGCAAGCTCCGTTGCCGGGCCTGACAGAATGACCGAAACGCCCGATCGATCCGTTTCCGGCGTGAATCCGCCCATGGATCCGGCTGAAAGTGAAACGGTGCCGGACACCGTCGCGGTCGCGCGTGCCAGGGTCACCGAAGGCCCCGATATCGACGGCGCCGCGCCCGTTCCGTCCGGAATCGGCACGGTCAAGGCCGCGGTCGCAGTGAGATAGCGGTCGCGCGCGAAGACCACCGTGTAGGTGCCTGCCGGCAGGGCGCCGAACGAATACTGCCCGTCGGTGCCGGTCGCAGCGTCCGCGGCGTGCGCGAACCAGGCGCCGTTGAAGGCTGCCCCGCTCAGCGACACCTGCACGCCGGACGAATCGGGAGCGGGCGCAGGCACGGTCGTCGTCCCCCTCGCCAGCGACGGAGCCGCGACAAGAGTCAACGCGAGAGCCTGCGTCGAGTGGGCCAGGACGGGCACGGTGCCCATTGCGTCGAGGTATCCCGCCCGCGAGACGAGCACCGAGTAGTCACTTCCCGATTGACTCACGGGCACGGCTGCCAGCGACCATGCGCCTGTCGTGTCCGTGAGCGCGAGAAGCGGGATCGGAAGGTCCTCGGTGGTGCCGTCGAGCACCACGGCGATGCCAGACAGATCTCTTTCGGGCTGGAAGCCTCCCACGCTCCCCGCTGAGAGCGTCACCGTCCCGCGGATGCTGCCGGTGGCCACCGCGAGCTCGCGTGCCAGACCTGCGAGCTGCTGCCCTTGGGCGAGCGATATCGAGTCGAAGGCAGCAGAGACGAATCCGGCCCGGGAGCAGGTGATCGCATAGCTTCCGGCCGCCAGTCCCGTGAGTCCAAAGCTTCCGTCCGGCGCAGTCGTCGCCGAGGCCGTCACGACCGCTCCGTTGAAGTCGGTGCCCGAGAACGCCACGGCAGTGCCCGGCCTGGTGCCGCACCGGCCGGCGATGGACCCTGTGGTGTCGGGCGCCAGGTCAACGGGTCCCACGCGAGCGCCACGAGCCAGCACACGGAAACCTCGATCGAGGCGTTGGGGCTTTCGAACGCTCCGTACCTGACCCGCGTGGGGACTTATGATCTGCTGCGCCGCTGGGGGCTGGGTCGAAACTACGCCGAGAATGTGCCGAGCTGGACCGACGACATCCACTTGTCCGGAGCGTACGTGGTGGCTCTGCTCAAGGGCGTCAGCGGCAACGAGGGCGTCAATGCCATCGAGGTGGTCGAAACCGGCAGCCCGCGATACGTCACGCGGGGCAACGTCCTCCAGACGGCCTACACGGGCACCGATGCGCTGGCCGCGCGCGTGAGAGGCTCCCGCCTCTATGCGCTCTACGACATCGACTACCAGCAGATTCGGCTATTCGACGTATCCCTGCGCCACCTCCTTGCACCCGCCACGGCTTCGGCAGACGTCACCTGCAGCGCGAAGATCTCGGCCCCCGATGTATGCCCCTCGGGAGCGCCGTTCTGCACGCCGCTGGCCATCGACCGGAACTACGCCTACGTCGGCGTGGAGGAGGGGACGTCGCGGGCGAACAAGATCTTCGACCTCGCGGGAACATTCGGCACGTGCAACGACGGAGGCCCCGGTCCCGTCGGGAGGTTCGTCTCCAATTCGAGGGTGACTGCGCTCGCGGTGTCCGGATCCTGGTTGTGGGCGAGCGTCTGGGGAACCTACTCCCATGCCGAGGCGTGGAATCTCCACGGCGGCAGTGTGGATCCGACGCACGTGGTGTCCGCCTCGGCGAGCGCAGGCTACGGCCAAGGGATCGACGCGATGGAGAACGTGGCCGTGGTGGCCACTGACTCCGGCGTCCGGCTCGTGAACACGGACGCTTCGAAGGTCTACTCGTATGCTTCCGTGGGCACGTTCGGCGGCCAGCCTATGGAAGCCCGCCACGTCTGGATCGACTCCACCAGGATCTTCACCTCGGTGCGCCAGAAGGCCGGCAGCGACACCTCGCAGTGGCACCTAGCCAAGTACACTTGGAGCCCCTACACCCTGAACAGCGCTCCGTCGCTGGCCGCGTCGGTGCCTCTGCCGGCCGGCGCCGTGCCGGGCTTCATTCAGGTGACCGGTCAGTACCTCATCATGACCATCTCGTCGACACGCAGCACCCAGGGCGTCATCGCCTACGACGTGAGCACGACGCCCCCGGTCTTGGTCGGAGGCAGCGGCGGGTTCGCGAATCCGTACCCGCAGTCCTTCGGCATCGTCGGGCCGTATCTGCTGGTCCCGGACGGATCGCGCGGCGTGACGCTGCTCCGAATGTACTGACCGTTTCACCGTCGCCTGCGGACTCACACGCCGACGACATGCACGATCTTCCCGCCCGACCGGACCCTGCGGTTGAATACCTTCCGATCCCAGGCGAGCTTGCGCAGGTCGAAAAGCACGAGCCAGCCTTCGGAAAGCCCCACGGCATCCAGGTAGCGCACGGTCTTCTCGACGCCGTCGCGCAGGGTGCTGCGATCCCGTCGCAACTTCACTTCGATCGCGAAGCGCTCGTCCTTCCACGCGACGAGCAGGTCGAGAGCCCCGCGTCCCAGCGCGTACTCGCGCTCGATTCGCCCTCCTCCGTTGAGGATGCGCTGCAGGAACGCCATGAGCATGAGGTGCGGGCCCGCCTCCGTGTAGCGGAAACCCGCCGCGGCGAGGTGCCCGTCCTTGCGCCAGAACTGCTGGAAACCCGACATCAGCTTCGGCATGTCCAGCCGCCCGTCGGGACGCACGTACCAGGCCGGCTCCTGCCAGATCTGCATCTGCTGCAGGTACGAGAGCGCGCGAGGGACCACCTCTCGGTAGACGGGGTTGGCGATGAGCGCCTGACCCCCGCGTTTGACGAGCAGCCCGAGATCCAGCACGTACGCGACGTCGTCGTCCAGTACATCCGCCGCGGTCGTGCCCCCCAGCAGCATCGGCTGCACGACCCGGCGCACCCGGTCCTCCTCCAGGCGCGCGACCAGGCTGTCGATGTGGCTCTCCCGCGCCTGGATGACGATCTCGGCGGCCTCGTCCACGTGTGCGGTGCCAATCGGACGCGCCCGGTCCGGCACGAGGCGCATGACGCACTCGCGGGCGAGGCGGTTGACGAGCCAAGGCTGGCCCTGCGTCCAGTGGAACGCGCGGTCGACGGCCTGCGGCAGGAAGAGCTGGCCGGTGTCCGCCGTGTGCTGCGCGTACAGCTCGCCGACCTCGTCGCGGGTGAAGGCGGGAAGCTGCGGCGACTCCTCCTTGATGTTGAAGGGGCTCGCACTGCCGATGCGCCCGCTGCCGCCCGCCTTCACGAGGTAGTCGCGCACGTCGCGCAAGCCGACGAGCCCGATCGACGCGGGGAACAGACCGGGGCGGTCCCCGTGTCCCGAGCGGAGCTGGCGCAGCACCGAGACGAGGGTCTCGTCTTGCAGCGCGTCGATCTCGTCGATGAAGAGCGCCAGCGGCCTGGGCGAGGATCTTGCCCACGCACGCAGGGCGCTTGCGATGCGGTTGGCCGGCGGTGCATCCGGCCACGGGGGCGGCCGCAGCTCCTCCGGGAGCTGTCCCTCGACCTTGCCCCGCCACTCGTTCAGGATCGCCGCCTCGGCAGCTCCGATGTCTGTGGACAGCGGGGCGCCGACCTCGGCCGAGAGCACCGCGGACACGTAGCGTCCCTCGTGCGTCAGCTCCGCGGAAAGAGCCACGATCGAGGTCGTCTTGCCGCACTGGCGCGGGGCGTGCAGCACGTAGTACGCCTCGCGCTCGACCAGCTCGCGGACCGTCGGCAGGCGCCGCGCGGCCGGCAGCATGTAGTGCTTCGACGGGTCGCACCGCCCGGCGATGTTGAAGAAGCGCGGCATCCGCACCACCTCCGGAGCGCATCAATAGGCCCGTGGCGCGGCGTGTCAAGGCGGTGCGCGGCTCGTGCACCGCCGTCGCGACGGGGGCCGGCCCCATACGCGTTGGCCTAAGACGCGTCGCTCGGATCTCGCTCAGCCCGAGGGGAGCGCGGGCCGGCTCTTTGGCCCGCGCGGACACGAGGGCCGCGGGTACCTCTCGCCGGGGGGCGGTCGACTGGCGGCCGACGTTCGGACGTACGCGTCCAACGCTCGGGCCTTGGACGCGCGGGGCCCTCGCGTCCGCGGGCGCAAAAAGCAAGAGCGCGCCCGCTCCCCTCAGGCCGAGCGAGATCCGAAGCGCGTCTTCGGTTAACGCCTATCGGGGCCTGCCCCCTGCCGAGCCGCGCGGCCCGGGCCGGGCCCGGGGAACGGCACGGAGCTGAAAGGTCTGCTGATGTGTTGAACCGGAGCGCGCACAGGGAGTGCCGCGAATGGGCTCGGGCGCCCGTGCTGTCGTCACCGGAGCTCTTCCGCCGGCCGGAACTGCCACAGCCAGTCGCCCCGCCGCACCCGCTCGCGGCCATGTTGCGGGTGCGCAGCGCCGTAGTACAGCGTTGCGCGCGAGTGCAGCTTTCGGCGCGGCCTCTCGTCGAGCCGGCAGCGGGCGAGCGTCTCCAGCGGTCCGTCGAGGATCTCGTGCGCCCAGCGCCAGTGCCATGCGCCGGGAGTCGCTCCGGTCGCACCGATATCGAGCACGAGCGGCACCGGCGCGCGGATGAGGCTCTCCAGCATCGGGCCGGGCGGAAGCCACGCCGCGAGGACCAGATCCGGCCGGAACCGGCGGATCGCCGCGCGCGCACCCAGCCGCACCACGCCCGGCCCCGGCGGCAGACCGGGCACCGAAATGCCCCGCAGATCCCTGCGTTCGCGGGCGCTCATGCGCGCCTGCGGCTTCTCCCACGCCCCGCTGTCGCTCGCCGTCACCTCCAGCTCCGGCGCCGCCGACGCGAGGCATCGCGACAGAAACCCGTCGCCGGCCGCCACCTCCAGCACGCGGCGCGCGCCGAGCTCGCGGACCGTCCGCGCCATAGCCCCGATCCAGCGCCGCGTCGGCAGCAGGTACAGCGGCGACGGCGCGCCGAACTCGCAAATCCATTCAATATCGCCCCGGCGAAGCCCTTCGAGCGCTCCGTCCAGCGTGTCCAGGCCCGGCAGCCGACGCATGCCGTCGCCGCTCCACAGAATCCGGGCCAGCCGCGCCCTCGCCCGCACCGCCCGGGGTCCTCCGCCGCGCGACGGCCAGCCGGCGCGCTGGTTGGCACGGGCTCCGGTGCATCCGTCCTGCACGCCGCGACCCTTCTCCACGCGCGCACTGTCCCGTGCCCGACCCCGCGCGTCAAACGGTTCGGCGCGCATCCCTGCGCGGCGTATGCTGTGGCCCCCCGCGCGGGAGCCGCCATGGGACACCTCGGACACCTGAAGCAGGAATACCGCGACCTGGTCGAACGCCTGGACAAGGGCTCCGTCACGATGCCCGAGCCGGAGGACGAGAAGACCCGCGCGGCCTGGCGCGAAATACTCGAGCTGCTCTACACGCCCGAGGACGCCGCCATCGCCGCGCGCATGCCCGTGACGCCCCAGTCGCTGGACCGGCTCGCGCAGCGGCTCGGCACCGCGCCCGACGCGCTGCGCCCGCGTCTGGACGCCATGTGCGACAAGGGCCTCGTGATGGACGTGCGCAGCCCCAGCACGGGGAAGATCCGCTATCTGCTCGCGCCGCCCGTCGTGGGCTTCTTCGAGTTCTCGCTCATGCGGCGCGGCGACGCGGTGCTGCAGAAGCGCATCTCCGAGGCCATGCAGGCCTACACGCACGGCGACGACGGCTTCGCCCGCGAGGTGTTCGGCGGGGAAACGGCCATCGGCCGCGCGCTGGTACACGAGAGCGCTCTGGGCGATCCGCTGCCGGACGTGCTCGACTGGGAGCGCGCCACGTCCATCGCCGCGAATGCGACGACGCGCGCCGTTTCCATCTGCTACTGCCGCCACAAGGCCGAGCACCTGGGTCAGAGCTGCGACGCACCGCAGGAGATCTGCCTGTCGCTCGACGCCGGGGCCGAGTTCGTCGTCCGACGCGGATTCGGCCGTGCGATCGAGAAGACCGAGATGCTCGAGATTCTGTCGCAGGCGCGCGAGCTGGGGCTCGTGCAGCTCGCGGACAACGTGCAGAACCGTCCGGCGTGGATCTGCAACTGCTGCCCCTGCTGCTGCGGGCAGCTCGAGGGCGTGCGCGAATACGGGCTGGCGGCGGTGAACCCCAGCGGCTTCGAGCCGCGGCACGACGAGTCGAAGTGTGCGGGCTGCTCCAAGTGCGCGCGCGCGTGCCCGGCGGGCGCCATCGCGATGGAGCCGCGCGCGGTGGCCGCGAAGCGGCGCGCGACGCTGATGCCCGACTTCGACCTGGAGCGCTGCATCGGGTGCGGCGTCTGTGCGGATGTCTGTCACAAGGACGCGCTCGTCATGGAGCGCGGGAACCGCCGGCGGCCGGTGCCCTCCAGCGCGGTGGACCGGACGCTGCGCATGGCGCTGGAGCGCGGGCGGCTGGCCGAGTTCATGTTCGAGACCGGCGAGAAGCGAGGCGGACGGTTCCTGGCGCACGCGCTGCGGGCCATCGTGTCGCTGCCCGGTGCGCAGCGGGCGCTCGCGTCGCGCCAACTCAAGTCGCGATTCGTCGAGTTCGCCATCCGCGGGGTGAAGGATCCGACGGCGTAGGCGGAGGCGGAGCGGCGGCCTGTGGCCGCACGTCGGACTTCCGGCCTTTGGCCGGCTTGCGGGGAGTGCGAATCGAAGGGAGTTCTATCGCCGGCCGGCGGCCATAGGCCGCCCTCCCACGTGCGGCCAGAGGCAGCCGATCCGACGTTCGGCCAAAGGCCGACGCTCCGGCTGTTGTCTTGCGCCACCTCACGGCAGCCCGCCCTCCGGCAGCGGCGCGAAGTGCTCTCTGCCCTCGAGCAGCGCTCGTTCGTGCTCCGACCACAGCCCCGCGCGCTGCGGATCCCGCAGCAACGGCAGAACGCGCTCGTGGCATCGCGGGCAGTACTCGCCCGAAGACTCGGTTGCCGCGCGCACCGCGTTGCCCCGCGCGTCCGCCATGATGCACCGCGTCAGCGGACAATGCTCCAGCCCCAGAGTATGCCCGACCTCGTGCAGGACGATGTTCTCCGAGAAGCGCCGGTGCGTCGCCGGCTGCGCACCCTTGAACCGCCGGTAGTAGAAGACGCTGCTCACGCTGCTGCGCCCGCCGATGTCGCCCAGGCCCGCGATGCCCCAGTCGCGGTACGGCCCTTTCGTCGTCGAGATCGGCTGCTCGGTCACGCCCGCCACGAGATCCGCGCCGGGATCCAGTCCGTCCAGAAAGCGGAGGATCTTCTCGGCCCGCCACCGGCGCCGCGGCGCGTACCACGCGGACGCCGGCATCGGCACGGAGGCCGCGATGCGCACCTCCATCCGGAAACGCGCCCGCAGGGCCTCCGCCGCCATCTGCACCACGGCCGCGTCAGGCCCGCCCAGCGGCACCACCGCGATGACCTTCGGCGCACGCCGCGCGACCGCCGCACCGGGCTCCGCCCCTGCCGGCATCGACAGCAGTGCGACCGCCAGCGCCGGAATGACGCGCCGCGTCACGCGCATCACCTCATGCCGACGTACATCGTCATGCCGCCCTCGCTGCTGTCGCAGCCTGCGGTGGAGCCCCACGCCCCGAGGCCGGTATTGACCTTGTATCCCGCGTGGTACTGGTTGACGGTCGCCGAGTAGCTGTAGAGGTACTGGCGCTGGCAGCCGCAGTTGAGGTGGTGATACGTCCCGGTCGAGTGATGGTCGAAGCCCGACGACGTGCTGCCGCTGCACGTGCCGCCGTCGGGGTTGAGCGAGATGCCGAAGTCGCCTCCTCCGCTGTACGCGACGATACTGTAGCCCTGGTAGGCGCTCGCCGACGACCCGTCGCTGATGGTGAACGTGACCGACTGGTGGAGGTGGCTTCCGCCGGTGTTCAGGCTGGAGTTGAAGATCGCCGCGTTGGTCTTGCCCCACAGCGACGACGAGCGGCGGAACAGCGTCTCCGACGACACAGCGGCGATGGCCATCTTCTTCGTGCGGTTGAGGTTGTAGGCCTGGTACGACAGCGGATTGCCGGAACTCTCGCTGTCGCTCACGAGCGGCTGCTCGCCGGCCGCGCCCGACACCGCGTAGAAGACCATCCAGCCGCCGTTGTTGGTGCTCATGTCGCAGTAGGCCTGGAACGCGGTGCTGCCGTTGGGGGCGATCCAGTACTGGCCGTCGCCGACGGACCCGCCGTTGTCGAGGATGTACTTGCACGTCGAGCCCGCCGTCGCGGCCGACGAGCCCACGAGTAGGTACGTGAAGCCGCCCGTCGAAGTCACGCTCTGCGAGTCCGCGTTGGTCACGACGATGTCCCTGGCGCCCGCCGATCGCGCCGGGGTCAGCACCACGATCTGCGTGGCCGTCGCGCTCTGCACCGTGGCCGTGGCGCCCCCGATGGTGACCGACGGGTTGGCCGGGCTGGTCTGGAAGTAGCTGCCTGCGATGGTGACCTGCGTGCCGCCGGTGCTGATGCCGCTGGTCGGGTTCGCGCCCGTGACGCGCGGCGCGGGCCATCGGTACGTGAAGGCTCCCGCGAGCGCGCCCGCGAGGAAGTCGGGGTTGACCACCTTCACGTCCACGGCCCCGACGACCGTGCTGGCCGGTGTCACGGCCGTGATGCGCGACCCGCTCTGCACCACGACGCTCGTCGCCGCGTTGCCGCCGATGCTCACCGTCGCCAGCGTCTGGAAGTTGGAGCCCAGGATCGTGACCGCGAGCCCTCCCAGCGTGTCGCCCGACGCGGGCTGGATGCCCGTGACGACCGGCGGCGGCACGTTGTCGAGGTTCGCCCAGTAGACACCGGTGCAGCCCTGGAAGTGCGATCCGTTCCACCGCACGAGGCCGCCCTGCGTGCAAGACGTGTCGGTGGAGCCGTCCACGGGCATCGAGAGACCCGACGCGACCACTCCGCGCAGCGCCGAGCCGTCGCCGGCGAAGACGTTGGACGTGTTCGTGAACGAAATCGCCTGTGAATAGCCGGAAGCGAGTCTTCCGTTCGGAACCGTTCCGGACGAGAGCGCGCCCGCGTCGAGCGACGTGAGCAGCGCTCCACTGCCCGCGAAGACGTTGCCCGCGTTCGAAAAGGCCAGCGCCTGTGAATAGGTGCCGGACACACGTGCGTCCGGCAGCGTCCCGGACGAGAGATCGCCCGCGTTCAGACTGCCCGACAGAGTGCCTCCGACGTAGACGTTGCCCGAAACGTTCAGGTCGCCGCCCCGCACGTCCAGGCGGTACGCGGGCGCGCTCGTGCCGACGCCCAGGCGCGTGTTCGACTCGTCCCAGCGCAGCAGAGCGTTCTGCGAGTAAGCGCCCGCCGCGCCGGCGAAGACGACGCTGCCCGACGCGAAGGCCGCCGACGTGCCCGTGCCTCCGCGCGCCGCCGCGAGCGTGCCGCCCGTGATGCGGGAGGCGTCGAGCCCGGGAATGTCCGACGCGACGAGCGCCCGGAAGCCCGGAGCGCCGTCCGACGATCCCGACGCCGGACCTGCGAACACGGAGTTGGCCGGCGCCGCGGTCGACCCCGTGCCGCCGCCCGCGACCGCCAGCGGCGTGCCGAAAGTCGGCGCCGTCGAGAAAGACTTCGCTCCGGTGATCGTCTGCGCGCCCGTCAGGTCCAGGTATCCGGACGACAGTCCGCCCACGTCGCCGATCTGCAGCGACGCCGGCGCCCAGGCCGTGCCGTCGAAGCGAAGCACCTGGGCGCCCCCGGGGACCGCTGTAACCACTGGAATTCCTTGGAGTTTTGCGACGAGCGGGGCGGCATAGGTGCCGGCGAGATCTCCGGTGCACTGTGTGGCCGAGTCGTACTTCGCGTTGAAACTGGACCAGTCCGACGACGCCAGGAAGCCATCGGCGGAGGCGCCGGCCTGGGCGAGCGAGATCTGCGGCAGGGTCGAGCCGTTCCACGCAGTGAGCGGCGGCTGCACGCTCACGTTCGTGACGGTGCCGCCGGCGTTGGCGTCCGGCGCGGGCTTCCACAGGGACTCGATCGCGTTCCACTTCAGCACCTGGCCGTCCGTCGGCGCGGTCGTGGCGATGGCGCGCGACTGCAGCCGCACCACCGAGGGTGCGGCGAGCGGTCCAGCGAGATCTCCGCCGCACTGCGTCAAGGCGCCGAACTTCGCGTTGAACGCGCTCCAGTCGTCGGACGAGAGGTATCCGGATGAGGCCGAGCCGGCGCGGGCCAGCGAAATCTGCGGCGTGGTGGAGCCGGCCGCGACGCTCAGCGGCGCCGCCGCGCTCACCGCGGTGACGGTGCCCGGGTTGGGCGCCGCGCAGCCCCAGGTCATGTCGTCGTGCAGCAGAATCTGCCCGGAAGGGCACGCCTGCAGCGACACGGTCTGGCTGGCTTCGTCGATGGTTACGCCCGCACCTGCCGAGTAGCGCGCGTTGCCGGCGAGCCTTCCGTCGCCGTCGACGACCGTCTGGCCGTCCACGAGCAGCGAGGTCGCGTCGGCGGCGCCGCCGCGGAGGCTCCGTGCCGTCAGCGCGAACGCCACGGATCCGATCCGCTGCCGGGGCGAGAGCGTCTCCGAGCCGACGCGCACTTCGAGCCAGCGCGCGCCGCCGTCGAAAAGACCGTCGGGCGGGGTCCCCGCGAGGCCCAGGAACGTGGAGTAGTAGCCGTCGGAGAGGCCCAGCGTCTGCGTCTCGCTCCAGAGCGCCGTGCCGCCTGTTTCGGCCGAAAACACGCCGAACGCGACGGTCGCGGTGCCGGTGGCGGCCGTGCCGTCGGAACGGAGCAGCCGGCCCTGGTAGCCCAGCAGACTCGGCGCCTGCGCGGCGGCCGGCACGGCAGCCAAAGCGGCGGCCAGGGCGCACGGTGCCGAAATCGAGCGGCGACGCATCATCGTCGGTTCCTCCGGTGCCGGCCGGGGCGCCGGCGACCCTGCGATTGGCTCGATCCTACGCGCCGCGGCGGCGGGTGCAAGCCGGAATGCGACCTTGCCGCCCCCTCTTTCGATCCGGCGGCTCGGCGGTGCGCGCGACCTCACCCCCCGGCCCTCCTCTCATTTCGCTGCGAATCCCGACAAAAACAGGAGCGTGGTTCGGCAGGCTCACCATGAGCGATTCTCCGCGAAACGAGAGGGGGAGAAGAGCACCGACAAGCACGTCCGATCGGATCCGCCTCTGCGCTCGCCCCCCTCTTGTTTCCGGCCGCTTTTGTTCTTGGCCGAGAATGAGAGGGGGGACTGCGGGGTGAGGACGGCCGGCCCGCCCCGTGGCTCCGCCCCGTTCCGTCCGGTGGCGACGGCCGTTTTCTTGCCGGTTCGACCGGACGGCCGGACACTCGCGGCGGCGAGCGCAGGAGGTCGGCGACATGGGCGGACGGGCGAAAGCGGCAGCGGTGGCGGTGCTTCTGGCGTTCGGCGGCGCGCCGTCGCACGTCCTGGCGAAAGTGCGCGCCCCGGCACGTGCGGCGAAGCCGTCCGCGAAGCCGCCGGCCGCAGCGCATGCGGCGGATGCGGCCGCCGTGCCCGAGCCGCCCCGCGCCCCGCCCGGCATGCTCACCATCGCGGTCGGACGCGTCGACGTGCGCGGCCTCGACGAGGCCCGCCAGGCGATGGTCGGCGCCCGCTTCGTCGAGATGGGCACCGCCATCGGCGGCGTGCGCGTCGTGCGCCTGCCCGCGGAGGCGCAGACCACGCCCGCCTCGGAAGTGAAGCTGCTGTGCGCCGAGGGTCGCATGGCCGCCGCCGACGTCGTGCTCGCGGGATCGCTCGTGCTCGCGGGCGAAACGGGGCATCTCGTGCTGCAGCGCGTCATCGTGTCGGACTGCAGGGCGACGCAGCTCGAATTCCCCGTCGCGCGCCGGCAGGAGAGCACGCTCGTGGCGGCGATCGACAACGCGCTGTGTACCGTCGTTCACGAGGGCGGGAACCGCGACGCATGCCGTTCGACCGTGTCGTTCGAGGGCGACGTGCAGGGCGTCACGGTGCAACTGGGCGAGGGGCGTCACGCGATCGACCGCGTCGGGCAGGAGCTGACGGCGTCGGTGGGCACGTGGCCGGTGCGGGCGTGCGCTGGCGCTGCCTGCTCGGAAACGGGCTGGGTGGACGTGCAGCTCGGCGGACGCGCGCGGCTGGCGGTCTCGCGCGAGTGCGGCACGCCGGTGCTCGTGGAGCCGGGCAGGAAGCCGCTTTGCGACACCGTGCTCGTGCCGGTGCCGACGGAGATGCCGGAGACGGCGCCGGGCTCGCGCGTGCGCTGGACGGCGGTGGGCACGGCGGCGGCGGGGGTGGTGGCGGCGGCGGCGGGCGCGATCTTCGGCTGGCGCGCGCGCACGAGGGCGGGCGAGATCACGACGGCCTACAACAGTCCCGGCGGGCTCGTGCCGGCCGACGGCCCGAAGCTCGACGAGATGCGCTCGGACGCGACGCTCGCCAACGCGCTGCTGCTGGGCGGCGGAGTGGTCGCCGCGGGAGGCGCCGCGCTGTTCTTCTTCTAGCGCGGCGGACGGAGCAGCCATGAGACACCCAACGCAATTCCCACCCGTCCTTTCCCGCGCTCCGACCCATGGCGGGCGCGTTTTCGCCGCGATCGCGTGCCTGGCGGCAGCCGCGTGTTTCCCCTCGCCGGCAGGCGTGTGCCGCAGCGACGCGGACTGCAGGCTCGGCACCAAGTGCACCCGGGCGTCGGGGAAGGACGAGGGGCTGTGCATCGCCGTATCGGCGGCGGCATGCACGAAAGCGTGCGGCGACGGCTTCCGGTGCGAAATGCAGCCGGATCGCAGCGAAAAGTGCACGGCGACGCGCTCCGCGTCCGTCTCGGTGGCGCGTCCCTCTCCCGGAGCGCTCACGAGAGGACAGGTCGTCGAGGTCGTCTGCACGGCGGAAGCGCCTCGAATCCGCCGCGTTTCCGCGTCGGCCACGGGCGCGGACGGCGCGCCGACGGTGCTGCCGGATCCCTCCGCGCCCGAGCCCGGCCGGTACGCGACCCTGTTCGACCCGCGGGCGGCGCCTTCGCCCGACGGCGAATACTCCATCGGTTGCCGGCTCGAGTACGGACCGGACGGCGACGTCGTCGTCCTGGACTCGACCGCGGTGGTGCTGCGCGTCGACACGACTCCGCCCGCGATCGTGCACCGGACGCCCGCGGGGTGGCATCGCCTTGCAGGAACGCTGTCGCTCATCGCGACGATTGCGGACTCCGGCTCCGGAATGGAAGCCGATTCCGTCTATCTCGCGATGCCCGGTCCGGGGCCGGTCGCGGGGATCGCGGGATCCGACGGCGCGTTCACGTTCGAGGTCGACCTGGCGCAGATTCTCCCGGCGGACGTGCAGGGCCCGGTGACGTACGCCATCCGCGCGCAGGACGCGGCCGGCAACGAGGCGATCGAGCAGTACTCGCTGCAGATGGACGCCCGGGGGCCCGTTGCGACGGTGTCTCAGGAAGCGCAGGACGCGTGGCACGGGCTGGATTCCGGCTCCTTCTCGCTGACGGCCGAGGTTTCTGCGACGGGCGCGCCGGTGGCCTCGGTGCATCTCCGGAACGCGGACGCCACGTTCGACGCGGCGGGGGCGCCCTCCGGCGCGGTGTGGTCGTTCGACGTGGATCCGCCGCAATTCGGGCACATCGGAGTCGAGGGTGCCTCCGCGTGGAGCCTGGTCGCGACGGACGAGGCGGGCAACGAGTCGATGCTGGAAGGAGTCCTCCATGTCGACGGCAAGGCGCCGTCCGTCGCGATTTCGCCCGACGGGACGTGGCATGCGCGCGGAGCCGCCGCAACCGTTTCGGTCACGGCTGCCGACGCCGGCATGGGTGTCGATCCCGGAAGCGTCGCCTTGCGGGGCGGCGCCGCCTGTACACAGGCCGGTGCAGGCACCTTCACCTGCAGCGTACCCACGGATGCCGCGCCGGCGGGCGCGGAGACGCCCGATCTCGCATTCGTCGTGGAGGCCTCGGATCACGCCGGAAACTCGGCCTCGGGCTCCGGAACGGTCCGCGTCGACGACCGGCCGCCCGCCGTCGCCGTGACGCCCGACGCCCGCTGGCACCCGAGAAGCGGCACGATCGTGCTCCGCGCCGCGGCAAGCGACGCCGGCGCCGGCCTGTACGCCTCCGCGAAGCCGACGGTCTCGTTCCCCGACGGGTCGCGATACGAGGGCGACCTCGACGCCGCAGGCGCGGTGAGCGTCGTCGTCCGTCCGTCGGAATTCACGGCCGCCGGAAGTTCCAATAATGGAATAGTATTCGAGCTTTCGGTGTCCGATGCCCTGGGCAACACGGGCACGGCCTCGGGCACGGTGGCGGTGGACGACGGAAAGCCCGTGGTTTCGCGCGTATCCGTGACCTACGCCGGCGGCGAGACGAAGGCGTTGCGGCGCGATCCCGCCGGGACCGGACGCGACAAGGCGACCGTCGCGGCCGGCGTTTCGGACGGCGGATCGGGCGTGAATCCGGATGCACTGGTGCTGGAGTACCGTCGCCGCGACGGCACGACGCGGCAGCAGGCTCCGGACGCGCCTCCCGTCGACGGGAGCGTCGTGTGGACGCTCGACGTTTCCGACGCGGCGTTCGCGGCGGACCAGGGCGAGCTCGATCCCGCGCCGCTGGTGCGCGCGGCGGATCAGGCCGGAAACGGCGCCTCCGCGCCCGCGGCCGTGTCGGCGACCCGCAGCCTTTGGGTGTACGCGAGCGGGCAGAACCTGAAGACGAGCGGCGCGCTCGCCTACGGCGCCGGGCGGGTCTACTTCGCGCTCCCGAACGGAGGCCTCGCCGACAACGTCTTCGCGCTGGACGCCGCCACGGGTGCGAAGGCCTGGGCCGGGCGCGTCGCCGGCTCGCCCACGACGCCCGTGAGCCTGGGCGCGACGCTCGCATATGTCGGCTCGGACGCCGAAGGCGGCTCGCTGCACGCTTTCGACCTCGCTCCCGCGTCGGCCGAGGCGGCGGAGGCGTGGCGCTGCACGGAATACGGCACGGCGCGCGGGGCGCTCGCGGTCGGAACGGTGAGCTGGCAGACGAGTGCGTCGGAAACCGTCTTCTACGCCTCGGACGAGCCGATGGTGTACGCCCTGCGGCGCAACGCCGAAGGCACCGACTGCGAGGCGCGCACGGCGCAGATCGGCACTCTCGCCACGGGCGACGCCGTCGTCTCGCTTTCCAGGACCAGCCTCTTCTTCGGCTCCGGCGCGGGCATGCTCGGGCGCAACGACTTCACGACGTCGCGGCCCCTCATGACGAATTTCGTCGCGACCGGCCCGGCGACGGATCCGGTGTCCGGGCCGGCGCTGGACTCGGCGGGTCTGCCGTTCTTCCAGAACCGCGGGTTCGTCTCCAGGCTCTCGCCGGCGTTCGTCGAGACCTGGCGCGGCAGCTCGCCGACCTACGGCCAGCGGTCGCTGGCGCCTCCCGCGCTGGGCTCGGACGACGCGGTCTACTTCGGCACGGAGGACGGCTACCTGTTCGCGTTCGACACCTCGTCGCCGTCGCCGCGATGGACGTTCGCCGTGCGCGACGCGCAGGGCAGCGCACGCCCTGTGCGCACCACGCCTGTGGTGGGAAGCTCCGGCGCGTCGCGGCAGCTCTACTTCGGCGCGGGCGACCGCAGAATGCACGCCCTTTCGGCCGACGGCACGCCGCTGTGGACCCGGGATGCCGGCAGTGAAGTCGAGTCCTCCGCCGTGCTGGACTGCCGGGGCATCCTGTACTTCGCGACGAACAACGGACGCGTCGCGGCGCTCGTGACGGACAGCGACGCCATCGCGGACACGCCGTGGCCGCGCTTCCAGCACGACAACCGCAACTCGGGCAGCGCAGCGACCGCATTGCGCGCGGCCGGAGCGTGCGCGGACTGACGCGGCGGGGCGTGCACCGCGCGACGCTTTTGACACGAGCCCGGGCCGGCGCCACCATCGTGTCCGGAGTGCCCGCATGAGCCGACCGCTTCCCGCCGTCCTGGTGCTGCTGCCGCTGGCGTGTGCGGTGTCGAACCCCGGCCCGGCGCGCTCGACCGACGCCCGCTGCACGTTCGGCAACTGCGACGCGCTCGCGCACCTGTGCCGGGGGCGCCTGCCGGCCGAACCCGACTACGCCGCGTGTCTCGCGGGCGGAGCCGCGCCCGCGGGCTTCGACGCGTCGACGCGCGTGCGCTACTGCGTGGCGGCGTGCAATGCGCTCCAGGCCGGCGAGGTCGTCGCCTGCGTGGCGGAGCCCGACCGCAAGCCCGCCGATCGCCGCAACGTCGCGGCCTGCGTCGCCGCGCCCGACGACGTCGACACCGGGGCGGCCGTCGCGCTGCTGTGTCCGCTGCAGGTCGACGCGCCGCCCTCGTGCCTCGTCCAGTGCCAGCGCCGGCGCGAGATCTGCGACAAGGCGTGTCCGACGGACGACTTCCTGTCCTGCGCGGCGTGCCGCGCGCCGTGCGGGCTCGCCTGGGGCAACTGCGTGCGTTCGTGCGAGACGCCCGAGGCGACCGACGGCGGCACGCCGGACGCGGGTCCCTGAACGCGGGCATGTTGCGGTGCAACACGGCGCGGGGTCCGGCCCGGGGGCAGCCGGGGCTGCGACCAGGAATCGCCGGGGCGAGAGGCCGCAAGCTCGTATTCCGGTCGAATCCGCAGACCGACCGACTTTTCACCACGGAGCCCACGGAGAGCACGGAGGATCAAGGACGTGAAGACACGAGGAACCTCGGTCCTCTCCGTGGTGAATCGCTCTTCGCAAGGTCGTGTTCCGGTCGAAAAACCGCCGACCGACCGACTTTTCACCACGGAGCCCACGGAGAGCAAGGAGGATCAAGGACGAGAGGACACGAGGAACCTCCGTGTTCTCCGTGCTCTCCGTGGTGAATCGTTCTTCCGGGATCTCCCGCCGGGTACTACTTCGCCACCCACACGTCGCCGCGGTACTGCCCGTCGAAGCCGCCCAGCACCCACAGCCGCCCGCCGAGCACGACCGTCCCGTGGCCGTAGCGTTTCGAGAACTCGGCCGTCCCCGCGGCCAGGCACCAGGTGCGGCCGTCCTCGGAGTAGCGCACGTCCGCCTGCGTCGCCTGCGGCCAGGCGTGCGTGCCGCCGAGAATCCAGAGCTTGCCTTCCCAGGCCGCCGCCGTGTGCCCCGCGCGCGCCGGGAACCGGCCCGCGGACTCCAGCGTCCACGCGCGGCCATCGGCGCTCGACCACACGTCGTCCAGGTACGACGGCTCGCACGCGGCGTCGCGGTGGATGCCCCCCGTCACCCACAGGCGCCCCCCGAACGCCGTCAGCGTGTGCCAGTCGCGGCCCGGAAAGCCTGCGGCCGCCGTCTCCTGCGTCCATTGAATACCGTCGGCGGTGGACCACACGTCGCTGCGCGAGTTGCAGTTGGGTCCCTCGCCGGCGACCACCCAGAGCCTTCCGCCGAACATCGCCGCTGCCGGGGAATGACGCGCCGTGAAGGCCGCATGAGCCGCCTCGGTCCATGTCGCCCCGGAATCGCGCGAGAACCAGACGTCCCCGAAGTTCGTGCTGCCCGCCCCGACGTTGCCGCCGCCGACCCACAGGCGCGAGTCGAAGTACGCGCCCGCCGCCCAGCGCCGCGACGCGAACGGCGCCGTCGCCACGCGGGTCCAGGCGCGCCCGTCCGGGCTCGACCACACATCGTTCACGTCGCCGGAAGCGTCTCCCGCCATGACCCACATGGTCGCACCGTCGTCGGAAACGGCGACGGCGTGCCCGCTTCGCGGCGCGAACGACGGCGGATCCGGCTGCACGCGCTCCCACGCGGCCCCCTGCGCGACACCGGCCGGCGGGCCGTCGGCCCACGCGCCCGCGCAGACCGCGTCTCGCACGCGCACCCTCCAGCGCCATGCACCCGCCCGATCCGTGTCGAATTCGAGCTGCGACGAGGCCGATTCGATCGTCGCGACCGCCCCGGTCGGATCGGTCGTCTCGACTTCGAACGCCGCGGCGGGCGACTGCCAGGCGAGACGCACGTGCCACGGACCGCAGCCGTGCCACTCGGCGGACGGGGATCCCGGCGGGCCCGGCGGGTCGGCGACCGCGAACGGCAGCACCGCCGGGTCGGACACGCAGCCGTGGAAGTGCCGGCGCACCGACGCGACCCACGGTCCGGCGCCGAGCGCCGGATCCGAATCGGCCCACGCGGAAGAGGTCTGCGCGAGTCCCGGGCGGTGTACGAGCACGGCGCCGCCTTCCGGTGAGACGTCCAGATCCCATCGCGCGGAGGCATCGTCGGATGCCGAGTCGGTCCACTGAATATACGGGCGGCCGCCGCACACGGGTTCGGGCAGCGGGGTGATGGCCATCGGACCGAGTCCCCGGACGAGGACGAACGAGGAAGGGCCGCCCGCGGCCTGCATTTCGGCATTCCGGGCGGTCACGCGCCAGAGCAACGGCCCGGGCGCGACGGAATCGGGCACGGCCGCCTGCGTCGCACGATGCGTTTCCCGGGCCAGAATCCGCGCGAACCCCTCGTCGGAGGCGATCTCCACGATGTAGTCGACCGCTCCGGCGGACGCGCTCCAGCGCAGCGTCGCCGGAGCGTCCAGGCATGCGCCCGCCTGCGGCTCCAGGAGCGCCGGCGCGGCGAGCCTCGTGTCGATGGCCTTCGTCGCCGCTCCGCCGCACGCGTCGCAGGCCGGCAGGACGGCCGCGAGCACACAGAACGCCGTCCTTCGGCGACGCGCCAGCCCGAGCACGACCATCGCGAGTCCGCCCGGCGCACCGCCGCACCCGCATCCCTGCGCCGGCGGCGGCGCCGGATGCTCCGGGTCGGGCAGCGAGGGATCCAGCACGTGCTCGATCTTGTCCGCTACGAGCCGCCGCGCGTCCAGCAGCACGTCCTCGTCGAGCGTCCAGGGTTGCCGGTCCGCGCAATACAGGTGGGTGCAGCTCGCGCCAGATCCGGCTCGTCGTGCGGACCGGCCGGCCGCCCTCACCCCCGACCCCTCTCCACACGGGCCACA
>Ga0172368_10001968_pt1 | contig 27009 bp, 28 predicted proteins | sample Lak11m_FD_114540 | JGI IMG/M metagenome (GOLD analysis project Ga0172368, IMG submission 114540) | Freshwater microbial communities from Kabuno Bay, South-Kivu, Congo - kab_022012_11m | ecosystem: Environmental > Aquatic > Freshwater > Lake | place: Democratic Republic of the Congo: South-Kivu...
CTTATTGCTTAGTCTTATAAAGGTCACTTTTTTCCTTTGATTCTGTCAACAAGAATTTCCTCGCCGAGGCATTTAGGATCTTTATGGTGCCAGTCGAGGTAAACTTCCACGGGAAATCCAATACTGTCAAAATTAATGATCTGATTTTCAGGCATTAGATCGAACCTCAGTGTGTCTTTGTTGATTTCAATGAAATATCCCCCGCAACACATGCATTTCCGGTAATCGAAGCCGATCACGGTACCGGTATCCTGATAGCCGCTCTCTTTCTTACAGGCGAGCAGCATCATAAAAATCAAAAAAATCAGAACTCTGTTTTTCATGAATGTTTGGTTTGAATATGTCTGGATTGCCGAAGATAATGAAACTGGATTATTCCTAATTTAACGGCAACCAAAAATCTGAAGCATGACTACCCGACGTGATCTTATCAAGCAGGCCGGACTTTCGGCGGCCGCTTTGGCATTTCTGGGCCAGGGGGCCTGGGCTGCACGACTCAGCAGCTTGGATGAGTTGAGGAATGAGAGCAGCATTCCACGGCTACCGGACCCCAATGATCCGGCTTTCTGGCAGAAGGTCAGGGATCAGTTTATGCTGAGAACCGACGAGGTGTTTTTCAATACCGGCACCATGGGGGCCATGCCCCGGGTGGTTGTAGCCAGGATGACCGAACACCTGCATAAATCGGCGAGCCAGATTGCCGAATGGGATTATGCAGCTGACGGGGATATGATGTCGGGCTACTTTCCATATGTGGAGATCAGGCAAAAGATTGCCAAACTTTTGAATGTTGATTACAAGGAGATTGCCCTTACGGAGAATGTTACCATGGCAATGAGTTTTGTGGCCATGGGTCTCAATCTCCAGAAGGGGGATGAAGTTCTCACCAGCGACCAGGAGCATCCCGGAGGCAAGAGCAGCTGGCAGACCCGCCAGAAACGCGACGGGATTGTGTACCGTGAGATTGCGCTTCCAAAACCGGCCCACTCCAAAAAGGAGATCCTGGATCTGATCACCCGGGAGTTCACACCAAAAACCAAAGTGCTGATGCTTTCGCACGTGATCACAGGGAGTGGTGCGATACTTCCGGTGAAGGAAATTTGTGATGCTGCCAGATCACGGGGAATCTTCACCGTTCTCGACGGAGCACAGGCCTTGGGTCATATACCTGTGGATATCAGTAAGATAGGATGCGATGCTTATGCCGGATGTTTCCACAAGTGGATCCTGGCGCCAACAGGAAACGGGTTTTTATATCTGCGGAAAGATGTGGCACCGGCGATCACGACTACGCTGGCCAGCTCGCAGTGGGATAACCATGAGGATGAGGGGTTCAGGTTTACCCAGAGGGGTACCGGCAGCCTTACGCTTCTGCACGGACTGGAAACGGCCCTGGATTTTCATGAGGAGATCGGTCATGAGAGAATTCTGAAGCGGGTCAAGGTTTTGGGCAAATATCTGAGGGATGAACTCCGGAAAATTTCGAAAGTCAGGATCTTCTCTCCGGAAGATGAGGATATGTGCGCCGCCATCACCGTATACAATGTTGAAGGCTGGACAGGACCGAAACTTCAGGAGTTATTCTGGAACCGCGACAAACTTCGTCCGAGGTCTTCCAGCGACATACACGGACTGAGGCACTCAACTCACATTTATAACAGCGTCGAAGAGATCGATCGCTGTTTGAAAATCATTCGTGAAATAGCGGTATAAAAAAAAGGGACGGAGAAAAATCCGTCCCTTTTTGATTATTCCTGTTTCTTTTTGCCTGATCTGGCGATCAGAACCACCGGAACTACGATCAGTGCCAGCAGAATGGCTGCCACGATCAGCGTTGATGTATCCATGTTTTTTATGTTTTCTTGTGAATAAATCGGTTACACTCGCGTTGCGGGCTGCCGGTCACAAGAACTCATGATAGGGAAATAAAACAAAGGCTACCGTAGGGCACCTCCAGATATCCTGAACAAATTCCGGGAAGGTTCTGACAGGCGGACAAGGCAGCAGGTCGGTTTCAATATTGACGATTTTCCACTGGAAGGTCAATGGCCTGATATTGGTGACCGGCACCTTCTGGCCGAATTCAGTACCCGGCTGGATAAGATCGATGATCAGGCCCGAATGCTGGGTATATTCAAGCGGCGACTCTGTATCACCGGATTTAAGGTTGAGCTCAATATATTGATCAGCAATGGATTGCTCAGTGTTTACAAGCAATAGCAGAACAATGAGAATAAAGGCTGATATTTTTCGGGCCAGATTCATGATGCGAAGGTAATCAACGAATCCTTTCACGATATCAATTGGTTAGCCGCATTCTTAAGATCTTCAAAAAAATTCTCAGCAATCAGGATAAGCTCCCCTTTTTCATTGTATTTCAGATGAACGGGAGCCGGTTGGGGAAGCTGACCTCGTGTCAACAGCCTGACTCCCGGAGCGGTTTCAAACCGGTGGATCAGCGGACAGCGGAGATCCCGGAACAGATTTGGAACAGAATCCGGCCGGGTGAAATGATGGTAGACCGGCGGGAAGAATTTCCGGATTGCCTTATTGAACCGGATCTCGCTCCTCGCCGTCGCCTTAGCATGCTGACGGTCATCAAGCATGCCGATGAATTCCACCGTCAGCACCATAAGCGCAAACTTCATCGCCGGAGCCTCAGGCGTCCTCATCATCGCCTCCAACTCCCCAATTACCCCAAAAATTTTCTCCCTATTCACTATTCACTATTCACCATTCACTATTCACCATTCACTATTCACCATTCACTTCACCCCATACCCCCAACCCTTCAGCAGTTCCATCGCCTTATTCCTTACATCCCCCTGGATCAGGATTTCACCCTCCTTTGCCGAACCTCCGGTACCCAGTTTGGTTTTTAACAGTTTGGCCAGATCATCGAGATCGGCTTCGGTGCCCACAAAACCTGAGATCAGGGTTACCACCTTTCCCTTCCGGTTTTTTTTGTCGAGGCTCACCCTGAGCCTCTGCCTGGAGGGAGTCAGCGTATCCGCTTCCGGCTCCTGTCCGGTATCAAAGTTAAAATCCGGATTGGTTGAGTAGACCATTCCCAGCCGGTCTTTCCAGTCGTTGTTTTTCATCTTGCTATTTCTTTAAAAGCTTGAGAGTGAGGGGCTGATTAGCCTGCACGCTGACCTTGATGCTGTTTTGACTGACCGACAGGACCGGGCTGTTGATCCTGCCTCTCAGGTCCACCGGCTGTGCCTTTACTATTCCTGAATTCTGAGGCAGGATGATCTCAGCTTCCGTTGTAAGGCCGGCAGTTTCCCATAGTCTCAGCAAATATCCTCCGGTTTCGGGATCAGGTGAAAGATTTGATACAGATATATTCTTTTTGCTTATGGCTATTCCTTGCCAGACCCGGGGCAGATTTCCTCCGGATCCCCCGGCGATGGCAGCCTGGAGCGGGGTGCTGACATTTTCAGACATGGCAGTTAGTGAGGCGGCGGGATCAAATTTTGAGAATCCCCAGACATAGAAGCGTGCTGACCAGGAGCCTTCGATCCATTCGGTAAAATTGGTGCTCCACTGATTATTGAACAGGTTGAAATAGACATTCGGCTTTGCTGGGATGAAGTTGCCTGACCAGGTCCAGAGTCCGGGCCGGTCGAGGCTTACGGCCGGAGCATCAGGAGAAGTGACTGCAAAGCCGGCACCTCCCGGACCAATTAGCGCGACGCCCTTGTCAGTCATGAAATAATCGAAGTTTGTACCCTTAACGAAGTCCTTCCTGGGATCAGCAATACCTCCGAGCCTTCCCAATCTGAATTCCGGATCCTTCAGGTTGAAGGGAAAGGATATCCATCCGCCTTCGGGCCATGGCTCCGCCGGTTTCGACTGAATGTGCCAGATTACCTCCAGTGCCTGTTGTCCGGGATACAGGTTGTAGATCAGGACATAATGATGCGGGACCTGCTTCCCTGGCTTAAAGGTGACTCTGGCAGTCACCCTGGCGGGGTCGGTTTCGAAATGAACTTCAGGAGCGGATCCGGTGGCCGTATATCCGGGCCGGTTGTCGAGATTGGGCCTGCCAAGCTCAGCAGGCGCCCAGTCCCATCCCCCCTTGATATAGGCTTTTGCATACCTGTCAACCTGTTCTTTGCTGAAATATTGATACAGATACCCCCCGAAAGGTTCAGCTGAGGCCTGGTTTACCATTTCCATACCGGTGGACTTGTCGATGACCGAAACAACGGAGCCGGTGGTTTTATCGATTCTGACGGTGAGATATTGATTGGATAGTGTGCCGGTAGCCTCGTCAAGGGTAATTCCCGAAGCTGGCTTAACCTGGGCTGCTTCAGCCGGAACATAGGTGCGGTAACCCATTGCCGGCACATCCCTGGCGATAAATCGGTAAATATTATCCTGATTGATAAGAGGAATAGCCTCTCCGGTTTCGGCGTCTTTGATCGCTTTCATGCCGTACCAGCCGGAGTGCGCTTTGATCTCCACCGGGCCAGACCGTGTGTACGGTAGAGGGTTATAAACGACGATCCTGCCGCCCTTTACGGAAATCCCGGCTGCCAGCCGGCTCATCTCTTCCGTAAGAGCCGGTATGGTAATTCTCTGTGCTTCAAAAACATGGTTGCCCTTTTCCTTCCATGAGTGTTCGATCATGGCATACTCACCCCTGGCGCGGCTGGCAGCGAAATCTTCGTCATACCTCCAGATTCCTGAATGCCCATGGCTCATGGCCATGCCGAAGGTATGCTCGGCAAAAAGCAACAGCTGTTCGTAAGCCTTTGGCACGATGGTGGATGCTTGTGGCGAAGTGTTTTCAATCATGGTCAGGGTTGTTCCCACCGCTTCCACCTGGTTCAGGTCGCGCAGGGTCTGTTTGTAATCCTTGAATTCCTTTGGCATTGAAAGGTAGCCATGGATCCAGGTATCCGGCATATCCCCTTTGACGACCGGCAGATCAGGATTTTCTTTGATTATTGATTCATAAAAATCAGATAGTCTTCCAACCCTGATCCTGGCATTCGGTGCAAGTTCACGGGCTTTTTCAAGGGTCGCATTGATCTCGGCCGCCGATGGGGCACCGGTATTATCGTTGGTATGAATGATCGCCAGCCAGGTTTTATGGGGCCATCCGGCGGGCGGCACCAGGTCGGTGCCGTAATAGCCGGCCCAGTAGATGGTCATTACCCTGGATCCGTCGGGTCCTTCCCACCAGAAGATGACTGGGACTTCCGGGGAGCGGGAGGCTGCATTGCAGCCAATATGCAGGAACTTAACCCCGGCCTGGGCGAGCACTGTGGGCAGGATCCAGGAGTGGCTGGGAACATCGGTCAGCTTGGCATCAATCGGAAGATCAAGACCGTGGGTGCGGGCAATTTCATCTGAAAAGGCGAATCCCCGAACCAGCAGTTCAGGGGTCATGGCTTCGGTTTCAAAGGTGAACGGAAGGGCATGTATGGCAAAGCTGCCATTCCTGATGGCTTCATCCACGGCCGGTTTCGCTCCTGGATTCCGCTGCAGGATCTCTTTCATCGGATATCCCGAAAGAGTCCATGAGAACTTCCGGTTTTCCGGCGTGCTGCCCGATTCTTTAATTCCCTTCAGGGCTCCGCCGATCAGTTTTGCGGCATATTGATTCAGAACCGTTTCCGATAATTCGGTATAGCCGTTATCGAAATGGGTTTTAAATACGATGACCAGGTCCTTAATTTCCCGGTTAGGTTCGGTTTGGGCATGAATACAGGTGATCCCTGCCAGCAGGAACCATCCCAGAAACAGTAATTTTTTCATTGGTTAAGGTCGGATAGGGTGGGAACGATTTCATTTAAATGAACCGGCTGATTTTCGCGGGCCCACTCCAGGGTGGCCCGGTACTGTTCTTCCAGGCTGTGAAAATCAAACAGCGGGTAATCTTTTGGAACTTCAGGAATGTACAAAAGGGTTTTGTCTGCCATCATCGGGGCGTCCTTCCGCATGGCGAGCAGGGCTTTCTTGAATGCGCTCCTTCCGAGTTCCTCGAGCGAGATCCCGAATTTACCTGCCTGATCAGCCCTGTCGAGGCCCAGTTCCCTGAGTTCCTCCAGCATGCCTGCTTCGGTATCAGGTTTCCTGCAAACAACAATGACACGGTCAACATTCATTCCGGCGTAAGCCTCATAATCGAGTACCGCCTTGAACGGAATGTAATCGGGACCTGATCCTCCGTCAACATACTGACTTTCAGGGATTGTGGTCACGCGATTGATGGTTACGGGAGGGAAGGCCACGGGGAAAGCAGTGGAGGCCATCAGCACTTCAACCAGATCCAGTTCCGGATCGCTCTCATTATTGATTTTCAAATTACTGAGTCTGAATGTGTTCCGGCCAAGGGAGCTCACACTTAGGCTGACCACCGAAAGTGAGGTAGGAATAGGGAGGTCCTTCATTTTGTACCATCCCAGCGTATCGTGCAGAATCGAGGTCAGGAGATTCCGGAAGGGAGTCGTATTGACCGGCAATCCTTTCCCCTCGTTGATGAATATATCCTGATTGGTAAGGTTGAAGAGCAGGCTGCGGTAACGGCTCCATGTGTACTTCTCTGACAGGATGGCATTCAGCATCACTGCATTAAGAGCTCCTGAGCTGACTCCTGAAATAAATACGACGTGCTCCAGCTGCCCGGTGCTGTCGAGTTCTTCGAGGAGAGCGGCCTCCTGCGGAATCCTGGCCGCAGCGCCCGGGATAATGAGGGCGGTTCCCATGGAGGAGTCGAGCAGAATCTCCCTGACACCCTCTCTGTTTTTCAGATAATACCAGATGATTGCCGCAGCAGAGAAGGTAATGATAAAGGCTGCCAGGATCAGTTTTCTCATACCGGATACTTTTTCAGGTCTGTTACATGTCCTTTCCATGAGCAGCCCAGGCAGTAAATGATATCAAGGTTGAACCCCTCAAGGCTTTCCCCTTCCTTAGCCGGAACGATCTCAAACTTATCGGTCACATGCACCACCCGGCTGTTTCCGCTGCCATCCTTTACCTGGAACCTTCTGATTCCGCATTGCGGGCAATAAAGAAATCTCATATGCTGATTTATGATCGTCAATTTATCAAAAAGCCCTAAAACAAACAACCCCGCTTTGTGGCGGGGTTGTCCGATCAGTCTTAACACGACGAATAGTTCCAGATCTTAGTAATTCCTCCGGAAATTGTTATCCCGGCGATTATTATCTCTCCCCTTGAAATTGTCCTGTTTTTCGATTGCCTGGTTAACAACGATGGTACGACCTTCAACTTCGGCACCATTCAGTTGTTCGATGGCGTTTTTGGCTTCATCATCATTGTTCATTTCAACGAAACCAAAACCTTTGCTTCTTCCGGTGTATTTGTCAGAAATAACCGTGGCTGAGCCAACTTCGCCATACTCTTCAAAAATTTGCTTCAAATCATCACCGTTAACACGGTAAGGAAGACTTCCTACATAAATTTTCATAAAACGGAATTAATGTTAAAAACGGGGCAAAGGTAACATATTTTCAAATCACTACGGTATTTAACAAAATATTTTCCTACGGGAGGAATTTCTTTCTCAGTTCTCCTATTTGCTGGTCATTGATAGGTTTCATTTTCCCCAGAGGTATCGAGTTGATCAGTGACCGGGCGCTGAATTCGGCCACCTCGAGTCGGTCGAACGCATGTAAAAGGTTGTTGCCTGTTACCAGGATACTGTCATTTCGTATGATCAGCACCGGGTGATCCGACCTTAGGGAGCGGCTGATACTCTCCTGGCCTGCGAAGTGGGCACCGAAGGGAAGCAGGGGAACATCCTGAAGAAGGATCCAGCTTTCCGGAATGGTGCGGTTGTCGAATTCTGTTCCGGTGACTCCGAAGGCCATGGTGTAAGGTGCCTGGGTAAATATGATCGCTTTTACCCCCGGGTTCCTTCTGTAAATTTCCTGATGAATCCTGACCGACCGGCTTGGAAATTTTCCCTGCTCCCGGCAGCCCTGGCTGATCCTGACCACATCGGAGGGCTCGATGTCCCACCTTGAGAAATGCCGGGGGGTGATCAGAAAATCTTCTCCGCGCCAGCGGGTTGAAACCGTTCCATAGGTGCTGATCATCAGACCCTGGTCGCAGGCACGCTGCACAATCCGGCAGATCTCACCCCTGAGTTCTCTCTCATCCGACGGATAATCAGGGGTATCCAATTCTTCCAACGGCTCCCCGAACTGAGCTTCAAAAGCCTGTATCTGTTCATCATCCAGGTAGTTGGGTTCGCCCAGCCGCTTGGCATTGATGAGGATCCTTGCCACAAATTCAAAGGTCTCGAACCGTTCAAAGGCTTCCTGAAGATCGCTACTGCCTACCACTGTACCATGGTTTTCCAGGATCACCGCATTGAACAGTTTACTGAATTCCATTGCGATCTTATCGCCAAGAGCCTGACTTCCCGGCAGTTCATACGGAGCAAAGCCGATGGGACCGCAAACCATCCGTGCCTGGGGAATCACATTGGTGTTCGGGAAATCCCCGACAATGCTGAATGAGACCAGGGCGGGCGGATGTGCGTGAACGATGGCGTTCAGGTCTGGTCTGGCCTTGTATATGGCAAGGTGGAAGGGTATCTCGCTTGACGGCTTATGCCTGCCTGTCACCGATCCGTCGGGATGGACACAGACAATATCCGAGGGGCGCAACGATCCTTTGTCGATCCCGGCCGGTGTCACCCACACGTCGCCGCTCTGATCGCGGATGGAGATGTTACCTCCCGATGTGGTGGTAAGGCCCCGGCGGTATATCCTGCTGATTATCTCGACGATCTGTTCCCTTGGCGGAGCCAGTTTTACGTTCATGGTATTGGGATTATAGTTTATTGATCAGATGTTCCAGAAGGATCTTGATCCCGATTCCAATCAGGACCAATCCTCCGATGATTCCAAGTTTGTTTCCGAAAATCCTTCCCATCTTGTTACCGATGATCACCCCGATGAAGCATATGATAAAGGTGATGATGCCGATGATCATTATTGGGAACCAGATGGTTATATCCAAAAAAGCAAAGCTTACCCCAACGGCCAGCGCATCGATGCTGGTAGCGATCGACAGGATCAGGAGAGTGGGGAAGTGCAGGCAATTTCTCTGGGCCTCGTCCTTTTTACCTTCCGAAATGCTTTCCCAGATCATTCTGGCGCCCACTCCTAAAAGTAGGGCAAATGCGATCCAGTGGTCGACAGGTTTTATATATTGACTGAAGGTGATGCCGGCAGCCCAACCGATCAGTGGCATCATCGCCTGAAAAAATCCGAAGGAAAACGCTATTCTGAATGCATGTTGGGCTCTCAGCTGCTTGATCATGATGCCATTGGCAACAGAGACTGCCAGGGCATCCATCGATAATCCGACTGCGATCCCAATGATTACAAGGAGGTCCATTATTTGATCCTGTATGATTTATGGTGGTCCAAATCGAAAAAATAAATGCGGTCAAAGCTGGTATTCAATGGCTTATGACCAATGTTTTTCATGATCCTGTCAACGGCATGGGCCTCGGAATAGTCGGCAAAGATAATCAACCAAAGTGATTGGGGCTTCTGATTCCGGTATGACCGCACCCGCTCCTCCTTTGCACCGACGGTAATATCCAGTTGCTGAAGGGCCAGGCGGTAATCGAGGAATCCGGGCACCATGTCAGCCTGGGGAACCGGGTGAATCATGGTCAGTTCAATTCCGATAAAGGTCCCTCTGGAAATCCATACCTTGAAATCCGGAGCCTCTCCTTTCGCCAAACGGCCTTTGGGAAAATCTGGTTCATTTTCTCTGAAGTACCTGATGATCAGCCACTCCTGTTCAATTTTCCATTCCATGGATCGGTTTGAAAGCCAGCGTAAAGTTGCGTCAGATTTTCCATTTACGACGAGAAAAAGTTAATTTCCGGAAAAAATCAGGAGCATGAAACCACGAACCTGCCTATTTGCCTTACTGATCGCCTTTTTATTTGTTCCATCGTTACTAATGGCTCAATTAAAACCGGATACCCTGACATTTAAACCATTTGTCTGGAAATCGGAGATTCCTGCAGGTTGTCCGTTCCCGCAATCGAAAATGTTCAGCGGAATCGAATTCCTGGGCATGAAGAGCGGATTCCATTACGGGGATACCTGGTATCCATCGTGGGCTTCCGATGACAAGATGTATTCTCCCTGGACCGACGGCTCCACCTGGAAGTTGGATGGCACCTGGGTAGGTTGTTCTTCGGGCGATATCGACAATGCCATGACAGGCAACGGGGTGATGGAAGGGGATGATCCGATGCACCTGGTGGCATACAGCATCGGGCTTGAGAAGGGACCAGCCCGGCCGTATCATGGAAGGTACCCTTGCGGAAGCCTGGTTTATAACGGAGTCTGGTATTACGGGACTTATTGTCTCGATCCGAGCGGAGGTGCCCGGTATGGCGATAAGGTCATCAACTGGCCATGGCTCGGACCATTCGTGGGATTCCGCTATTCGAAGGATTACGGCAAAACCTGGGTGGATTGTCCGCATACTCCGGAAAAGCCGATCTTCGGCGAAACGGGTATCAATGGATATCCCGTAAAAATCGGCTCTCCCCATTTTGTGGATTTTGGGAGGAATATGCAACATAGCCCCGACGGCAAGGCCTATCTTGTGGCACACGGAGCCGATACAACCGATACCCAATGGCGTTTCTGGAATGCCAGCTGGATCACCGGGGATCAGATCTACCTGATCAGGGTGACCCCAACGGTGGAAAATATCAATGATCCTTCGAAGTATGAATATTTTGGCGGATATGACAATAAGGGCAACGCCTTGTGGGTGAGTGATTTCAGGCAAATCAAACCGCTGCTTGAGTGGAATAATAAGATGGGCTGCGTGACGGTTACCTACAATGCCCCTTTGAAAAAGTACCTCATGTGTGTGACCGACGGTGGCAACACCTGTGCCAAGATGGATACCTATATTCTTGAATCAGATAACCTTACAGGCCCCTGGAAGATCGTCACCTATATGAAGGAGCTGGGCGAACAGGCCTATTTTGTGAATATTCCATCAAAATTCATCAGTGATGACGGGAAAAGCTTCTGGCTACTCTATTCCGGAAATTTTGCACCCAACTGGAACGGCATGAAGATCAGCGAAGATCCGCCAGGAAGCCACTACGGATTGGTAATGCAAAAGGTCAGGCTGCATTAGGTCCCTTTATTTGCCTGCCGGCTTTGTAATCCTCTTGTGAATGGAGTTAACCTCCTTCAGTCCTGCTGAACCATACCAGGGGTGTAGCTCCATTACCAGACTTCCGTATTTTAATGCCGGATCTGTTTCAGTGAGTTCCTTTGCTTCCTCAACGGTCTGGACGTTGAAGATGTAGATCCCGCGGAGGTCACCATCGTCCATGAATGGCCCGGCTATTATCAGTTTGCCCTCAGCTGCCATCCGGTTGATATTGGCCATGTGTGCCTTCTGCAGTTCAACCCGGGTGATCGAATCGGTAGGCCGGTTGGGGCCTCTTTTGAGAAAGGCCATTACATATTGGGTCATCCCATTATCATTGCCTCCCAGCCTTTTGGCCAGGACAGAATCGTATGCGAACGGATCTGCGGGAGGTGGAGCTGGTGTGGTTACGAGGGCAGCCTTGGGTGAACAGGCTAACATCAGTAACAAAATGATTCCCGGAATTACAATTCTGGTCATGGTCGGGTCTTTAATTTTCAATCATCTGAATAACTCTCTGCCGGTAGGTTTCTGTTACCGGTATCTCAGTTGACTCAGGTGAATCCATCAGGGCTGACCAGGATCCTTTATTGTTTCTTATAAGCTTAACCCTCAGTATGTTGATCATGTAAGACCGATGACACCGGATCACCGGCACTGCTGCCAGTTCCTCCTCCATCTTCTTGAGGCTGGATCTCAAAAGGAAACGACCCGGCTTTTCCTGATCAATATAATGAATGAACACATAGTTTTCGTTGGCCTCAAGGTAGAGCAGCTCTTCGAGTTTCACGGTCAGCCTGATTTCACCGTTCTCGTCACGAAATGGTACAAACCGGGGCTTGTTTTGTTGAGATCTCTGCTTCAGAACCCTTTCCAGATGCCGTTTTTTCTCCTCCCAGGCAAAGTAGAGCAGGCTGATCAGATAGGGGATCAACAGGATCAGGCTTGTGTTCAGGATGGCTGTATAGTAAACCTCAAACCAGAAACGAGGATCTTTCAGGAACACCTTCTCAATCATCATGTAAAAGCCGGTCATGGCAAGAACCTCCAGTGCCACCATGAGGGCATACCCATAGATGGAGATGGTGAATTTCTTCCTGATCTGGCTCATGATGACCCTGCTGATGATCACCACGAGCATGCCCAGCACCACCACAAAACCCGCATAAAAGGCAAACTGACCCTCATTGATCTCGAACCAGCTGTCGGAGCCGAAGGGGTGATAAAGCAGAATGAAAGCGTATGCGAAAAGGGTGGTGAAAATGATCTGGATCACCGTGTTGCGGGGCCGGATGAAAAATGGCGGTATCGGATTTCTCAGATTCACGATGCAATGATACGGAATTGCACGATTGGAAATTCATCCCTGAATAGCCGGTTTCGTCCCAAAACAAGCCTGTTTGTCACGCAAAATGCGGGGTGGTCCCCTCCCTATTGACAGGGCTCTTAATGGCAGGTATTTTTGTTCCCACATGTGAATTTGGACTATGGACTATATTGATAATCAGAACTTATTAAAAAATATTTTTCACCTGGGCGAAGAGAGCATTGCTATTCCGGGTTCCGATACGCGGATTGAAAAGTGCCGCTTCACCTCCACTTCGGGCCGGAATGCCGGCTCCGACGAATCGCCGCCGGATCATTTGCTGGTGACCTATTTTGAAGGGAACGAAGAATTCACTTATCCTGTATTTATTCCAAAGGGTCTTGAAAGATCGGACGGTGCCGTGATCATGCTTCACGGGCTGAATGAGCGCAGCTGGAACAAATATCTGTACTGGGCACAATATCTGGCAGAGCAGACCGGCAAAGCGGTGATCCTTTTTCCGATAGCCTTCCATATCAACCGATCGCCGGGATTTTGGTCGGATCCGCGTACCATGCAGCATGTGGCTGCCACCCGGTCGGAGGTTGAGGAAAGAATTGCCTGTGCCACTCCCTTTAATGCGGCGCTTAGCTCAAGGCTCGACGTGCATCCCGAATGGTTCTGCACTTCAGGTCTGCAAACCTGCAATGACCTGATTATCCTGACTGACTCTATCCGGAAGGGTGAACACCGCTTGTTCAGCGCGGGTTCAAAGGTGGATTTTTTTGCCTATTCCGTGGGAGCATTCCTGCTGGAAGTGTTGCTGATTGCCGACCCCGGGGAGGTATTCAGTGAAAGTAAGAGTTTTCTGTTCCTTGGCGGAAGCTCCTTTGAGCAAATGAAGGGAATCTCAAAATATATCATGGACAGCAAAGCGTTTGACCGGCTTGAGGAGGTGTTTATCCGTCAGGACCCCCAGGAGGTGAAGCAAAAGATCCATTCTCCGCATCATGCCAATTTCAATGCACTCTGGACCTCCTTCATGTCGATGCTCCGGATGGACCGGCTTCAGGCATTCAGGGAACGTTCATTTGCAAGGCTGGGACAAAGGATTTCAGCCATCGGACTGGCCAAGGACCAGGTGATCCCTGGGAAATCCATCCTGCGCACCCTCTGGGGCGCCACCAACCGGAATCATATCCCCGTGGCTATCATGGATTTTCCCTATCCCTACCTCCACGAGAACCCCTTCCCGATACAGAACACCGAGATGAGGAGCAGCATCGACGGCTGTTTTAAAAACGTATTCGACCAGGCCTCCCGCTTCCTCTCAACATAATCTTTACTCCTTTCTCCTTTCTCCTTTCTCCTTTGTCCTTTCTCCTTTTTATTATCTTTCGGTATGCAACCGAGATCTTCCACCTGTCTTGCCAAGCTTGAACGCATGAACAAGACCCTTCGCCACGAGGAGCCCGACCGGGTACCCGTGAGTGATATTTTCTGGGGTAGCTTTATAGAGCGCTGGAGGCGCGATCTGAATCTTCCTCCTGATACGGACATTTACAAATATTATGATCTCGACTGGCAGGTTACCTGTCCGAATTCGGATCCTCATATCAGGCCTTTTGACATTCTTGAGGAGACAGAGGAGCTGGTAACGGTAAGGACCGGTTTCGAGGCGGTTATCAGAAAGAAATTTGCGGATCCGATGCCTGCCTTCCTGAAATTCGAGACTGACACCATCGAAAAGCTGAATGATTTCGTTCTGGATGATCCGCTGGATCCGAGGAGGTATTTCAGTTCCGGCGACAATCAGCTTTCGGGCATGGGCGACGGGTATGCAAGAAATACTCCCGCCTGGGTGGAGACCGTCCGGTCGGTCCATCCTGATTTTCCGGTGTACGGATCGGTCTGTGAAGGACATGAGATGCTCTGGAGAATTATCGGTCCGGAGAATGTCATGCTTTGGATGCTCATGTATCCGGATGAATTCGGAGCATTCATGGAGAGGTTGGGCGCTTTTCTCGAAGGGATCGCCATCGGACAGATTGAGGCAGCCGCCGGTATGCTCGACGGCATGGTCATCTGGGGAGATGTGGCTTATGGACGCGATCTGCTGTTCAGCCCTGAGGATTGGAGGCGATTTTTCAAGCCTATCGTTCAATCCCTTACCAAAATCTGCCATGATCATAACCTTCCGGTGATTTATCATGGATGCGGCAATTCGCACCGGATCTTTCCGGATTTTATCGAGATCGGCATTGATTCTTACAATCCGATGGAGGTCAAGGCTGGTATGGATGTGGTCCGTTTCCGGGAAGAGTTCGGTCACCGGATCGGATTCTGCGGAGGCTTTGATGTGCTGACGTGGGCCAACGGATCACGGGAAGATCTGAAAAAGATGGTCATTCATAATTTGCAGGCTGCCAGGGGCGGAGGATACATTTTTCAGTCGGACCACTCGGTTCCCTCCAATGTATCAGGCCAGAATTACGATTATGTAGTTAAACTTGTGCGCGAATTGGGTATTTATCCCCTATCCGTTTAACTATGTCAGGACCCAATAAGAATGTTGTGCTGGGACTCGTGGTGATCACCTCCCTGATCACCCCGTTCCTCGGTGCTTCCGTCAACATCGCCCTGCCGACGATGAGCACTCATTTCGGCATGAATGCCATTACCATGAGCTGGGTATCCATGGCCTATCTGCTGGCTTCCGCGGTTTTCCTTGTGCCAATGGGCCGACTGGCCGATATGGTGGGACGGGTGAAGGTATTTATTTACGGCACCCTGATTGTATCAGTCTCCTCCTTTGCCAGTGCGTTTGCGCCGACATCGGAAGTTCTTATTTTTCTCAGGGTGGTTCAGGGGTTGGGCAGTTCGATGATGTTCGGCACCAACATGGCCATTGTAACCTCCGTTTTTCCACCCGATCAGCGGGGCAAGGCGATCGGAATCAATGTGACCGCGGTTTATCTGGGCCTTTCGGTTGCTCCTGTTTTGGGTGGAATCATGACCCAGCACCTGGGGTGGGAGAGTATTTTCCTGATCACGGGTCCGCTGGTGTTTGCAGTGGCAATTGCGGCCATGATCCTGTTGAAAATGAAACCGCAGGAACCTCACGGAGAAAAGTTTGATTACCGGGGAAGTCTGATATATCTCGTTTCGATGTCCTTATTAATGTATGGTTTGTCGAAGCTGCCGGACTTTTATGCGATAACTCTTGTAATTATTGGATTATCAGGGATGTATCTTTTTGCCAGAGTGGAACTGAGAACCGCATTTCCGGTGTTCAATATGCAGCTTTTCCTGGGAAACCGACTGTTTGCCCTGTCGAATCTGGCAGCCCTGATCAATTATGCCACCACTTTCGCGGTCACTTTTATTTTGAGCCTCTATCTTCAGTACGTCAAGGGTCTGGCTCCCCGTGAGGCCGGACTGGTGCTGGTGGTTCAGCCAATTTTTATGGCACTCACGGCCTCATTTTCGGGGAAGCTTTCCGACAAATACTCTTCTGGAATCCTGGCATCCATCGGTCTCGGGATCATTGCAGCCGGACTGGTGCTGTTGTTGTTCCTGAATGGTGAAACCACGCATACCTATCTGGTGGTAAGCCTGACGATCCTCGGGATCGGCTTTGGACTGTTCTCCTCACCAAATACCAATTCCGTAATGAGTTCTGTAGAACGGAAAGATCTGGGAATAGCCTCTGCCACCGTTGCTACCATGCGCCTCACCGGTCAGATGGTCAGCATGGCCATCGCCACTCTGGTTATTCATGTATTTATAGGACAGAAGGCCATCGGTCCTGAAAACCGGGATCAGTTCCTGAGCACCATACCCGTCACTTTTGGCATCTTCATCGCCCTCAGCCTTCTCGGTATCTGGGCCTCCCTCATCCGCAGCAAAAAACCCACCCAACTCCCCGTCTCCTAGTCTCCTAGTCTCCTAGTCTACCGGTGGAAGCTTTCCCCGATGAACTTCAGCCCGTCGGTGATGCCCGTTCTCCAGTAGATCCAGGAGTGCGCACCATCGCGGACCCTGAATTCATGCTTTATTTGCCGGTCGCGCAGGAGTACGTGCAGGGCTGCATTCCCTTTGTATAGGAAATCATCATCTCCGCAGTCGATGTAAAATCTTACCTTTTCGATTTGCTCCTTCGGCAGGGTGCGTGCCAGCTCCAGGGCTGAATTATTCCTGTAATGATCCGTGAATGAATTCTTATCCTTGTTTTGGCCGAACAGCTTATTGAACATGTCGTTCCTGCCGCCACCCGCCATGGCTTTCATCTCCTCCTCGGTCCACACGGCAGCACTGAAGGCAGCACAGGCGGCAAACATTTCCGGATGCTTAAGGGCCTGCACCAGTGACCCATGGCCTCCCATGGAGAGGCCTGAAATACCCCTGAACTCCTTCGCTGACCTGGTTCTGTAGGTTTTATCAATATAGGGGATAAATTCCTGGATGAACATATCCTCCCAACGGACACTGCCATCGGCATTGTTGATATACCATGAAACACCACCATCGGGCATCACGATGATCATCGGCGGGATATCCCCGGAGGCAATGGCCTCATCGGCGGCATGCTGCACTTCCCCGAATTGCACCCAGCCTGTTTCGTCATCCGTGTACCCGTGAAGCAGGTAAACCACCGGATAGCGCCGTTCGCTGACCTGATAATCAGCAGGCAGATAAACGGAAAATTCTACCTTGTTTCCGAGGATCGCGCTGTTGATGGAAAGTCCCTCAATAACTTTGCCTGAGCTGCTTTGAGCAGAAAGGGTGGTGTTTGTGTTAATCCCCAGGAGAAGCATCCCTGCCAGGGAGAAATACAGAAGTTTGTTTTTCATGGCTGTTTCAGAAATTTATGCTCTGAAATTAGCCATTTTTCAAACCTTATTTCCTGAACAGGTAGGATAGCTTCAGGAAAAACCCGCGCTGCATTTCAAGCGGCTTATCGTCGCCGCCAACAAAGGGCTGATCTGACGACATCTGGTCATACAGTGATCCGTAGCCCAGATAGAATACGGTTCCCGGAATATAGGTGAAGGATACCAGGAAATCGGTGAGCAGGGTTTTATAGTAATCGTTGTATTCAAGAATTCCCCTCACAAACAGATATTTGTTAAACTGATAGGTGAGGTTCAGTCTCCCGATCTGATAGGTGTAAAGAAAATCAGTTTCCCCGGGTCTGCGGAAATCACTGTAGGTATAGCTGAGGGCAGCTTCAAACTTCGACCAGGGCTGGAGGCTGGCCGTGACGGATGCACGGTTGCTCAGACCTTCGAACGGATTGGACGAATAATAGATGGAATGGGTTCTTCTCAGGGTGATGTTACCTGAAAACCAGTTCCAGTACCTGCCCTGAACCGCGCCATGAATACCGCTGGTATTAAACCTTTTTCCAAGAAACACCTCGTTGGACTGTTGATATTTGATCTTAAACTGGGTGGTTCCGCCAAGCCATGCAGAAGCTGAACCGTGATTCATCGTCTCCCACATGCTGTAGATCCAGTCGTAGGTGGCGGATCCAAAAAGTTCGAAATCGAACCGCCGGAAGAACTCGGATTTAGGATAGATCCTGGGCTTCAGCAGAAGGGTGGCCTGACTGATCCCTGTCCGGTTGATGTAACCGGTTTCGACCCTGAAATCCTTGCCTATATTCTTCAGCGAAACTCCGTAATCGAAGTTCCTGGTTTCGGAGTGGAAATAGAGGCCTTCAGCCTGACTGTTATACCTTCCCGATGCATCTGAAAACTGCGAACCGAAGATGTTGTATTCCAGCATGGTCGACTTATTGATCCGGATCTGTGCATCGGTTCCCAGCACCCGGTTGCCGTCAATATTGCTCTCCCTTCCGGTGTAAATCAATCCTACATAACCGTCATCCTTAAGGTTGTGTTTGTACCTGAAAACCGGAAAGTGGGCAAACGTGCGGCCTGCACTGTCATTTTCCAGCGGAAGTTCATCTGCCCCGTATAACAGGGCAACTGAGTTTTTCGTGTCCAGGTTTCCGGTAAACTTCACCCCAGCGATGGGGTTGACGATTGTGCGCGTGTGAACCAGATAGTACATCGGGTCAGCAACTGAAGCCTGAGTAGCTCCTATCTTGAATTTCTCCCGGCCCTCAAGGAAAAATGGTCTTTTTTCAGGATAATAAAGTTCATACCTGAGATTCACATCCACCTGACCGGCATCAGACTCCACCTGACTGAAATCGGGATTGATTGCAGCATCCAGAATCAGATCTGAAGTGATACCGTATTTAAGGGTCAGGCTCAGGTCAGGTTTCCTGACATCCTTAACCAGTTCGGTTCCATTGGTCACATCCTTGTGTGTATAAGTTGCGGCCGGGATCGCCTCAAACAGGCTGTAATGCTTGACGCCTGAATAATCAACCCTGAGAAGCTGAGGCATAAAGTTGTATCCCATGGAAGGATCGAGTTCGGGATATCCTACATGAACGGCTGTCCGGCTCACAAACCTTTCGAGCAACAGCCCCATGGATACCGGTTCCCTGTTCGAGAAACGCAAACTTTTAAGTGGGATCTGAACTTCCACATTATAGCCGGTTTCCGTAAGTTTCCCGGCGCTGTACCAAACCAGGTCGATGCTGGCATCCTCGTTCCCTGCAGCGTATCGTGTATCCCGCTGGATGCCAAGGGGGTTGACATAAAACGCATTCATGGCCTGCTGGTCGAACCGCGGATCCAGGTTGATACAGATCCAGTCATCGGTCATGTTATCATCACGGGCCGAAATATTGGCCATGATCTTTCCAGGCTCCGGATCCTGGCACTCAAATGCGAAATAGATATTCTCCGAATCGTACGCCAGCCAGCTGGTGGTCTTTTGCGGAATGATCTGACCGTAATCAGGGATGAAAGTTTTAAAATCACTGTAAGGTTTCGCTTCCTTCCAGCAGGGTTCGTCAAGAACACCGTCAATCAATGGAGGCTGGCTGACTTTCACTGCTTCCAGTATTGCGGAAGAAGATTTGGCTGCCGATTGCCCGGCGCCGGATAATACATTGAGAGAGAGTGCCACAATGGCAACAAGCGTAATGGTTTGAGGTTTCATAGGTTCGTTTTGGGATCAGACGGGAGCCGGATCTCTTTATTACTTGTAAAAATAGGTTTTCCCAGTAAATCTAATGCATTCAGAGTGTATTTATCGTTCATGCAGACCCTTCAACCGGCTGCCAGGACCGTTTTCAGCCGGAGATCTCGATGGCGACGGGGACCAGCGCGCGTATCATTTTCGTGACAGCATACGATGAATACGCGGTCAGGGCCTTCGAGGTCAACGCGCTGGATATCTGCTGAAACCGGTTCATCCCGACAGCCTTTTCCTTAGGATTCACCGGTCAGTCATCATTAACCTTGATTCAGTGCTTAAGGTGGAGGAATGGTTCAACGGAACTTTCAGGGTTTATATTACCGGGGAACCTGAACCGTTCATCATGAGCCGGAGGATGGCCCGTGACATCCGCAGCCGGCTGGGATAATAAAAAAGGCGGGAGGACCCGCCTTTACTCAACCGAGGAATGCTGAATACATCCAGACCAGCTTCTCCTTCTCCCTGATATAATCGCTTGCCATAGCGTTGGTCCCTTCATCTTCCACCTCTGCCGACAGGCTGAGGATCACCCTCTCTTTTTTGAGAAGAATTGCGAAAGAATCCAGGATGGATTTCACACACTCCTTGCCATTGTTCATATCCTTCACCGGTTTGATCTCGCTTACCGAAAGGTAATCGCTGAAAGCATGCAGCGGAGTATCGCCCAGCGTAAGAACACGTTCAGCAATTTCATCGATCTTGATCTGAAGGTCATTATAGAGCTCCTCAAATTTCAGATGAAGTTCGAAGAATTTCTCTCCCTTGATATTCCAGTGAAACCCGCGGGTATTCTGATAAAATACCTGATAGTTTGCCAACAGGTCGTTCAGTTTGCCGGCAAGTTCTGCCGAGCGGGCCGAATCCAGCCCGATCTGATTCAAATGTTTCATATGTTCTTCTTTTTTTGTTGTTTATTATCAGCTTGGTTCGTAAAAGTGCCCACCACCTGGAGCTGGATCCGGCTCACCTCAAATCCGTCGATCTTTCTGTTCCTGAAATACTCCTCAAGCAGGCGGTCAAGGTCCGGATCAAAGAAATCCTCCACACGATCGCTCCCTTCACTGTAAAGGTGATGGTGATCACCGGTGACCCCATCATAGCGGCTGACGTCAGATCCGGTATGCACCTTGTTTATGATCCCTTTCTCCACAAATGTGTCGAGCGTGTTGTATACAGTTGTCTGCGACATTCCGGGAATCGACCTGACCACCTCCCTGTAAATTTCTTCTGCGGAGGGATGGTCGGAGGATTTCCTTACAGCCTTCAGCACGGCAATCCTTTGCGGAGTGACCTTTAATCCGTGTTCCGAAAGCTGGGCTGCCATTTGTTTAGAAGAGGTCATTTTAATAATTGTTTTGAATTAGTAATTATTCCTAATTTGTAATTATAACAATTTAAGTTCAGGAAAGTTTAGCTGGATTATTATATTTTTATTTTTTCTTGTCAATAGCGCCATGAATGCTGAAAAAATCAGGATTGCCGGAACCGGTTGCGCCCTGGCTGACTATCTGTTCAGCGGGGTTTCGTTCAAAAGCGATCAGTTCAGGAAGTTTGCATCGTGCAGCCCCGGTGATGGCGGCCTGAATCCGGGGCGGCTTGTTTTTACGGAGGAGCTGGAAGCTTTTGCCGGAATACCATTTAGCCGCATACATTCTGAATTGCTGGACAGCCGGCAGCCAGATGCATTCAATGTAGGCGGTCCGTCGATCGTAGCCCTGATACACGCAGCCCAGATGCTTGACAGGGAAAGATTCGCGGTGGAATTTTACGGTCTGGCGGGCAAGGATGAAACCGCCGGCCGGATCATACGGATGGTTTCTGCAACCCCGCTGGATATCACTCATTACCGGAACGAGAGTGACCGGGCCACTCCATTCACCTATGTTCTGTCGGATCCGTCGTATGATGGCGGTCATGGTGAGAGAACCTTCATCAATAATATCGGTGCAGCCTGGGACCTGAATCCGGAGGATCTGCCCGACCAGTTCTTCAGTGCAGATATGGTCTGTTTCGGAGGCACGGCCCTGGTTCCAAACCTCCATGATCATCTGACACAGCTGCTCGAAAAGGCAAAAAATCAGGGTGGACTGACCCTCGTTAATACGGTTTATGATTTCCGTAACGAAAGGCGATTTCCGGGAAAGCCCTGGCCACTGGTTGAACCCGGGAAGGCTGACCTGATTGATCTGCTCATCATGGATGCCACGGAGGCATTGTCGATCAGCGGATGCAGCGCCCTGGAAGAGGCCGGTGATTATTTTATTGAAACGGGTGTCGCGGCATTCATTATAACCAATGGCGCCCAGGAATTGCTGGCCTGGTCGGGCGGCCGTGTATTTACACAAACCGGGCTGAAGCATTTTCCCGTTTCCGACTGGGTTACCGGCCAGATCCGTGCAAATCCCGGAACAACCGGTGATACCACCGGATGCGGCGATAATTTTGCCGGCGGGGTGATGGCCTCCATTGCCTGGCAAATGAACAGGGGACGCAGGGATGGGTTGAACCTGGGGGAAGCGGTCGCCTGGGGTGTGGCCTCGGGAGGTTTCTGCTGTTTCACGATCGGAGGAACCTATCTGGAGGAGCGGCCGGGACAGAAACTTGTAGAAGTGAAGAAAATACATGACCACTACATTTCCCAACAATAAAAAGATTGTCATTTTCGGCGCCGGCAGGATCGGTCGCTCGTTCATCGGTCAGCTTTTCAGCCGGGGCGGTTTCGCGGTAACCTTTATCGACATTACAGAACCAGTGATACGGGAACTCAATCACCGGGGCCGGTACAGGGTGGTCATTAAATCGGAACCTGAGGAGGTTCTGTGGATCAGCAACGTCAGAGGAATATTGGCAACCGATTCTGAAAGGGTTATAGCCGAAGTCGCAGGTGCAGGCATCCTGGCAGTGTGCGTGGGCCAGTCGGGGCTGAACGGGATCATCCCCCTGATCGCAGGTGGTCTGAAGGAACGGTTTCTCTTATATCCTGATAAAGCCCTGGATATAATCATTGCCGAAAATATGCGCGATGCCGACCATCTCTTCAGAAAGGAGCTGACAGCCCTTCTGCCTGACAGCTATCCCCTTGACCAGCTGGTTGGACTGGTGGAAACCAGTATCGGCAAGATGGTGCCGATTATGCCCGAAAAGGAGGTTCAGGCGGATATCCTTCAGGTGTTTGCCGAGCCATATAATACGCTGATCCTCGATCGCAAGGGTTTCAAAAATCCGATCCCTCAGATTGACGGACTCGCCCCAAAGGATAACATGAAGGCCTGGGTCGACCGGAAGCTGTTCATCCATAATCTGGGGCATGCAACCGCCGCCTACCTTGGCTACCTGGAGAGGCCGGACCTGAACTATATGTATGAGGTGCTGGAATTGCCTGAGATTCACGGCCAAACGCGCAATACTATGCTGCAGGCCTCTGAAATTCTGATGAAAAGGTATCCGGGTGAATTTACACCCCGTGACCTTGAGGATCATATCGATGACCTTCTTAGCAGGTTCCGGAGCCGGGCGCTTGGGGATACCGTCTTTCGGGTGGGATGCGACCTCATGCGCAAGCTGCGACGGGATGACCGTCTGGCCGGTGCTATCCATGCCGCCATTGAGGAAAAGCTTCCCTATGATCTCATACTCAAGGCACTGATCGCTGGTTTCCATTTCAGGGCAACCGGCCCCGATGGCAAGCCTTTTCCCGGGGATACGCAGTTTTACCAGCATCTGGAACGTGGAACCGGCCATATTCTGACCACCATCTGCGGTTTTGATCCGCATAGGCATCAAGGTGTTTTTGAACAGGTGGATTCCTTAATGAATTCCTGATATCAGGATTTTATGGACGAACGGTTCTTTGTCAGGGCCATCCAGCATAAGGACACAGATACCCTCAGGCATCCCTTCCAGACTGATTTTTTCCATTGTGTTTTCCAGGCGGCCCCGTTTGAGGACCTGTCCCAAAGAACTGATCAGCCTGTAATCAGTATACCCTGTCGCATTCTCAATTGACAAAATGGTTGAAGCCGGGTTGGGATAGGCCCTGACAACCTGAGTTACCGGTTTCTCCCACACACCCGACCTCAGGTCCAGCTGCCGTTCAGCCTCATCAGTACGGGTTTTAATATAGGGGATCAATCCATATTTGACATGGCCGGTATTGAGGCGGGCATTGTAAGAAGTGAGGAAATCATTGTACGACCAACCGTAATCTGCCGAATGAAGCGGATCAGAAACCACGTGGGGAGCGATAAGGTCACGGATCGTTCTGGCTTTATTTACCAGGTACTCATCGGTGGATATAAAAATCAGAAAATCCCTGAAGAGGCGGGTGAACTCCTTCCGGTAGTCCGGAACCTCCAGGATCCTCGTGTACAGTGGCCGGGCCTGCTGTGCGGGCGACCAGCCATAAGGATCCCTCTTTGCCCAATCAACATTAAACCAATCGATTCCAAAGGTGTTGTCCACATCGTAGGGCATAATCTCAAATTTTCCGGTCAGGGTGTTGTGATACAGATAAAAGTTGTTCTTGTTGTAGAAGGGCCCGTCCCAGTTGCCGGTAAAGATGTCAACCACCATGACTCTGAGCAGGGAGCCGACGTTGAAAACCGCTTCGAATTCCTGTCTGAAATCAGCTGTTGTGGATTGTGTCAGCTTTTCCACCAGCAGTGCAAGATCCGTATAATCATCCTCTTCTTCATTTGTTTTGAGCGCATAGGCACGGCGTAACCCTGAGGTGAATTTATACCGGTCAGGATCACTGCCCAGCCAGGTCAGATCGGCCGGATAAAGACATTTGTACAGGTTGCCATCCTTGTTTCCGAATCTTAGCGCAACAAATTCCTCATCGATTTGCTCGACATTGATGTATACTCCCTTGAATACATCATTAATGAACACCCTAACGTGGTTTGCCCTCGGCGCCGGAACCCCGGCAAGCCTGTACAGGTCCCAGGTAAGCTTCGACCGGATGATCGAAGGATCATTATGCTCCCCGTTCAGGTTCATTTTCTCCAGTCCGAAAAATGTCTGCCTTGTATAAAAGGAGTTAAATGAGATCTTGAAAGATTTTTTCGCCGAAACCCTGGATGTGTTTCCCCGGAACCGGATGCCTACCAGCGGAAGGGTATCGGTGCAGGTTCCGCTTTCAAATATAAAGACAGCGGGAAATTCATGATTGGATGACGGATTTGCGAAGAGCTGGTCCAGAGAGTCGGGATCAATGAACAATTTAACCACCGGAACCAGATCATCCCTGAAAACCGGGCCAGGATCGGGAAATGCGACCTGACCAGAAGCCGCAGGAATGGAGGCCAGGAGCAGGATCAGCCCGGTGAACCCATGCAGAATTTTAGGAACCATAAGACATCAAAGCTAACAAATCCCTATCTCCGATTGCATCGGGTTTCCCTTTTTTCTACCTTCGGAGAAACATGAAAAAGATGAGTAAATACGTACTCTTTGCCGCATTGATGCTGGGATCCCTGAATCTGACGGGACAGAGCATACAATCATTAAGGATCACCCACGGCCCCTGGCTGCAGAACCTGACCCGTGACGGAGTCACTGTTTGTTTTACCACCAATGTGCCGGTGGTTCCGGGGGTTCTACTGATATCCGCGGATGGGAAGCCGGATTCCCTGGTGAGAAATTCAACCGACGGGATGATCGATGCCGGCGGAACCCTGCACAAAGTGAGGATTTCCGGTCTCAAACCGGGTGCCACTTACCGTTACAAGGTGAATCCTGTGGAGATCCTTAAGTTCAAACCTTATCAGGTGTACTACGGAGATACACTCAAAAGCAAAGAGTATAGTTTTACTACTCAAAATCCTGATAAAAAAACTACCCGTTTTTTAGTGGTAAATGATATACATACCAATGGAGGCAAGCTGGCAAATCATTTGAGATCAGGAGATGCCGGGAATTCCGATGTGGTATTCTACAACGGCGACATGCTGGATTATTTTGAGAATGAGGATCAGTGGCTTGGTCCGATCATTGACACAAGCGTAAGGTATTTTGCCACCGGTATTCCGTTTGTCCTCACCAGGGGGAACCATGAAACACGGGGAATCCTCGCCCGAAAGCTGAAGGATTATCTTGATTATCCGGATGACAGGTATTATTACTCTTTTGATGAGGGGTCGGTGCATTTTGTTGTTCTTGACTGCGGTGAGGATAAGCCGGATAACAACCGGTACTATTATGGTCTTGCCGATTATGACAACTACCGGCTGAACCAGCTCGAATGGCTTAAGCGGGAAGTTCAGTCGGAACCGTTCAGGAATGCGGCCTTCAGGGTGTTCGTGATCCACATGCCGGTGAGGCAGGGAGGGGATGCCCACGGAATGTTATTTCTGGCCGATAATTTCGGACCCGTCATCAGGAATTCAGGAGGCGACTTGCTTATTGCGGCTCATTTGCACCAGCATCTCTGGCTGGATGATCAGGCCAGCGGTCTGGGGTTTCCCATGCTGATAAACAGTAATTCAAACCGTATCGAGGCATCGGCCACGCCGGAATCTGTCCGTTTGCGTGTAATGTCGGAAAAGGGTGATCTGATTCTGGAAAAAGAGCTGATGCGGGATTAATTTCCGCCCCTTCCGTTTCCTTTAGATATCGGAGCAACTATGCTGACCGCCTTTGGGGCTCCTGTTTTGGGGGTGCTGCCATCCTTGTCATAAAATACCCTGGCATCACCGGGTTCAGCCCAATTATCATAAGGATCACCATAATCGTCAACAATGATGAACGAGTAATAGAAATTCTTGATCCCGGTGGAAGTGACGGTGCCGCTGTAAATATCCACAGACTTGCAGGTTGACTGGCCTTCTGAAACGTACACCTCGACGAAGATGCTGAAATTATTTCCGCTTCCCGAAAGATAGGACCTCAGGGTACTGGAGGTTTCGCCGCCCCAGTCGGCATCAAGGGAAATTGTCCTGGCCTCGCTGTTATAATTTCTCAGCGTAAACATCAGGTCATCATATTCTTCCCCGTTATCATCATCAGGAATATTGCTGTTTTTCAATACCAGCGGGGATGCCAGGAAAGTTCCTGAAAGGGAGGGAGGCGTGTTTCCCTCATAAATTTTCATTCCAAGATCCTTGACAACTTTTACCATATCATCAGGAATGATGTTTTGGATATCCTCGCTGAGTCCTCCACTGTTTCCGTAATCTCCGTAGTCACCATAGCCCCCGCAGGAAGGAACTGCCAGAAGGATCACAACGCAAGCGATCAGTAAATTGATTTTTTTCATGGCGTGGGAATTATTTGCCATGAATTTACACAAATTATTAATTGCCAGCACTCTTCTTTTCCGCCGCTTTTCTGACCCTGAGATTGATCAGTTCAACCGCAAAGGAGAAGAGTACCGCCACATAAAC
>Ga0172368_10001972_pt1 | contig 26980 bp, 24 predicted proteins | sample Lak11m_FD_114540 | JGI IMG/M metagenome (GOLD analysis project Ga0172368, IMG submission 114540) | Freshwater microbial communities from Kabuno Bay, South-Kivu, Congo - kab_022012_11m | ecosystem: Environmental > Aquatic > Freshwater > Lake | place: Democratic Republic of the Congo: South-Kivu...
CGAAGGATGCGGAGCGGTCAGCGTACAGGGCCGCATCCTTCGACTACGCAGCGCGGACGAATGCGCTGCTCCGCTCAGGATGCTCGCGTTGAGCGAACAGTTATAAAATTCGCGTTCCTAAGCAGGCGGGCGGCTCATTTCTCGGGTAGCCACAGCACCTTGACCTTGGATTCGATCACGCGAAACTCCGGATCGCCTGTCACAAGCGAGGCATGCATTTCTTGAGCCAGGGCAACGGCAAAAGCATCGGCATAAGACATGAGGTGTTCAGCTTTGATCCGTGCCGCGGCGAAGATGCGCTTCTCGGTGGCAGCACAGAAGATGAGTGGCAACGCCCGCAAGTCTTTGAGCATCTCGTCCGCGCGTTGTGGGCTTCGTCGTCGACTCATAATGTAGTAGGTCTCGCCCACATTGATGAGGCTCACGTAGAGCGAGGTTTTCTGGTCGCGCGCTGCCTGTATCAGTTCGCGTACCATCAGCCCGCCAGATTCGGCTTGAAAGTACGCAAGCAAGGCGAAACTGTCAAGAACGTGAGCGGAACTGTTTTCAGCCATGGAAACCGATTATCCTGGCATCTTCGCGTGCACGTTCCGCTGCCCGCTCCGCCAAAAGCGCCTCTGTCAGAGAATCATCGCCTGCATACTTACCGTAGGTTTCGCGGATGGCCTGATCTATCCTGGCCTGGGAGGGGCGTTTGGGTTGCCGCGCAAGCAGCTCTTGCACTTGCCTATAGACTTCCGGTGATAGTTCAATTGTCTTACCCTGCGGTGTAATCAGGCGAGCAACTTCATGCATTGTAACCTCCCGTCAACTTAATGACATTTTACCATAGAAAGGCATGTCATGCATATCATCGATCTTCGTAGTGATACGATCACCAAACCCACCCCCGCCATGCGCGCGGCGATGGCCGCGGCCGAAGTGGGGGACGATGTCTTCGGCGATGATCCGACCGTCAACCGGCTGGAGGAGCTTGCCGCGGCGCGCGTCGGTAAGGAGGCCGCCCTGTTTGTCGCTTCCGGTACCATGGGCAACCTGGTGAGCCTGCTCGCGCAGTGTGGTCGCGGGGACGAGGTGATCGTCGGTGACCAGGCGCACACTTACTACTACGAGCAGGGCGGCATGGCCGCGCTGGGCGGCATCCACCCGCGCGCCCTCCGCAACCGGCCCGATGGCACGCTGGACCTCGATGAAGTTCTTGCGGCCATCCGGGATGCGGGCAACCCGCACTATCCCCGCACCCGGTTGATAGCGGTCGAGAATACGCACAACCGTTGCGGTGGCACGCCGTTGACGGTCGAGTATATGGCCGCGCTGGGCAAGCTGGCGCGCGAGCATGGATTGCGTGTTCATTTGGACGGCGCGCGGATCTTCAACGCGGCCATCGCACTGGGAGTCGACGTGAAGGCGCTGACCGCCGATGTCGACACGCTGACGTTTTGTCTTAGCAAGGGACTGGCCGCGCCGGTGGGCTCCGTGGTCTGTGGCGGCCGGGCGTTCATCGCCGAGGCGCGACGGGCACGCAAGGTAGTGGGTGGCGGGATGCGCCAGGCAGGCGTGATCGCTGCGGCCGGCATCGTCGCGTTGGAGCAAATGGTGGACCGGCTGGCGGATGACCATGCGAACGCTCGCGCGCTGGCGGCAGGGCTGGCCGAGCTGCCGGGGATCCAGGTAGACGGGGGAGTGCGCACCAACATCCTCTATTTCCGCGTCACACGAGCCGACATGGATGCGCTGCAACTGGTAACCCGGCTGGATGCGCAAGGCGTGCGCATGTTGGCGCTGGATCCGCGCCGGGTGCGGGCGGTGTTCAACTATCACGTCACCGCCGCCGATGTGCAGGCGGCCCTGGCAATTTTGCGCGCGGTGCTGAGTTAACGCTTCAGCGGCGTTGTGGTCGTCTTCGTCGGATGAAACATCTTTTCAGAATAGATACCCGTGTCGAGCGCGGCCCTTCGACTACGCTCAGACAGGCGCCGCGGCGGGTGAAACCGGCTCACCACCAAGACGCAAAGACACAAAGAACACAAGGAATCATTGAAGAGACTTCGTGTCCTTCGTGCCTTGGAGCCTTTGTGGTGAACGGGCGATTTTCACGGCAGTTCCCCGCGTCAGGTAACGCGTTGCCAGATGTCGGCGCGATGTACGGCGCCGGGGCAGGCTTCGGTGTAAGATCTGTCAGTGCTTTCCTGGCAACACGACTCCCTGATCCGCAACCCAGACGGCGTTGTGTCGTATCATGGGATAGGAGAAAGAAACAATGACCATGCCAACCGTTCAACTTTCCGGCCTCTGTAAGCGTTTTGGCTCCGTCGAGGCGGTCTCCGACGTTTCCTTCGAGGTCTATCCCGGTGAGGTCTTCGGTTTGCTGGGACCCAACGGCGCGGGCAAAACGACCACCATCCGCATGATGCTGGACATCTTCCGTCCCGATCGCGGCAGCGTGCGAGTCTTCGGCAAGAAGCTCGACGAAGACGCGAAGAATCGCATCGGATACATGCCGGAAGAGCGCGGCCTCTACAAAGATCTCAAGCTTGAATCGACGTTGGTTTACCTGGCGACCTTGAAAGGCATGGATGAGTCCGCCGCGCGGTCGCGGGTGGCAGAGTGGATGAAGCGGCTCGACCTTTACGACCATCGGCAGAAGAAGATCCAGGACCTGAGCCGCGGTATGCAGCAGAAGGCGCAGCTCATCGCCACGCTGGTCCACGAACCGGATCTGATCGTGGTCGATGAGCCGTTCGCCAACCTGGACCCGGTCAATACCCGGCTCGCGCTCGGGATCCTGGAAGAGCAGTGCCGGGCAGGCAAAACCATCCTCATGTCCACTCACCAGATGTACCAGGTGGAGGCCATGTGCAATCGTATCGTGCTGATCGACAAGGGACGCACCGTGCTTTACGGAGAGGTGGAGAAGATCAAACGCGACTTCACCACTAACGCCATCCTGGTCGAAGGACAGGGCGATTTCAGCAAACTGCCGGGTGTGCTGGATCTCCGGCAGGAAAACAGCCATTGGCGGTTGTCGCTGACGCCGGGGACGCCACCCCAGACGGTCTTCCGCGCGTTGGCCATGCGGGATGGCGTCAAAATCGACCGGTTCGAGCTCGCTGAGCCATCGCTGGACGACATCTTCATCGCCGTGGTGCAAGGCAAAAACCCGGCCGATGTAGCGGCCGAGGAGGGGAGCCATGCGTAAAGCCTGGCTGATCAGCCGGCAGGAATACCTGAACCGCGTGCGCCAGCGATCATTCCTCCTGGGGACCTTGAGCATGCTTGTTCTGATCGTGGGGATCATGGTCGTCAGCGCGCTTATCGCCCTGGGCGGTCGTGATCGCCGCCCTATCGGTTACGTTGATCTGGCCGGCGTGCTGCATGGACAGAGCGCGGCCGCAGGCGATGGTCCGGCCGTTCGCGCATTTGCTGACGAGGCCGCGGCCCGCGCCGCGCTGGAATCGGGCACGATCCAGGCGTTCTATCTTTTGCCGCAGGACTACCTGAGCCGCCACGAGGTGACGCTTTTCTATGCCAAGGATAAGCCAGGTAACCAGGCGCGCTCCACGTTCGATGATTTCGTGCGCAATGTCCTGGCCGAGGGGCAGCCGGCCGACGTACGGCAACGACTGACGGAGGGTTCCCGGCTGATACTGCGCTCGCTGGACGGCCAGCGGCAGATTGATCCATCCAACATTCTCGATGCGTTGTTGCCGTTTTTCGCAGGCTTCCTGTTTGTGCTGGCCACCATGGCTTCGTCCGGTTATCTGCTCCAGGCTCTGACATCGGAGAAGGAGAACCGGACATCCGAGGTCATGATGACCACGGTGACACCCATGCAACTGGTGGGCGGCAAGGCAGTCGGTCTGATGGCCGTGTCGTTGACCCAACTGGCCATCTGGTTGGCGGTGGCCGTCGTGAGCATCCTGGTGGCCGGCCAGTACATCGCGGAGTTGAGGGCGCTACACGTATCACCCGGCCTGGTCCTGATCATTGTCGCGTACTTCCTGCCGTCCTACGCCCTGATCGCGGGCATGATGACCGCGATCGGCGCCATCATGCCCGATCAGCAGCAGGGACAGCAGATGGCTGGCATCCTCAACCTGCTGTTCTTCATCCCGTATTTGCTGGCTGCCATCTTCCTGAGCAATCCGAACAGCCCCGTGGCGGTGGTCCTAACGCTGTTCCCCACTACCGCGTTCACCGCGATCACCGTGCGCTGGGGCATGACGACCATCCCGATGTGGCAACTGGTCGCCGGTTGGGTCATCCTGGTCGCGGCTGCGGCGTTCAGCGTCATCAGTGCCGCGCAGATTTTCCGCATCGGCATGTTGGCATACGGTCAGCGGTTGGGCCTCGCGAGCATCCGGGCGGCGTTCGGCGGGAAGAGTGGTTGACGGAAGGCGGGGAGCGAAGCATGCGAACTTTCCTTTTGGTGATCAAGCACGAGATCGCCAGCACGGCCGGCCGGAGGTCGTTCTGGCTGACGACATTCCTGTTCCCGGCGCTGATCCTCGCGGTCTCGCTAGGACCGCAACTGCTCGCACGGCAAATGGAGACGCAGACACAAAGTCCGATTGCTGCCCCGAGCACAGGCGGGCGGGCCCAATCCTTTGGCTACGTGGACGCGGCGGGAATCATCAAGCAGATGCCACCCGGCGTCAGCGCCGACACATTGCGCGCGTTTGCCGATGAGGCCGCTGCGCGGGCCGCAGTGATCGCCGGTCAAATCGGCGGTTATTACCTGATTCCGCGCGATTACCTGCGGACAGGCGATGTGGTGTTTGTGGCGCCGGAGATTTCGGTGATGAACGCGGACCAGCAAGGCGGGCATCTGGATTACGTGCTGCGCTACAATCTGACCGGCGACGCCTCGGTCGCGAGCCTGCTGATCGACCCGACACCGTCCGTGCTATTGGAGTCTCTGGCGCCTGCCGTGCCCGCATCGGCGGACGCCCTGGGCCGCAGCGCATCGGGCGGTGCCGCGACCGGCGGTTCTTTCCTGCCGGTGATCGTAATGTTCGTGCTCTTCTTCGTCATCACGATGAGCGCCGGCTACATGTTGCAGAGCGTGGTTAAAGAGAAGGAAAATCGTACGGCCGAGGTGCTGCTGGTGAGCCTGCGCCCTCGCGATCTGATGTTGGGCAAGGTCGTGGGGCTGGGCATCCTCGCCATATTCCAGATGGCGATCTGGATCGGGGGCGGGATGCTGGTGACGGGTGAAGGCCAACAGGCCTCATCTATGCTACGGGGAGCGGTGCTATCGCCGGGTTTCGTGGTCTGGACGGTGCTGTTCTTCGCGGGCGGGTTTGTGGTGTACTCGTCGGCGCTCGGGGCGCTGGGCGCGCTGGCGCCGAACATGCGTGAAGGATCGCAGTTCACCTTCATCTTCCTGATCCCCCTGCTGTTGCCGGTCTGGTTGAACACGGCTTTTACCGAGGCGCCCAACGGTGTGCTGGCGACCGTCTTCAGCCTCTTCCCGCTCACTGCGCCGACGGCGATGGTGTCCCGGTTGGCGGCCGGTGGGGTGCCGTTGTGGCAGGCGACGGTGTCGCTCATTGGGCTGGTGCTGACGGCCTATCTGTTCATCGTCCTGGCTGCGCGCTTTTTCCGGGCCGATGTCCTTCTTTCGAACGCCAGCCTGAACTGGGGCCGGATCTTCAGGGAGGCGCGAGGGCGCGGAGACGCGGGAACTGTCTCATGAGTTGTCGGATGGCACAATACTAAAAGTGCCCGGCATCTGCGAGATGCCGGGCACTTTCGCGCTATGAATCAATGTCGCAGCGTGAAGATCCGTTGGAGGAGCTGCCGCAGTGAGTGACCGGACGTCGGCTGATGGGCGTCGCGGCCCGGTGTGTCGGGCGGTTCGCCGGGTAAACGCTCGGCCCGCAAGGCAGCATTCTCTGTTTCAGCTCGTCCGGGGTCAAGTACACGCCGAGGGCAAACGTCTCCTCTGAGAAGCTCTTCAACTGCGACAGGTGGCGCTGGATCTTCGGGCGGGTCACGAACGTGCCCTTCCCCAGCTCTCTCTTCTCAGCAGCTCAAGCGGGTTGGCGAGACACTCCAGGAACAGCGATTATCGTCCGAGTACCCGACTGAATATGATGTTATAATAACTAAACACACCTAATATAGTATAGCTTACGCGTCTTGTCAATACCTTTGCGAACCGGCGAGCTTGGTTTCTCGACGCCTCCTGTTTCCTGAGGTTTCTCGGGATCACAAATCGTCAAACAAGGCCAATACGCTATTGACAGCCGTTCCTTTGTGTGCTATATAGTAGCTGCTTGTTATAACAACATATACAGTCAGCATCAAGTCAGTATCCTCTCAGTAATCCGGGGACCGGCGGTCGTAGACCGCCTACGAGCCTGCTCTCAGGGGAGTCTGTGACCCCCGTCGGCCCTGACTTATTGAGAAGATACCGCGGCGCCAAAAGACCAAGCCAGAAAGGAGATGCTATGGGACAAAGCGGCCGGTAGACGAAGGATCACCTGCTGACGAGAAGGGATACCCGAAATCAATCCTCTTCCTATGGCAGGCTGAGTTTGGCATCGAGTGTGGAACAGGTGCCTGGTCGATACAGGCAAAGGAGGTTTGGTTATGCTGCCTCAGAAATCTCGTTGGATGGTAACCGTGCTGGCGGTTATCACTCTGATCTCCATGTTGAGCGGGTGCGCGCCTGTGCCATCCCCTGCCGAAGCGCCAACTGCGGCGCCGACGGAGAAGCCAGCGGCGAAGGTCAAGGTTGCCATGTTGATGGCGGTGTCGTGTGATGACTCGGGCTGGGGCACGCCGGCCTGTGAAGGCATCAAACAGGTCGCCGAAAAATATGGCCTCGAGTATTCGATCTCCGAGAGCGTAGCCATCGCAGACGCGGAAGCTGCCATTCGCGACTATGCCGAGCGCGGCTACAAACTGATCATCGGTCACGGCTTCCAATTTGGTGATCCCATCGCAGCCGTCGCGCCAGACTATCCGGATACGATGTTTGTGATCTATGCAGGCGCCACACAAGGTAAGAACATCGTTCCCATCGACCCCAAGAACCACGAAAACGGTTATCTGGCAGGGATCATCGCCGGTCATATGTCCAAGAGCAAAGTCATCGGCGCCATCGGCGGGTTAGACATCCCGACCGTGGTCCGGGTGCTGGTGGGCTACTGCATGGGCGCCCAATCGGTGGATCCCGCTATCAAATGCCTCTACGCTTATCCCGGCAGTTGGGATGATATCCAGAAGGGCTCGGAAGCGGCCCAGGCCATGATGGATGCTGGAGCGGACGTCTTCTTCCACGACGCCAGCCTGGTCGGCGTAGGCATGTTGCAGGCCGCAACTAAGGCAGGCAAGTACGGCATCGGGTTTGGCACCTGCCAGGACGATATCGACCCGGAGCATATCTTGACCAGCGCGCTGGACGGGATCAAAGAGACGATGGTTCTGACGGTCGAGATGTACCTGGATGGCAGGCTACAAAGTGTCGGTCAGCTCCGCCCCAGCATGGCAGACGGGGTTTTCTCGCTGTGCCCATACAGTGACAACGTGCCGAAGGAGGCTCGGGATGCGGTAGAAGCTGCCCGTGCCAAGATCGTATCGGGCGAGCTCACGGTGGAAGAGGTGCTGACGCCCCCTCAGTAAGAACAGGAAACGCCTATCAAGAGGCAGGGTTATCAAATGCCCGGGGTGAACCGATGTCGTTCACCCTGGGCGTTCGAACGGAATGCGTATGTCAGACGAATTCGTCGTTGAGATGCATGGCATCACCAAGCGCTTTCCCGGCGTGGTGGCCAATGACCGGGTTGACCTCACTATCAGGCGGGGCGAGATCCACGCGTTGCTCGGCGAGAACGGCGCCGGGAAAACGACGTTGATGAACGTCCTCTATGGCCTTTATCAACCGGAAGAGGGGGAGATACGCATTCACGGGGAAAGGGTTACCATAAGTGATCCCCGGGATGCTATCGGCCTGGGGATCGGCATGGTGCACCAGCACTTCATGCTGGTGCCTGTTCTTAGCGTCGCCGAGAACATCATGCTCGGGTTGCCGCCAGGCAAGGGTCCGGTGCTCGATTTGGCGACGGCCGAACGGAAGTTACTTTCTCTGTCTGAAGAGAGCGGCCTGCAGGTCGAGCCACGGGCGAAGATCTGGCAATTGCCGGTCGGGGTGCAGCAGCGGGTGGAGATCCTCAAGTTCCTCTATCGCGGCGCCGATATCCTGATCCTCGACGAGCCCACGGCTGTACTGACCCCTGAAGAAGTAGATCGCTTTTTCCTCGTCCTGAAACAACTCCAGAGCAAGGGCGTGACCGTCATCTTGATCACCCATAAACTCAAGGAGGTCATGGCTGTCAGCGATCGAGTAACGGTGATGCGAGATGGCAAGAACGCCCAGACGCTGAACACCTGTGACACAAATGCTCAACAGTTGGCCCGTTGGATGGTCGGGCGCGAGGTGATCTTCCGCATCGGCCAGGAGCCTGCCCGACCGGGTGAACCTGTACTGGAAATCGACAAACTACTCGTGCGAGATGAGCGCGGTCTACCGGCAGTCAACCGCCTCTCTTTTACCGTGCGGGCTGGTGAAATCGTGGGTATCGCCGGCGTCTCGGGTAACGGCCAGGATGAGTTGGCAGAGGCGTTGGCAGGCGTTCGGCGACCTGAATCGGGAACCATCCGCACTAAGGGCCATGATCTTACCCGCTGCGGCCCCCGAGCCGTTATCGAAGCTGGCGTCTCCCAGATCCCTTCCGATCGCCAGACCATGGGCTCGATCTCGGACTTCAGCGTGGCGGAAAACGCTGTCTTGCCTTGCTTCCATGAAAAGCCTTTTTCCCGCCGTGGTGTACTCGATTGGAAGAGGATCCGCCAATTCGGGGATCATCTGATCCAGGAGTACGATATCAGGACCAGGGGGTCAGCCATTCCGGCCGGCTGGCTTTCTGGGGGCAATCTCCAGAAGCTCGTGCTTGCCCGGCAGATCTCATTAGGACCGAAGCTCCTGGTGGCGGTCCAGCCGACGCGCGGTCTCGATGTCGGGGCCACCGAATTCGTCCACCGCAAATTGGTTGAAGAACGTGATCGAGGGGTCGCCATCTTGCTGATCAGCACCGACCTGGATGAGATCCTGAATATCAGCGACCGCATTGTTGTGATCTACGAGGGCCAGATCGTAGGGCAAATGGATCGTGGGTCGGTGGATCTACAGGAGATCGCCTTGATGATGGCCGGTGCCACGACGGGAACCGGGCAGAGGAGTGATAACGTTGAGGTTACTCGCCGTTCGTGAAAAACCTTTGGCGTCCCCGCTCGTCAGCGCGCTGATCATGTTAGGTGCGGCATTGATCGCGTTGGCGGTCGGGGCTATCTTGATGTCGCTGATCGGCGCCAATCCCCTGGCGGGCTACCGAGAGCTGCTGGTTGGGATGGTCGGCTCCCGGCACAGCATTGCCGAGTCTCTCCTCAAGGCTACTCCCTTGATCATCATCGCGCTCGGAATCGCTGTAGCGTTCACCGCTTCGGTTTGGAACATCGGTGCCGAAGGTCAATTCTATATGGGTGCATTGTTCTCGACCTGGGTGGCAGTTGCCTTCAGCCATCTACCTGGCATTATCCTCTGGCCATTGACCATCTTAGCCGGACTGGTCGCAGGCGGCATCTGGGGGGGCGCGGTCGGGTATCTGCGGGCGCGTTTCCAGATCAATGAGATCATCGTCACTGTGATGATGAACTACATTGCCATCTTCTTCATGCAATACATGGTGGCTTCTCCCCTGCGCGAGACCAGCTCGCACGGCGTGGGCTATCCCCAAACGGATGTGATTCCCCAATCGCTTTGGCTGCCCCGTATCCTGCCTGGGACGCGCCTTCACCTGGGCTTCATCATTGCCCTCTTGTTGGCCGTGGCGGTATACTTCCTGCTCCGTCACACCACCCTGGGTTACAGTCTGCGGGCGGTTGGCAAGAACTCCGTCGCGGCCGAACGGGCCGGGATCAACGTCCGCCGGACCCTGATCGTCGCGATGGCAATCAGTGGTGGCTTGGCGGGCTTCGCGGGGCAACTCGAGGTGTTTGGTATTCACCACCGCCTCCTCGACGGCATTTCGCCTGGCTACGGTTTCATCGCTATCATCGTCACCCTGCTCGGGAACCGCAACCCGATCGGCATCGTGATTGCGGCGGCCCTCCTGGCTTCACTTGACTTTGGTTCGCACACGATGCAACGGGGAATTGGCGTACCGGTTTCTGTGGTTCTTACAATCGAATATCTGACCGTCATCCTGATCGTCGGCGCCAACATCCTGCGCACTCATCGTCTTGTTCCCCTGGAGAGGTTGTTCGAAAGGAGACGGACATGAGCGGCTTGCAGGTGTTGAACATCGCCTTCGTCACAGCCATGCTTGCAGCCTCGTTGCGCTTTGCCACCCCCATCCTGATGGCCGCCCTCGGTGAACTGTTCACAGAGCGAGCCGGCATCCTCAACCTCGGGCTGGAAGGAGTAATGCTCAGCGGCGCCTTCGTCGGTTTCCTCGTCATGCATTATACGAACCAGATGCTGCTGGCGTTCCTCAGTACGCTGGCGGTAGGCCTTCTGATCGGCCTGGCGCTGGGCTTCTTTTACGTTACCCTCCAGGCAAACCAGGTCGTAGTTGGGATCCTCTTCAGCCTGATGATGGTCGGGTTCACGAGCTATGCCTACAGGCTGATCTTCGGTGATGTCGTGCTGTCCCGCATGGAACTGCTGCAAAACTACCCGATCCCATTCCTGAGCCAGATCCCCTACCTTGGTGAAATCCTGTTTGATCAATCCCCGATCACCTACCTGGTGAGCATCCTGGTCCCGGTCGCGAGCTTCGTGCTCTACCGGACTGGTTTTGGCCTCAGCATTCGCGCCGTCGGCGAGCACCCACGTGCCGCGGACACGCTCGGCATCAGCATAGTCCGGATGCGCTACCTCGGCCTGCTGGTCGGCTGTGGCGCGGCCAGCATGGGCGGCGCGTTTTTCTCTCTGCATTTTGGCTCCTTCCTCGATACGATGCTTTCGGGGCGCGGCTATATCGCCCTGGCTATCGTCATCTTCGGGCAATGGAATCCCTATCGAGCGTTGGTCGGGGCGGTGATTTTCGGCTTTGTCGATGCACTTGCACTGCGGTTGCAGGCGCTGGCCATCCCTGTCCCCTTCCAGTTCCTGCTGATGCTGCCCTACGCCCTCACGATTGCAGCGCTGCTGATCCCTGTCCGCTCGGCCGGTGATGTCGGCAGTTCCAGTGGGCCCGAAGCTCTCATGGTCCCCTATGAGCGCTGAGTGCGCGGTGCCCCAAGGAGATCCGGGTGGCAGACACACTGCTTGAGAACGGTATCGTCGTTACGGTCAACGCGCGATCTGAGGTGTTCTCTCCGGGTTACATCTTCATCCAGGGCGACCGGATTACCGAGGTCGGTGCGGGTCAAATGCCAGAGATCTTGCGAGGACGCGCAGGCCGGGTTGTTGACGCTGCCGGGAAGATCATCATGCCAGGGCTCATCAACGCGCACGTGCATGTCTTCCAAACCTTTGTGCGAGGTCTCGCCGACGACCAACCGCTTCTGCAATGGTTAGAGAATATCGTCTGGCCGGTTTTCTCCCACATGACCCAAGAGGATGTATACCTGGCGGCACTCGTTGGCATGATCGAAAACATCCACGGTGGGGCCACGGCACTGATTGACAATCACTACGTTCACATCAGTCCGTTCAGCGACGATGCGGTCTGCCGGGCCGCGGTGAACACGGGCATCCGCTACCAGCTAGCCCGAGGATGGGCGGATACCAACTACCACGCGGCGTTGATGGAAAGCCCAGACCGGATCTTTGAAGAGATGGCGCGGCTCCACGATACCTGGCATGGACAGGCGGATGGGCGTCTGCGCGTCGCTTTTGGGCCGCTGATCCCTTGGGGCTGCACCGACAGCAGCATGTTGCGCATGTATGCGTTGGCCCAACAGTGGGGCACGATGATCCAAATGCACACCGCTGAGACACAGGCCGAGGTCACGATGAATGTGGCAGCTCGCGGCAAGCGCCACGTTCAATGGCTGGCTGATTTGGGTATCCTGGGGCCGCATTTCATGCTCGTCCATGCTGTCTGGCTGGATGAAAAGGAAATCGAGGTGGTGGCAAAGTCCGGCGCAACGGTTGTGCACTGCCCGGTAAGCAACATGTTCCTGGCATCAGGGATCGCGCCGGTCGTGGAGCTGCGGCGACTCGGTGTCCCGGTGGGGCTGGCGACCGATGGACAGGCCTGCAATAACGGTCAGGAGATGATCGATCTGCTCAAGTGGACGGCGAACCTGCACAAGGTCCGCTCGAACGACCCACTGGCCCTGAGTGCCGAGGAGATTCTCCGCATGGCCTGCATGGATGGCGCCCGCGCTTTCGGTGAGCCGAAGCTTCTGGGCAGCCTGGAGGCAGGCAAGAAGGCGGATCTGATCCTGGTGGATGCATCTGCCTCGCGTATGATGTCGGGTTTAAACCCGTCTTCGACCGTCGTCAACTTTGCGACCAGCAACGACGTCGATACCGTGATTGTCAACGGTGAGATTATTATGGAAGACAAGCGGCTGATCCAGATGGACGAGGACGCAGTGCTGGCCGAAGCCCGGCACGCCCGTCAGAGGCTCTTGTGGCGTGCCGGCATCATCTCAGCATGAAGCAACTTCCTGCTTCCGGCGGATCTGAGACCCGTCAGAAGCGCAGTGTATCATTGACGGGCGCATCCCGCCACGGCGGAATGGGCAACTCAGCGTGAAGTCGCCTTTCGCACCGGGTAGGAATCTCTTGACGCATCAGATCGACTTTGAGCCAACCGGCCAATCAATGTCGCAGCGTGAAGATCCGATGGAGGAGCTGCCGCAGTGAGTGGCCGGAGGTCGGTTGACGAGCGTCGCGGCCCGGCGTGTCGGGCGGTTCGCCGGGTAAACGCTCGGCCCGCAAGGCAGCATTCTCTGTTTCCAGCGCGCGCAGCCGTTCCTTCAGCGCGTCGTTCTCCGTGCGCAGCCGATCCACCACTTGGGCCAGGCCGTTAGCCCGGTTCAGCAGCGCGCCCTGGCTCATGGCTGATGCCTGGTAGGCCTGTAAGAAGTTCCAGGTGCGAAACTTCATCACCGCGTACTGGGTTTCCATCCGGCGCATCTGCCGCACCAGCAGATCGAGCTCGTCGTGGGCCGGCTCGCTGTCCTCCGTCAGCAGTTCGCGCGCCCTGGCCTCTTTGAAAGCGCCGATACCTGATGCCAGCGTGGCGACATAGGCGTCGGCCTCCGGCCAACCTTCCTGTTCGGCCAGAGTCTTGACCTGCTCCCCCATTTCGGCGGTGATGGACAGCGTGATGCGCACCATGCCGGCGGGATAGTACTCGGCCTGGAAGTCGGCCGCCGGTATCCTGGCGTTGATCTCATCCAGTAAGCTCAGATCTTCTCCCATGTACGCCCTTCCTTTTTCCCCTTCCACCATCAACCGTTGTTCTCTTCAGAAGCCATGCTGCCGCCCAGCAATGCGGGCAGTAATAGGTCATCATGACATCTGACCATCCCGGGCCACGGCAGCCAGCGACAGGGCCAGTTGAGCCAACCGGTCTATGTCGGCGTCCAGCAGGTCGGCCAGGCGCGAATCGACGTCGCCGTAGCGGCGCAGCTTATCCGAATGCACGTCGGTCAGGTCAGCCCAGTCCACGCTCATCAGTGCGGCGATGTTCGCCCTCAGATCTTCGCTGGCCACGGGCAGGCCAAACCGCTCCGCCAAGGCCGTGATCTGCGCCAGGGCCGCGGCGATTTGCGTGCGGGCGGCCGCGCGGTGCTCAGGCGACAGGTTCAGGGTGCGCCGGTAGAGGACGCCGCGTTCCTCGCCGCCCTCCAGCCAGGCATCGACCTGGCGCAGGTGCATTTCGAAAGCTCGCAACCCGATGGTCAGCGAGCTGCGTTGTGCGGCGTTAAGCAACTTGGTCACCGGGCAAATCATGGCCCCCTCTCCGTGCCGGTGAATGGTAGACTGGGAAACTGGTAGGCTGGGAAACCGGTCTGCCTGATCTGCCAATCTCCCAGTCTACCAATCTCCCAGTCTCCCAGTCTACCAATCTACCATCCTACCAGTTCCCATCATGCCGTTCTACCGCACAAACGCTTTGCGACCAGCGTAGATCGCGGCCGCGCCCAGATCTTCCTCAATGCGCATGAGCTGGTTGTACTTCTCCACGCGTTCCGAACGACACGGCGCGCCGGTCTTCAGGTGGCCGGTGCCCATGGCCACGGTCAGGTCGGCGATGAAGCTGTCCACGGTCTCGCCGCTGCGATGCGACACCATAGCGCCCCAGCCGGCCTGGCGCGCCAACTGGATCGCGGCGATGGTCTCCGTCAGGCTGCCGATCTGGTTCAGCTTGATCAGCACGGCGTTGGCGGCGTTCTCGGCGATGCCGCGGGCGATGCGCGCGACGTTGGTCACGAAAATGTCGTCGCCGACCAGCTCGATCCGGTCGCCGATGGTCCGGTTCAACAGCTTCCAGCCGTCCCAGTCGTCCTCGGCCAGGCCATCTTCCAAGACTACGATGGGGTACTTCCTGGTCCACTCGTCGTACATGGCGACCATCTCGGCCGAGGGGATCTTGCGGCCCTCGGTGCGCAGGTTGTAGAGGCCATCCTCGTAGAAGCCGCTGGACGCGGGATCGATCGCCAGGCAGATGTCGTCGCCGGGGCGGTAGCCGGCCTTCTGGATAGCTGCCAGGATCAGCTCCACCGCCTCGGCGTTGGCCTTGAGCGCCGGGGCGAAGCCGCCCTCGTCGCCGACGCCGGTCGGGTAGCCCTTGCTCTTGAGCACGCTCTTCAGCGCCTGGTAGGTCTCGGACCCCCAGCGCACCGCCTCGCGGAAGGTGGGTGCGCCCACCGGCGCGATCATGAATTCCTGCAGGTCGGTGCCCTGCCAGTTGGCGTGTGCGCCACCGTTCATGATGTTCATCATCGGCACGGGCAAGGTGCGCGCGCCCACGCCGCCCAGGTAACGATAGAGCGGCAGGCCCACGGCTTCCGCCGCCGCGCGCGCCACGGCCATGCTGACGCCCAAGATCGCGTTGGCGCCGAGCTGGCTCTTGTTCGGCGTGCCATCAAGGTCGAGCATGGCCTGATCCACTGCCGTCTGATCCAGCGCATCCATGCCGAACAGCGCCTCGGCAATTTCGCCGTTGACGTGTTCGACGGCCTTCAACACACCTTTGCCGCCGTAACGCCCCTTGTCACCGTCGCGCAGCTCCAACGCCTCGTGCACGCCTGTGGACGCGCCCGATGGCACCGCGGCGCGGCCGTGCGCGCCGTCTTCCAGCCAAACCTCGACCTCGACGGTCGGGTTGCCACGCGAGTCGAGGATCTCGCGGGCCATGATTTCGATGATGTCAGTCGCCATCTGCCTGTCTCCTAATAAGGTAAAGAAATAGCCTCTACCAGGATCAAGCCATACTGGTAGAGGCTATCAGTCTTGCAACGCATCGGATCAACAGATCCCGGGGAGCCCCATCCCCCATATGATCATTTCGGCTATTTTAGCATAGGCCCAAGGAAACGCCAAACAACATGAAGTCAGAGATCAGCGCGCATTTGTAAGTAAGCCGATTGACCCGGCGGAGGCATGCAGCTATAATGGAGCTACCTTTTAGGCGATGAGGCTCGCCGAACGCCTTTGTGCTGATAGCCTCTACGGGTTGCAGTCCCAACCGGCTGCCCGTAGAGGCTTTTTCTGTTTTGGAGCATAGCGGAGGTCCTGACATGCAAAACCTGTGGCGAGAGCTGCGACCGGGCCCGAACGTGCCCAACGTGGTCTACACCATTGTCGAGATCCCCAAAGGGTCGCGCAACAAGTACGAGTACAACAAGGAGAGCGGCGTGATCGTCCTGGATCGTGTGCTGTATTCCTCGATGCACTATCCGGGCGATTACGGCCTCATCCCGCACACTTTTTACGATGACGGTGACCCGCTGGACATCCTGGTGATGACCAATGAACCAACTTTTCCGGGCGCGATCATCCAGGCGCGACCGGTGGCCATCCTCCGGATGTTGGACCGCGATCTGCATGACGACAAGATCCTGGCCGTGCCAGCTACCGACCCGCTCTTTGCCGGGTACGTGGACATCGATAATGTGCCGCCGCATTTCCTCAACGAGGTCGCGCATTTCTTTCAGGTCTACAAAGACCTCGAGGGACTGCGCACCAAGCCGCTGGGCTGGGAAAACTGTGCGGCCGCCCAGAAAGAGATCCTCCGCTCCATCGAGCTATTCGACGGGCGCTTCAAGCTCAGCGGATTGTGATAGCGGATGGCCATGGCCGGGATCCTGAATGTGGCGCTACGCAATCGAGTTACCACCGTAATGTAGCCCTCGTTACTTGCACGTTTGCGGAACCTGTGATAGATTACGCCGTGTTGGCGATGAGGCTCGCCAGTTCAACGTTTTGACCGAATGGCCGGTTTCACCGGCTGATGGCCTCTACCAAATAGGCACTCTATCTGGTAGAGGCTTTTTGTTGCCTGACTATCAACGGATAGCCTCTACGGATTGCAGCCCTGACCGGCTGCCCGTAGAGGCTTTTTTGTGCCCAAATATGATGGAGGTCCCGACGGTGCAAAACATTGTCCTGCTCCAAATCCTCCAAGTGCTCACCGTGCTGCTCTGCGCGCCGCTCTTGAAAGGCATCATCAACCGGCTCAAGGCGAACGTGCAGTCCAAACGCGGCCCAAGCATCTGGCAGCCGTACTTCGACCTGGGGAAGCTGTTCCAGAAACAAAGCGTCGTGTCGGAGCACGCGTCGTGGATCTATCACGCTGCGCCGGTTCTCGTGTTCATCACACCGCTCGCCGTGGCGATGCTCATTCCGGTCCTGACGGGCTATCCGCTGCCCTATGCGTTCATGGGTGACATGCTCGCGGGCGGGTTCATCCTCTCGCTCGGCGGCTTCTTCACGACGCTGGCCGCGCTGGACACCGCCAGCGCATTCGGGGGCATGGGCTCGAGCCGGGCGCGCGTGGTGTCGCTCCTGGCAGAACCGGTCGTCATCCTCGTCCTGTTCGCGGTCGCCTTGATCGCCAACGCGACCATCCCCTTCGTGGTGAATCAAACCCTTATCTCGGCGCCGTTCTTGCTCAACCCGGCGCACTGGCTGCTGGCCGCCGCGCTGTTTATGGTTATCCTGGCCGAAGCGGGACGCATCCCGGTCGACAATCCTTCCAGCAGTTTCGAGCTCTCGATGATCGAATCGTCCCGGTTGATCGAGTACTCGGGCCAGGAGCTGGCGCTGATGGAGTGGGGCGGCGCCATGAAGTTTTTCGTGCTGCTGACCATCCTGCTGAACGTGCTGACGGCGCCGTGGGGCCTGGCACCCGAAGGCGGCACCACCGCACTGGCGGTCGTGATCGCGGTGGCGACGCTCTTGCTGAAGATGCTTGTGATCCTGCTGATCATCGTCGGGATCGAATCGTCCCTGGCCAAGTGGCGGTTCTTCCGCATTCCCGAGTTCCTGGGCGCGGCGTTCATCCTGTCCGCGCTCGCCGTGCTCGCGTTCTATCTGACGGCCGCTTCGGCGGTCAAGTGAACGAAAGGGAGGCTTGATGCCGCTCAACTTGCAGATTCTCGACATCCTGGGTGTGCTGCTCTTGCTCAGCGCGTTTGCCATGATTGCCTCGCGCCATCTGAACGATTACCTGAACGCGTTTGCCGTCCAATCGGGCGTGCTGGCCCTGATTGCCGCGGTCGCCGGGTACATCACGCACAGCATCGACCTCTACGTGCTGGCTTTGCTCACCATCGTGGTCAAGGTGGGCGTCATCACGTACATCCTCAAAGGCGTGTCAGAGCGGCTGCATCTCCAGCGCGAGGTCCGTCTATACCTGAACCTGCCGGCGTCGCTGCTCGCCGGCGCGGGGCTGACGCTGGTGGCGTTCTTCGTGTCACCGCACCTGGTCAATGGCGGGATGCGGCTCAACGAGCCACCCCTCGCCCTGTCCATCGCCGTCGTACTCATCGGTTTGTTCATCCTGAGCAGCCGCCGCCACGCCATTGCGCAGGTCGTCGGCCTGCTGACGGTCGAGAACGGCCTGTTCACGGGCGCGCTGGCGATCGCACATGGCATGCCGCTCATCGTCGAGTTCGGCATCCTGTTTGATCTGCTGGTGGCGGTCATCGTCATGGGCCTGCTGGTCACGCTCTGGCAGCGCCAGGCGATTTCCGCCGATACAGCCGAACTGCGACGCTTGAGGGGGTAACCATATGCTGCTGATCGGTTTGTTGCTCGTGCCTTTGCTCGCCGCAGCCGCCGTGCTGATTGCGCCACGGCGGCGCTGGTTGGAGATGATGACGCTGGCAGGCGCAGTTGTCACGCTGGCGCTCGCGCTCGGCGTCGTGGGTTCTGTCCTGGCGGACGGTCGCTTGGCGGCGCTGGGCGGCTGGCTGGTCGCCGACGCGCTCAGCGCGCTGGTCGCGCTCGTCACCGCCTTCGTTGGTTTCACCGCCGCGCTCTATTCGGTGGGCTACCTGCGCGAAGACATGAAATACCAGGATGCCGAACACGGCGCGGGCCTGGCGCGCGTGCGGCGCTATTACATGCTGTTCAACCTGTTCGTCTTCACGATGCTGGTTGTGCCGTTGTCGAATAGCCTGGGCATCCTGTGGATCGCCATTGAAGGCACGACGCTGGCCTCGCTGTTTCTGGTCAGCTTCTACGGCACGCGCGAGGCGCTCGAAGCCGCCTGGAAGTACGTCATCGTCGGCTCGGTTGGCCTGGCCCTGGCGCTCTTCGGCACGGTGTTGTTTTACAGCGCCGCGGCGCAGGTGTTGGGCCAAGGATACGCGCTGACGTGGACCGCGGTCGTGCCCGTCGCCGCACGGCTCGATCCGAGCGTGCTGCGGCTGGCGTTTCTTTTCATCGTCGTCGGCTATGGGACCAAGGCGGGTCTGGCGCCCATGCACACCTGGCTGCCCGACGCGCACAGCGAAGCCCCCAGCCCGGTGAGCGCGCTCCTGTCGGGTGTATTGCTCAACTGCGCCATGTACGGCATTCTGCGCTTCGATGCGCTCAGCGTGCCTGCGCTCGGGACGGCGTTCAGCAGCCGCCTGCTGCTCGGCTTTGGCTTGCTCTCCCTGGTGATCGCCGCGCTCTTCATCTGGCGGCAGCAAGACTATAAGCGGATGCTCGCCTATTCAAGCGTCGAGCATATGGGCCTGATCGCGGCCGGCATCGGGTTCGGCGGCGCGCTGGGGTTGTACGCCGCGCTACTCCAGCTTGTCAACCATGCCCTGACCAAGTCCCTGATGTTCTTCGCCAGCGGCAATGTGCTGCTCAAGTACGAGACCAAGAACATCGACCGCGTGCGCGGCATCAGCCAGGTGATGCCCGTGACGGGGGCGATGCTGTTGCTCGGCGGCCTGGCGATCACGGGATCACCGCCTTTTGGCATGTTCATCAGCGAGTTTTCCATTCTGCGCGCCGGGTTTGAGAATGGGAATACGCCCGCAGCGGTTGCCCTGATCGCTCTCCTGGGCTTGATCTTCGTGGCGTTTCTCTTCTACTTGAACCGGATGGTTTTTGGCAAGGCGGCGGATGACGCGCCGCGCGGCGAGGTCAGCCGGCTCGGTCTCGGAGCCATGGGCCTGAGCCTGGCCTTGATGCTCGCGCTGGGCATCTTCATCCCGTCGCCGCTGAACGATCTCCTGCGCCAGGCGGCAGCAGTGCTGGGAGGCTGACGTGGACGAACGGCTGGTGGAAGAACTCGCCGCACGGCTGGGTGACGACGCAGGTGACTGGACGATCAACGGCGCAGAGATCTGCGCCCGTGTCGGCGCGGGCGCGCTGGTCGATCTGACCCGCATCCTGCTCGCGCGCGACGGCACGGCGTTCGCCGATCTGTTCGGCCGCGCCCGCGCTGGCGTCCTGGAAGTGCATGCGGTCTTCGCGCTCGACACGGACCACGCGTGGCTGCATCTCGTGGCGCCGCTGGCCGCGCAGGACGCGCCGCCCATGCCCACGCTGACCCAAGTGCTGCCCGCGGCGATGTGGTACGAGCGCGAGCTGCACGACGAGCTCGGCATCCAGATCACCGGGCATCCCTGGCTGGCGCGCCTGCGCCTGCCCGACGATTTTCCGGACGATGTGTTCCCGCACCGCGGCGATTTCGCGTGGACGGACGCAGTGGCGCGCGTGGATCCCGCACTGCCGCCCCTGGCGCCCGCGCCTGCCGGTGTGGTGGACTACCCGCTCGGCCCGGTACGGGAGGGGGTCGTCGAATCTGCGCACTACACGTTGCGTACCGTCGGCGAAGAAATCGTGGACGTGGCTTTCCGTCCGTTCTACAAACATCGCGGCGTCGAAAAACGCGCCGAGGGCCTGCCGCTCATGCACCTGCCCCTGGTGGCTGAGCGCATCGCCGGCACCAGCGCCTTCGCGCATTCGCTGGCGCTGTGCCAGGCGCTCGAAAGGCTGGCCAGCGTGGAGGCGCCGCCGCGCGCCCGAGAGCTGCGCGTGGTGCTGGCGGAACTCGAGCGGCTGTACAATCATTTCGCCTACCATGCCGAGCTGTGCCAGGCCACGGGGCTGGTTGTCGGGCAGGCGCAGATGGAGATCCTGAAAGAGCGGGTGCTGCGTTTGAATGCGTCGCTCAGCGGGCACCGCTATCTGTTTGGCGCCAACATTGCCGGTGGGCTGGCGTTCGACCTGGATGCTGACGCGGTGCAGCGCGCCGGAGCAGAGCTGGCGTTTTTGCGCGGCGAGTTCGAGCGCCTGGCGCGGCTGCTGCTCAAGACGCCGTCGCATCTCGACCGCCTGGAAGGGACCGGCATCCTGTCGCCGGTGCAAGCCCACGCGTACGGCGCAGTCGGTCCCATTGGCCGTGCCTCCGGTGTCGACCGCGACACCCGGCGCGACCATCCCTACGCCGCGTATGCCGATCTGGCGGTGGATGTGCCGTTGTTGTCGGACGGTGACGCCCTGGCACGCCTGCAGGTGCGCTTCGAGGAGATCCGGGCATCTTTCCGTCTTATCGAGCAGGCCTTCGACCGTCTGTCACCGGGCGCGGTACGCGTTCCAGTGGAGGCGCTGCCGCCGAAGCGTGCCGCGCTGGCATGGGCGGAATCGCCACGCGGCGAGATCTTGCACTGGGTCGCCACCGACGCACAGGGCATGGTACAGCGTTGGCGGGTGCGCAGCGCCTCGTTCGCTAACGCCCAGGTCTTCGCGCTGGCCATTCCAGGACACAACATTCTCACCGACTTTCCGATCATCGAACAAAGTTTCGCGCTGTCGTACGCGGGCTGCGCCCGGTAACCAGGTCAGGAGGTAGAGGCTAATGCTTTCGTGGATTCGTAAAGGACTGGCGACCGGCATTGTGACCACGCGCTATCCGGCGCGCCCCGAGCCGATGCCACCGAATTTTCGCGGCAAGCCCGACCTGAACGGCTCACGCTGTGCGGTCGCCGCGGGGTGCGATGAATGCGCGCGCGTCTGCCTGCCCGATGCCTTGCACGTCGAAGGCGACAGCAACGGACACGGACCGCAACGCGTGGTGCTCGACACTGCGCGCTGTGTGATGTGCGGCCTGTGCGTCGCCGCCTGCCCGACGGGAGCGCTAACCATGAGCGCGGAATACGAATTGGCTGCGCGTCGTCGTGAAGACTTGCAGACGGTTGTCAGCCCGGAGGAGCAGATATGACACAGTCCCCGGATCTGGTTCAGGCGGAGGAGAAACTGAAGACAGAAGTTCAGCGTGTCTTCCGGCGTTCGCTGCACATTCGCCACGTCGACGCGGGATCATGCAACGCGTGCGAGTCGGAGATCAAGGCGCTGACCAACCCGTATTACGACCTGCATCGCCTGGGTATCTTCTTCACGCCCGCGCCACGCCACGCTGATCTGCTGCTGGTGACCGGTCCCGTCACACGCGCGCTGGAAGAGGCGCTGCGCCAAACCTACGAGGCGATGCCCGAACCCCGCCTGGTCGTCGCGGTCGGCGCGTGCGCGTGTGACGGCGGTATCTTCCGGGCCAGTGCATTCACCCGTGGCGGCGTGGATCGTGTGCTGCCCGTGGATGTGTACGTTCCCGGCTGCCCGCCATCGCCGCTGACGCTCATCCACGCGTTGTTGCTGGCAGTCGGACGCGCCGAGCCGAAAATGCACCATCAAGAACTGCGCGCCCAGCCCGTTCAGATGCGAAGCGTGCCTGACATGGTTCAGATGAATGAGGTGCACAATGGCTAGCGAATCCCTGCTGGGTTTGCTGGTGGCCGCCCTGGTGTGCTTTGGCGCAGGGACGGTAGGCGCACTGGCCGCGCTCGCGTCTCCGCGCGTTGGCCGCGTTGTGGCGCACCTGGCCGCGCTCGCCGGCGCGGGGTGCCTGCTCGCGCTCGGCATCGGGGGCGTGCTGGGCGGAACATTCCGGGTGACGCTGCCGCAGATCTTGCCACTGGGCGGACTCGACCTCGGCATCGACCGATTGAGCGCGTTCTTCGTGCTCGTCATCGCCGTCAGCGCGCTGCCCGCGTCGCTCTACGCGCTGGCCTACACTCGCCGATACGAAGATACGGCGTCGCTCGCGCCCATGGGCATGGCGTTTAACCTGTTTCTCGCCGCGATGGTGCTGGTGGCGCTGGCGCGCAACGTCTTAACCTTCCTCGTCGTCTGGGAGGCGATGTCGCTCACGGCCTACTTCCTGGTAATGACGGAAAGTGCTCGCGAGGACGCACAGACGGCGGGCTGGGTGTACCTGGCGATGGCCCACCTGGGCTTGGCTGCCTTGCTGATCGGCTTTTTGTTGATGATGGGCGGGACGGGCACCATGCAGTTCGACGCCTGGGGCGCCGCCACGCGGACGCTGCCGCCGCTCACGCGCGACGCGGTGTTCCTGTTGCTGCTCATCGGCTTTGGCAGCAAGGCCGGCATCGTCCCCCTGCACATTGGCCTGCCGCGCGCGGACACCGCCGCGCCCAATCATGCCGCGGCGCTGATGTCGGGCGCGATGATCAAGCTGGGGATTTATGGCATCCTGCGCGTCGCGTTCGATTGGCTGAGCGGCGGCCCGGCGTGGTGGGCCGCCGCGCTGCTCCTCATCGCCGCGCTGACGGCGATCTTCGGGGCCCTGTACGCCGTGCTCGAACACGACCTGAAGCGTCTGCTCGCCTACTCCAGCATCGAAAATATCGGGGCCATCCTCGTCGGCGTCGGCGCGAGCATGGCATTCGCCACGTTTCATCAGCCGATTCTCGCCGGCATCGCGCTGATCGCTGCCTTGTTCTACACGCTGAATCACGCGCTGTTCAAGAGCCTGCTCTTTCTTGGTGCGGGCGCCGTGGAGCACGCGGCGGGCAGGCGTGACCTGGACGGGCTGGGTGGCCTGATCCGGCGCATGCCCTGGACCGCGCTCTTTTTCCTCGCCGGCGCGCTGTCCCTGGCCGCGGTGCCGCCCTTCAACGGCTACGTCAGCGAGTGGATGACCCTCGAAGCGCTGCTGCAGAGCTTCGCGCTGCCAGACACGCCCATAAAAATCGTGATCGCCATCGCCGGGGCGCTGCTGGCCCTGACGGCCGCCGTCGCTGTGACGGCCGCAGCGCGGGCGTTCGGCATCGTCTTTCTGGCGCAGCCGCGCAGCGACGCGGCGCGCCAGGCGCACGAGGCGCCCCGCACGATGCTCGTCGCGCTCGGTGTGCTCGCCGCGCTCTGCCTGGCGGTTGGCGTGCTGCCGACGCTGGTACTGCCAACGCTGGATGCCGTCGCGTCGCCGCTGGTCGGCGCGAGTGTCATCAACCGCCTCGTGCCGCCGCTGTTCACGAACCATCCAGGCGATTACGCGCTGCTGGTCGGCTTGGGCGGTGGTATCTTGCGCGGCGTGATCCCTGCGAATGGCTTAGTCATCATCGCCGCGCCGAGTTTGACGAACGCGACCGCGCCGACGTATCTGTTTATCGTCGAAGCGCTTCTGATTGCGCTGACGCTCGCCGCGCTGCGGATTTTCAAACCGCGCGCGGCGCGACGGACCGCGCCCGTGTGGGCAGGCGGGATTCCGCATTTTACGCCGCAAATGCAGTACACGGCGCTCGCCTACAGCAATCCCGTGCGGCTCATCTTCAACGGCCTCTTGCGCTCGACCGCGCGCCTGGACCTGACTGCGCCGGCGGCAGAAGGCCGCGACGGGAGCATCGCCTATACGCAGGAGGCGCCGCCGCCGTTCGAGCGCTGGCTGTACCGGCCGCTGCTGCGCGGCCTGAACGCGGTGGCATGGCGCGCCAAGGTCATCCAATCCGGGAACGTGAACCAGTACCTGGCCTACATCTTCGCGATCGTGCTCGTGATCCTCGTTCTGCGCGCTCTGTAGGAGAACGTGTATGTTTCAACACCTTGTCGTTGCTTTGGACGGTTCGGAGAGTTCGTTGAAAGCGTTCGACGCCGCCCTGGAACTGGCGGCGCGGGCGCAGGTACCGTTGGACATCGTGTCGGTGCAAGAGGAGCTGCCCCGCTACGCCAGCGCGGCCGAGGAAGCCGAGCGCGAGCGCACCGCGGCGAGCCGTTATTATGGCCAGATCCACGCCGAGGCCCTGCGCCGCGCGCGCCACAAGGGCGTGACGCCATATGCTGAGATCGTGGTCGGGCACGAAGCGCAGGCCATGATGGATTTCGTGCGCGCGCGGCGCGCCGACTTGATCGCCATCGGGCACAAGGGCCATTCGGGCGTCTGGGGCGCCTTTCTCGGCAGCACGGCGAGCAGCGTCGTGACCCACGCGCCGTGCAGCGTCTTCGTGCATCGTGCGCGCGAAGGGCTGGGATACAAACGGGTGGTCGCGGCGCTCGACGGATCGCCATTTGGGCGCCAGGCTTTTCAACTGGCGCTCGAACTCGCCCGCCTGTTCGATGGCTCGGTCGTCGCGCTCTCGGTCATCGAAGGCTCGCCCATGCTTCCTGATGGCAGCCAGGCGTTAAGCAGGATTCAGCAATTACAGGCTGCCGCCCTCGAGCAGGCCCGTGTCGCAGGGGTCGAGCTGGAGACGGTCACGCGCGGCGGCCATGCGGCCCAGGTGATCGTGGACTATGCGCGTGCCGGCGATTTCGATCTGATTATCGCGGGCGCGACGGGACGGGAACGGCCCTGGAGTGCCACGGCGGGCGGCACGGCGTTGCGCATCGCGCAGGAAGCGCCGTGCGCCGTGCTGCTCGTGCGTCCCTTCCGGCTGGCCCAGCAAGTGAAGGACCTGATGGCGCGCGATGTGAGCACCGTGACACCGCAGACGCCGTTAAGAGAGGTCGTCGAATTGCTGCTGCGGCGGGACATCAAGGCGGCGCCGGTGGTGGACGAACGCCGGCGCGTCGTCGGGATCATCACTGGCGGTGACTTGCTGACGCGCGGCAACCTGGCGCTGCGACTGAGCCTGCTGCGCGAACCGGCCCTCGATGCGGACACGCTGCGCGAACAGTTGCGCGGCCTGGAGGCAGGCGGCACACGACGCACGGCGCGCGAGGTGATGACCCCCGATCCCGAAACCATCGCTGCCGGCGCCGATCTGCAGGAGGCGATTAATCGCATGGCGCAGCGCAACATCAAGCGGCTGCCGGCGGTAGATGCCGATGGTAAGCTGGTGGGCATCCTGACGCGTGCCGACGTGCTGCGCGCCATGGCTGCGGCCCCGGAAACACCCGAAACACCTCACACCCCGCAAGCGAACGCCAGCACGGTCGCCGAGGTGATGACGCGCCAGGTGTCGACGGTGCAGCCCGACGCATCGAGCGAAACAGTGTTGCGCGCGGTGTTGGAATCGCCGCAGCGCCGGGTCGTGGTGGTCGATGCGGGCGGCCGCGTGCGCGGCATTATCACCGATCGCAATCTGCTGGCCCAGGCGGCCAAGGAGAAGCGCCCGGCTTTGATCGGTGCCTTCGTCAGCCGTTTGCCGCACGCTGTGGCAGGCGAAGCCGTGGCGCAAAGCGCGCATGATCGGACCGCCGCCGAGCTGATGGACGCTGCGGTCTTCAGTGTGCGTGCAGACGAGCCCCTGCTGAGCGCGATCCAGGCCATGATCCAGTACCAGGTCAAACGGCTGGTCGTCGTGGATGATGAGGGCAACTTGCGGGGCCTGATCGAGCGCCAGCAGATTTTGCGCTCGCTGATGCGGTGACAACAGCCAGAGTTGGCTGGAGCGCGCCCTGGGGCCCAGACCGCCCGCCTACACCTTCTACATGGCATTCGCCGCGTGCCCGTCATAATGGCCGTGGGCTAACTCGTACAGATGGGTGACGAGAAAGGCCAGGACTTTCGTTTATGCCGGCTGAACACCAAGGGCATTCAGTTCATAACTATGCAACTACGCACGCAATGGGGTATAACGCGAAAGTGCCGGGGTAAGCGTGTATGGGCGGTTCAGGAACCGCCCATACGTAGCTCTGTGCTATACCTGTGCGCAAAGCTCGCCGCGCGCCACATTGGCCGGAGCGCGCTCCAGTCACGACGGCGACCTGTGCCGCGGTCACTTTTGGCATCGATCACCGCCGCCTTCGTCGCGCCGGTACACTCCTTGATCAGCCCAATCAATTGACATGGACGCGAGACGGGCGCGTGGCGGGCGGCTTCGCCAAAGACCGGGGGTTGAGCATCACAGCCAGATCGCCGGCCGCATCCACCACCTCGTCCGGCACACCACCGCCCTCCTGCATCTCGTGCAAGATCTCGATCCGCATCTCTTCCCAGGCCCGGAGCGTCGCTTCATCGAGCGACGCCCGCTTCGCTTCATGAAGACGGTTCATCGTCTCATCTCCTTTCACGATCAGCCTGCAAGCGTCTCTATTATACCACTTGTGCCGCGTCAGATCAATGGTTGTGCTCCTCTCGTTAGGGCTGTTTCGTCTTGTGAGTACCCGGCATAGGGCCAGGTATTGTTGGTATTGTAAAACATGATCCATCGGGTAGAATTCCTCTGAGTAATCAAAACCAAGGAGGAATTCCCCGATGGA
>Ga0172368_10001973_pt1 | contig 26972 bp, 18 predicted proteins | sample Lak11m_FD_114540 | JGI IMG/M metagenome (GOLD analysis project Ga0172368, IMG submission 114540) | Freshwater microbial communities from Kabuno Bay, South-Kivu, Congo - kab_022012_11m | ecosystem: Environmental > Aquatic > Freshwater > Lake | place: Democratic Republic of the Congo: South-Kivu...
CCCTGGCCCGTGTGGGCGAGCGCAGCGAGCGAACAGCCAGTGGCTGTTCCGGCAGGGGTCGGGGGTGAGGGCCGCCCGCGCCCCCCGAAGACCGGATCTGGCTTGAGCTGCACCCAAGTCGGAAACCCGAAAGCCGGCTCAGAGCCGGTCGCACTCGTACTGAAGCGCCTGCGCCAGCCTCTCCAGATGCGACTCGTTGTGCGCGGTCGACAGGAACGCGACCTCGAACGCGCTGGGCGCCAGGTACACGCCGCGGTCCAGGAGCTTGCCGTGCAGCGCCACGTAGCGCTCGCGCGCCTCGGGCAGAATGCGGTCGGGCCGGCGCGGCAGCTCGCCCGGCGCCAGGTAGAGCCAGAACACGGACCCGCGCCGCACCCACTGGAACCAGGCGTGGTGCGCGCGGATGCCCGCGAAGTGCCCGTCCAGCTCCCGCCCGAGCGCCTCCAGCCTCGAATACGCCTCGCCGCCGACCAGCTCGTCCATGGTGGCACGCCCGGCGGCCATGGCGACCGGATTGCCGCTGAGCGTGCCGGCCTGGTAGACCGGCCCCAGCGGTGCCAGCTTCTCCATGTGTTCGCGCCGCGCCAGGAACGCCCCCACCGGCATCCCGCCGCCGACGATCTTCCCCAGCGTCACCATGTCCGGCCGGATGCCGACCTCGTGCCCGTACCCGCCGTAGCGAAGGCGCAGGCCGCTGATCACCTCGTCGAAGATGAGCAGCGTGCCCGCCTTGTCGCACTCCTCGCGCAGCAGGCGCAGGAACTCCGTGCGCTGCAGCAGCAGGCCGTTGTTGGCGGGCATCGGCTCGATGATCGCGGCCGCCAGGCGCGGCCCGTGCGAGGCGAACGCGGCCTTGAGCGCCTCGTCGTCGTCCAGCGGAACGACCACGGTCAGCGAGGCGATCTCGGGCGGCACGCCGGCGCTGTCCGCGAGCCCCTGCGTGACCAGTCCGCTGCCTGCCTTCACGAGCATCGAGTCGGCGTGCCCGTGGTAGCAGCCCTCGAACTTGAGCACGAGCGGCCGGCCCGTGACGCCGCGCGCCAGCCGCAGCGCGCTCATCACCGCCTCGGTGCCGCTGGACACGAAGCGCACGCGCTCCAGCTCGGGGAACGCCTTGAGCACCCGTTCCGCGAGGTGGATCTCGCGCGCGTTCGGGGCGCCGAACGACAGGCCTTCGCCCGCGGCCTGGCGCACCGCATCGACGACCGCCGGGTGCGCGTGCCCCAGGATGAGCGGTCCCCAGGACATGCAGAAGTCGACGTAGCGGTTGCCGTCGGCGTCGACGAACTCGGCACCTTCGCCCGCGCGGAAGAAGACCGGCGTGCCGCCGACGCTGCGGAAGGCGCGCACGGGGCTGTTGACGCCGCCGGGCATCAGGTCGCAGGCGTGCTGGAAAAACTCCGTGCTCTTGGCGGTGCGCCGCGAGCCGTCGCGGGCGGCGGGCGGATTGCTGGCGGGACGCTGAGTCATCGCAGGACTGCCTTTCCGAGTGCCGAATCAGGGGGCGATCAGACCAGCGCGTACCAGGGCGCGCGCGTGGTAGGTGATGACGATGTCCGCGCCTGCCCGGCGCATGGCGTGCAGGTTCTCCAGCGCCAGCGTGTTCGCGTCGGCGAGGCCCTTCTCCGCCAGCGCCATGACGGCCGCGTACTCGCCGCTCACGTTGTACGCGGCCACCGGCACGTCGACGGCATCCTTCACCGCGCGCACGATGTCCAGGTACGCGAGCGCCGGCTTCACCATCACCATGTCGGCGCCTTCCTCCAGGTCCAGACGCACCTCGCGCAGCGCCTCGCGCGGGCTGCGCGGATCCATCTGGTACGAGCGTCGATCGCCGAACGCGGGCGCGCTCTCGGCGGCCTCGCGGAAGGGACCGTAGTAGGCCGAGGCGTATTTCACCGAGTAGGCGAGAATGGCCGTGTTCTCCAGGCCCGCGCCGTCCAGTTCCCGGCGGATGGCTCCGACGCGCCCGTCCATCATGTCGCTCGGGGCCACGATGTCGGCGCCGGCCTCGGCGTAGGTGCGCGCCACCTTCGCGAGAAGCTCGGCGGACACGTCGTTGAGCACCTCGCCCTTGCCGTCCACGATGCCGCAGTGGCCGTGCGAGAGGTGATCGCACAGGCACACGTCCACGGCGAGCACGGCGGCGTCGCCCGCGCGCTTCTTGATCGCGGCGATGGTGCGCTGCGTGATGCCCCTGGGATCGACGGCGTCGCGGCCGTCGAGATCCTTGTGCGCCGGGATGCCGAAAAGCAGGAACGAGCGGATGCCTCGCTCCAGGTCGGCCTCGACGGTGCGCACGGTGTCGTCGACCGTCTCGCGTCCGATGCCGGGCATGGAGGCGAGCGGCCCGGCGGCCGACGGAGACTCGACGGCGAAGAGCGGCATCATAAGCGCGCGGGCGGACAGACGCGTCTGCGCCGCCAGGTCGCGCAGGGCGGCGCTGCGGCGCAGCCGGCGCGGTCGGTGGGTCATCTGCATCCTTCGGCTCCCTTCCCGTTCGCGGCGGGCCGGCCGAACCGCTGCCCGCTCCCGGTGAGCGTGTCGAACCGGACAACCGGCGCGCGGCCGCGGTCCATCCCGCCCCGGACGGCGGGGGGCGCAGTGTGGCACGGTCGCAGGCGGCTGCAAGGGGGACGGACGGCGCCCTACCCGCCCGGCCCCGACCGGCGCGCCGCATGGCGCTCCAGGCGCTCGACGAAGGCCGGATTCGACAGCGCGCCCTGCCGCGCGGCGCGGATCATTTCCACGATGCGACCGATGCCGAGGTCCGAGCCGCGAAGCTCGTGCAATACGAGAGCCGTCACGAGACCGCTGCGATTCAGACCGGCGGCGCACGTGACGAGCACGCGCCCCCCGCGCCGCACCTCTCCTGTGACGCGGCGGGCCGCGCGAAGCGCACCGCGCCATTGCCCGGGCGTCATCCGCTCCGTGTCGTCGTTGGGCGCATGCACGACGACCACTCCCGGATAGGCCTGCGCCGGCGGCTGCACCTCGACCGCGCACAGAACCAGCATCGTGAAGCCGCAGAGGCGGACGTACTCCCCTTCGGGCGGCCAGGCTCCCTGCCAGAGCCTCTCGGCGATCGGGTCGGCGTCCAGCAGGATACGCAGCTCCTCGTCGGCATGGGTCGCGCCATCGGCAACGGCGAGGGCGTTTGGCGACGCCCCGGGTTCCGACACGGTCATGGGCTCGCCGGCGGCCATCGCCCCTACGGCCCCGCGCTGGCCTGCGGCGCGCGGTATTCGACACCCAGCGCGCCCAGGAAGAACGAGTAGACGTCCACTCTCTGCGCGATGATTTCGTCGAGCGCGCTGCCGACCCCGTGCCCGCTGGACGTGCTCGTTCGCAGCAGCACCCGCTGGGCGCCGGCGGCCTGGAGCCTCGCGGTCATCTTGCGCGACTGCCAGGGATCCACCCGCGGATCGTTGGCTCCCGTCAGGAAGAGCACGGGCGGATACGCCTTTCCGTCCTCGACATGGTGATAGGGCGAATACGCGTGGAGGGCGCGGAACTGTTCCGGGTCCTTGACCGTGCCGAATTCGGTGACGTTGAATCCGCCGTTGGGAGTCTCCTCGACGCGCAGCATGTCGTAGATTCCCACGAGCGAAACGACCGCCTTCCACAGCTCCGGGTGCTGCACCAGCGCCGCCCCCATGAGCAGCCCGCCGTTGCTGCCGCCCAGGATGACGAGGTGATCGCGATCGGCGTATCCCTTCTCGCTCAGATACCGCGCCGCGGCGAAGAAGTCGTCGAACACGTTCTGCTTGCGCACGAGGTTGCCTGCCTTGTGCCAGGCATCGCCGTATTCCCCGCCGCCGCGCAGGTTCGCGAGGACGAAGACGCCGCCGGCCTCGATCCAGGCGCGCCGGACCGGGCTGAACGAGGGCGTCTCGCTGACGCCGTACCCGCCGTAGCCCCACAGGACCGTGGGATTGCGGCCGTCGAGCCTGGTTCCCTTCCTGCGGACGATGTTCACGGGAATGCGCGTGCCGTCCTTCGAGACCGCGAGGTCGCGCACGACCTCGCAATCCGAGTAGTCGGCAATGGACGTGGTTGCGAGCGCGGTCTTCGACGGCTCGCCGCCTTCGCCAAGCCGGTACCAGGCAGGTGGCGACACGAAGCTCTGCACGTTCATCAGCACGTCGCCGCCCTCCAGCGGCACGAGGCCCGCGGCGGTCGAGACGTCGGGCGTCTTCACCTCTTTCGGCGCTCCGCCTTTCAAGGGGTATTCGCGCACGCGCGTCGGCCCGCCCAGCAGGTCCGCGACCAGCAGGCGACGGGAGGTCGGAAGGTATTCGAGAATCGCTCCGTCGCCCTCCGGCACCACCGTCTTCGCCAGCTCCAGACGCGGACTCTTCAGTTCCATGCGCAGAATCTTCCCCATCGGCGCGTCCTTGCGCGAGAGGAGGTACGCGGCGCCGTCGCGTCCCAGCGTTCCGGCGACGACCCGGTCCTCGAAGCGCGAAATGCAGGTCCACTTGCCTTTGGGCAATCGCAGGAAGAATGCCGCGTCGCCGCCGTCGCCGTTCTTCACCTCGGCGAGAATCCAGCGTCCGTCCTCGGACGATTCCAGCGCAATCTCCGCGATGCGAGGCAACTCCTTCCCCAGTTCGTATCGGTCCTTTTCCGTGGGGGTTCCAATCTTGTGGAACCAGATCTGCTGGTAGAAGCCTGCGTCCTCCGGCGGGCGCTCCGAGCCGCGGGGATAGCGCGTGTACCAGAAGCCCGACCCATCGGCGTTCCAGGCGACGCTGCCGCCCGCGGTTCCGTTGTTCACATGCGGGACGACGCCGTCGAGCTCGCGGCCGGTCGCGACCTCGTATACGTGCAGATCGCCCTCTTCCGAGCCGTTCTTCGAAAGTGAGACCGCAATCTTCTTTCCGTCCAGCGACGCCGACCAGAAGTCGACGGCCGTGTGTCCGCCGGGGTCGAGAACGTTCGGATCCAGCACGGTGCGGGCGCCTTCCGGATGCTCGGTGTCGGGCAGCACCACGATCGACGGCTGCTGCCTGGACGGATCCGACTTCACGGCGAACAGCACGCCGCGCCGGTCGACGAGCCCGTGGTAGCTGACGCTCGTCGAGCGCACGAGCTGGTCGATTCGCCGCGCCAGAGCCTCCCGTCCGGGAATGCGATCCAGAAACGCACGCGCGACGGCGTTCTGCGCCTCGCTCCACTTCGCGACGGCCGGGTCGGCGTCATTCTCGAGCCACTGGTAGTCGTCGGTCACCTTCACGCCGTGGTACTCGCGGACAATCGGTTTCTTCGGCGTTTCCGGAAGCGACGGAGCGGCGGCGACTGCGGCGGCGGCAAGCACGGCGAAAAGCATCGGTGACTCCTCGGGGAATCGGGTCAGCGCCTCGGAACGTCGGGCGGAAACAGGGGAAAGGCCTCGTCCTCGCCGACGTAGCGCTCGGAGGCTTCGCGGAAGAACGCGCGGGCGCCGGCGCGATCCGGCACGTCGTCGGGGGCCGAAGACAGGTCGCGCCGCAGGGAGAACGGAAACAACTGGAAGCGATGCACGACTCGGTAGGCGCGTCCGCGTTCGACGAGAAAATGGCACTCGGCGGCGTCGCGCTTCAGCGCGAGAAGCCGTTCGTCCCGTCCCAGCGGCGGTCTGACGCAGATGCCCCGCAACGCCTGCCTCCGGGCGCGCACTCTAACAGCGAAACGCGGACGAATCCGGCCTTGACGCATCGCGTCTCGACGGCGCAGACGGCGCCGCTCCTTCCGGAAGCGCGCATGCGTTCTGCACCCGACAAGGCAAACACACGTACCGGGCGCCCTACTCGCATCCGGGCCGTCTGCCCCGCGCCCTGGCCGCGCCGAACACGTCGGCCAGCACCCGCCCCGTCGCGGTCTTCTCTCGCGCGACCTTCCGCGGCGCCCCCTCGGCCACGATGCGTCCGCCGCCCTCGCCCCCCTCCGGCCCGAGTTCCACGAGGTGATCCGCCGCGGCCATCACCGCCGGGTGGTGCTCGATGACCACCAGGGTGTCGCCGCGCTCGACGAGCCGATGCAGGAAACGCACGAGCCGCGCCACGTCCGACGCGTGCAGCCCCGTCGTCGGCTCGTCCAGCACGTACAGCGTCGGCTCGTGACGCACGCCCGCGGTGAATTCCAGGGCAAGCTTCAGGCGCTGAGCCTCGCCCCCCGAAAGGCTCGGAGAAGCCTGGCCGAGCTGCACGTATCCCACGCCGAGATCGCTCAGGCACTCCAGCGGCCCGCGGATGCGCGGGAACGCCGAAAAGACCTCCATCGCCTCGTCCGCCGACAGGTGCAGCACCTCCCCTATGGACAGGTCGTGCCAGCGCACCTCCAGCGTCGACGGCTCGAAGCGCATCCCGCGGCATGCCTCGCAGACGGTCGTCACGTCTGGCAGGAACGACATTTCGTGCGAGATCTCGCCCTGCCCTTCGCACGCCGCGCACCGCCCGCTGGCGCTGTTGAACGAATAGCGCGCCGCCGTGTAGCCCCGCACCTTCGACTCCGGCAACGACGCGAAGAGCCTCCGGATTTCGTCCCACACGCCCAGGAACGTCGCGGGCACCGATCGGGGTGTCCGCCCGATTGGGGTCTGGTCCACCGCCAGAGCGCGCCGCACCGCGCGCACGCCCTCGAGGCCGTCGTGCGGTCCGGGCGGCGGACCCGCCAGCCCCAGCGCCTCGCGCACCGCGGGGAAGAGCACCTGACGCACCAGCGTGCTCTTGCCCGAACCGCTCACGCCCGCCACCACGGTCATCCGCCCGACCGGAAAGCGGAAGTCAATCCCCTGGAGATTGTTTGCCCGCGCACCCCGAAGCTCGATCCAGGCCGAGGCATCGCCGCGTCCCGGAGCCTCGACCATCGGCGAGGAAAGCGCCGCGGCCGTCGGCGACGACGGATCGGAAAGCACCTGATTCGCAGGTCCTTGCGCGACGACGTGCCCGCCGCCTCGTCCGCCCGCGGGACCGAGGTCGACCAGGTGATCCGCCGCTCGAATCGTATCCGCGTCGTGCTCCACGACCATCACTGTGGAACCCGTGTTCACAAGCGCGCGCAGATTTTCCAGCAGCCGCCGGGTATCGCGCGGGTGCAGCCCGATGGTCGGCTCGTCGAGGACGTACAGGGCACCCGTCAAGCCAGCGCCGAGCTGCGCCGAGAGACGCAGCCGCTGCATCTCGCCGCCCGAGAGAGTCCATGCATTGCGGTCCAGCGAGAGATACCCAAGACCCACGCGCTCAAGGAATTCGAGACGCCGCAGCAGTTCCGTCCGCGCCGCGCCGCCGACCGTCAACCTGTCGCCCGAGAGCTTCCATCCGCGCACGAGATCCAGTGCACGCGTCACGGGTCGCTGCACGACCTCGTGATATCGCAGACCCTCCAGACGCACCGCGCGAGGCACCGGCGCAAGCCTGCTGCCTCCGCAGTCCGGGCACGGATCGGCACCGCCCACATCCACCGCCGCAGGTCCCCCTCCGACGCCCGTCCCCTCGCAGGCATCGCATCGGCCCTGCTTGGTGTTGAACGAGAACCAGCGCGGATCCGTTTCCGGCACCGACAGGCCGCATTTCGGACACGTGCGTTCCGTGCTCAGAAGCAGCTCGCCGCCGGCACCCGAGACCTTCACGGCGCCCACGCCGAAGGCAAGCGCGCGATCCAGGTCCTCGCGCGACAGCCTCGCGAGCGGCCCCTCGAACATGACGAGATCGATATCGTGCTCGCGCGCCTTTGCCAATCGCGGCGGAGCGTCGGTGGAAACGCGGACTCCGTCGGCGATGGCCTCCGCGATGCCTGCCTTCGCCGCGGCGGTGAACACGTCCAGATACGTTCCCTTGCGCGAGCGCACCGCCGGCGCCAGCAGCGTGCGACGCCCGGTCAGCGTCCGCACGCGCGCCCAGACGGCGTCGGCAGGCATCGAGGCGATGGGCGTGTCGTCCACGGGGCAGCGCGCCTCGCCCAGCTTGGCAAAGAGCAGCCGAAGGTAGTGTGCAACCTCCGTGACCGTCGCGACCGTGCTCGCCCCGCCCGCGCGCGCCGTGCGCTGCTCCAGCGCGACCGAGGGCGGAATGCCTCCGATCCGTTCGACGTCGGGTCGGGGCAGCGCCGGGAGGAATCGCCGCGCATAGGGGGACAGTGTTTCGAGAAAGCGCCGGCGCCCTTCGGCATGGACGACGTCGAATGCCAGCGTGCTCTTGCCGCTGCCGCTGGGTCCCGTGACGACGACGAGCTTTTCCAGAGGCAGTTCGAGGCTGATATCGCGCAGGTTGTGTTCGCGGGCGCGGACGATCTCGATGGCCTTCGTCCCCCTCTCCTCTCCCCCCAACGGCGGAAGGCGGGGAACGCATGCGGGAATATCGAATGCCGAGTTGCCTTCCCTGGCGTCCTCGCGCAGCGCCCGCCCCGTGGGGGTATCCGCCCGCTGCAGTGCCTCGGGCGTTCCTTGCGCCACCACGCGCCCGCCGTGGCGCCCTCCTCCCGGGCCCAGGTCCAGGATCCAATCGGCCGATCGCATCACGGCAAGATCGTGATCGACCACGATCACGCTTCCGCCCGCGTCGACGAGTGCATGCAAAGCGTCCAGGACCAGACCCGTGTCCGCGTCGTGCAGGCCCGCGCTCGGCTCGTCCACGAAGAAGACGCAACCCTTCGGATCGCCCGCAATGGCCCGCGCCAGCTTCAATCGCTGCGCCTCGCCCCCGGAAAGCGTCGAGAGAGGCTGGCCCAGAGGCAGATACCCGAGCCCCATGCGACGCACCGGCTCCAATGCCTCGGCAACGGCGTCATCGTCCCCGAAGCGATCGAGCACCTCGTCGACGGTGAGCGCAAGCACGTCTGCCACCGACAGCCCGCGGTGACGCACCGCGAGCACTTCCTCCTTGAACCGCCTTCCCCGACAGACGGGGCACGGCAGCGACACGTCCGCCAGAAACTGCATTTCGACCGTCTCGGCGCCCTCGCCCGAGCACGCCTCGCAGCGTCCAGTCGGGACGTTGAACGAGAAGAAGCCGTCGTGCATCGGCCGGCGCGTGTATTCTGTCTCGGCGGCGAAGCGCTCGCGGAAGCGATTCCAGGCCTTCGTGTAGGTCCCCGTGTTTCCGCGCGAAGTGCGGCCCAGCGGCGCCTGGTCCACCAGTTCCACGCGCCGCACCGACGACGGCGCGTCGACGGAATCGACGGGCCCCGGAGCCTCCTCGTCGGTGTCTCCCAAACGGCGCGCAAGCGTGCGGTAGAGAACCACCTCGACGAGCGTGCTCTTGCCGCTGCCGCTGGCCCCGGTCACGGCGCACATCACGCCCAGCGGCAGGTCTGCGTCCAACGCCCGGAGATTGTTCGCGCGCGCACCGCGCACCGACAGCCGTTCCGAGCCCCGCCGCCGCTCGCGCACGGGACGCGCATGCGCGAGAAGCAGGCGTCCCGTGGGCAGATCCGCACGCTTCGCCAGCTCGTCGGGCGTTCCGTCGAAGCAAAGCCGGCCGCCCTGCGTGCCCGCGCCCGGCCCGAGTTCCAGCACGCGATCGGATGCACGGACGACCAGGGGATCGTGCTCGACGACCAAGGCAATGTTGCCTTTGGAGGCAAGCTCCCGAATGGCACCCGCGAGCGGCGCCACGTCCACCGGGTGCAGCCCGACCGTCGGCTCGTCGAGCACGAAAAGCGCACCGGTCAGGGACGATCCGAGCGCGGCCGTCAGCGACACGCGCTGCGCTTCCCCGCCCGAGAGCGTGCGTGCCTGGCGATCCAAAGCAAGGTATCCGAGCCCCACGCGGACGAGGTATCCAAGCCGCGCCTCCAATTCGCGGCGCACCAGTTCGCCCTGTCCCGTCGCGGCTTTCAGCGCGCGCAGACGGTCCACGGCGTCCGACAGCTCCAATGCGTGCCAGGCCCCCAGGTCCAATCCGCCGACGCGATAGGCGCGCGCTTTCGGATTGAGCCGGCTGCCGCCGCACGCCGCGCACTCCGTCGCCGAGCGATATCGCGACAGGAGCACGCGCACGTGCATCTTGTACGTGCGCCCTTCGAGCCATCGGAACCACGCACGAACGCCCGGATACCGGCCCTCTTCATATCCGCCGTTTCCTTCCAGAATCTCCTCGCGCTGGGCCGCGGTCAGCTCGCCCCAGGGACGATCCATCGGAATGCGGCGGCGCTTGGCGAAATCGCGCAGCATCCCGCGCTCCCACGTCGTGGCCTCGCCGTTCCACGGACGGATGGCACCGCCCGCGAGACTTTTGCGCGGGTCGGGAAAGACCTTGTCCCAGTCGATGCCCAGCAAGCGTCCGAATCCGCGGCACTCCGGACACGCCCCGACCGGCGACTGATACGAAAAGAGCCCGGGAACCGGCGGATCGAACGTACGCGCGCACGAGGGACAGACGAGACCGCGTCGCAACATGCGCGCGCCGTCGGGGCCCAGGACCACCGCCTCGCCCTCCGCACGGCCCCATGCGGTTTCGAGCGCGGAGGCAAGGCGACCCACGATCCGTTCGCCGAGCGTCATGCGGTCGAGCGCCACGTGAACATGACCCGCACCGTCCACCGCATCGCTCGGCCGCGCGCTTTCCAGCTCGCACACCTCCCCGCGCGCGACGATGCGATGGAATCCGTCGCGCAGCAGCTCGGCGCGAAGATCCAGGTACGCTGCCGTGCCCGCGGCGCGGCGCGCGAACGCGACGACGACCGGCGTGCCCTCCCGCTCCTTCGCGATGCGACGGGCCGCGTCGCGCGCGTCGGTGCGCACCGCCTCGCGTCCGCAGTCGGCGCAGACCGGAACGGCCTCGCGCGTGAACAGCGCGGACAGGTACGCCTCGACGTCGGCGAGCGTCGCGACGGTCGAGCGCGCACTCTTGGGCGGCGCCCGCCGGTCCACCGCGATGCCCGCGGCGACCGGCTCCAGCGCGTCCATGGGCGGACGCTCCAGCCGCTCCAGAAACTGGCGTGCGTAGGGGCTGAAGCTCTCCACGAATCGGCGCTGCCCCTCGGCGTAGAGCGTGTCCAGCGCCAGGCTCGACTTGCCCGAGCCCGACACGCCCGTCACGCACACGAGGCGCCCTTCGTCGAGATCGACCGAAAGATCCTTCAGATTGTGCGTGCGGGCTCGGACCAGATGGGTGCGTCGCATGGGGCCGGCGTGTGTAACACCGGGCGGCGGCGCGGGCCAGCTTTTCCGCGCCTTCGCCCCGGAATCAGGGCCGATTCGCGTCCGCTCGCGTCTTCGCCGCCTTGCAGCCCCCGCCCGCGGGTGCTATTCGCAACGCGCCAGGAGGGCCCCGGAGGAGCCCGCACGATGGCGCAGATTTCGCCCCGACCCCCGCCGGCCGCCATGTTCGCGTCGCTCGTGAACATGGGTCTGCGCGGCCAGCACCCGCTCTTCGCGCCGGACGACATCGCCGACGCCATGCGCGACGCTCCCGAGACCGACGCCTCGCGCGGACTCGAGCGCGCGGCCGCCGACGCCATGGGCCGGGCCGGCCGGCGCCTCATGCGCTCGCGCTCCCTCGCGGAGGCGCGCACGGTCGTCTCCGCGCTGCCTCCGCCCGTGCGCCATGCGGTCATCCGAGCGTGGTTCCGGTTCCTCGCCCATGTCCCCCGCAGCGCTCCGGAGAAGCTCAACTGAGCCCCCGGCCGCGCAGCCCCGGCGTTCCGGCGCGCGCGGATCTGCTGCGGACCCGTTTCCGGGAGGCGCCGCCGCCCATCCCGCCGGGCGTGCGCGAGGTGCTGGAACGGCTGCGCGACGCGGGCCATCCGTCGTGGCTCGCCGGCGGGTGCGTGCGCGATCTTCTGTGCGGGCGCACGCCCGACGACTGGGACGTCGCCACGCCGGCGCTTCCGGAGCAGGTGCTCGCGCTCTTCCCGCGCACCGTCCCCACCGGACTGCAGCACGGCACCGTCACCGTGCTGACCGACACCCCTCCGGGAAAGGTCGAAGCGACGACTTTCCGAGGCGAAGGCGAGTACCTGGACGGTCGCCGCCCGTCGAGCGTCGAGTTCATCGCGGACGTGGATCGCGACCTCGCGCGCCGGGATTTCACCGTCAACGCGATCGCCTGGGATCCGCTCTCCGGACGGGTCTGCGATCCGTTCGGCGGCGTCGCGGACCTCGTGCGGCGGCGCATCCGCGCGGTGGGCGATCCCGCAGCACGCTTCGCCGAAGACGGGCTTCGCCCGCTGCGCGCGGTGCGATTCTCGTCCGTTCTCGGATTCGGGCTCGACGGCACCACGGCCGCTGCCATTCCCGCGACCCTGGGCACCTTCCGGCGCGTCGCCGCCGAGCGCGTGCGCGAGGAGTTCACGAAGCTCCTGGTGCGCTCTCCCCGGCCCTCGCGGGGACTCGAGCTGCTGGAGCGCACCGGACTGCTCGGTGACATCGTTCCCGAGCTTCGCGAGGGCATCGGCTTCACGCAGAACCGCTGGCATCGCTGGACCGTCTGGGAGCACGTCAAGCGCGTGGTGGACGGCGTCCCCGCGCGCACCGAGGTGCGCCTGGCCGCGCTGCTCCACGACGTCGCGAAGCCGCGCTGCGCCGAGCAGACGACGCCGGGCGAGCATACATTCTATCGACATGAGTTCGTGGGCGCCGACCTGGCGGCGGCCATCCTGGAGCGCCTCCGCCAACCCCGCCGCACCGTCGACGCGGTCGCGCACCTCGTGCGCGAGCACAATTGGACGTACGGCTCCGAGTGGAACGACGGCACGGTGCGCCGCCATCTCGCGCAGCTCGGGACCGACGCGCTGGAGGACTTCTTCGCGCTGCGCGAGGCCGACATCCGGGCGCGGGGCCGCGCCGTGGGCTCGGGGCTGCGCAACATCGCGGAGCTGCGGGAACGCTTCGACGCGGAACTCCGCAAGGCCTCGGCGCTCTCCGTGCGCGACCTCGCCGTGCGCGGCCCCGACGTGATGCAGACGCTCGGCGTCGGCCCCGGACCCGCGGTCGGGAAGGCCCTTGCCGCACTGCTGCAGCACGTGCTCGACCATCCCGAAGACAACGCCCGCGAGCGCCTTCTGGACATCCTCAGAACGGAGCATGGCAAGGCGGCATCCGGCGGCTCGTAGGTCCCGCGGGCGGGCCGGCGCACGGCGCGCGCGACACCGCGACGCCGCGTTCCCACATTGCGTGCATGAAGGCAATCGCCCTGATGCCGGCGGCATGTGCCCTCGCGGCTGCGGTGCTGCTCGCGGGGCAGGCACAGGCCCCTCCGGCCGCGAGGCGGTCGGCGGCGCAGGGAGCGACGCCGGCGCCCGCGTCCCCATCGCGCGCCGAGCCCGAACGACGTCCGCCGCTGCGGCCGGACGTGGATCGGGCGCGCATGGAAGCCCTGGAGCGTGCGTCTGCCGAGCAGGCGCAGCGCGTGGACGACCTCACCGCGGAGCTGGAGGCAGAGCGAGAGCGCTCCCGTTCCCTGCGGGAGACGAACGACCGGCTGGACCGTGCCAACGAGGAACTCTCCCTGTCGAACCGGAGCCTCGCCGAGGCGAACGATCATCTCGAGGCGATGCGCGGCGACCTGGAGGACGCGTCCCGCTTTTTCGAGGAGCGCGCGGCAGCGGCAAGTGTCGACCTAGCGCGTCTTCAGGCGGGCGCGGATCTGCTTGCGCAGGCGGCCTACGACCTGTCGCGCGGGGTCGCGGACGACGACACCCTTTCGCGAGCCCAGTCCCTTCTGAGCGGCCCGTCGTTGCGGGTCGTGGTGCTGGCGCGCGAGTACCTCGCGAACGGCGATCTCTACAACGCGCGCGTGGCCGCTGAGCAGGCCCTGGCGACGGCGGCGGCCGCACGCGCCGCCGCGACCGGGACGGCTCCGGTCGTGCCGGGATATTGAATATCGTCCAGGCCCTCACCCGGAGCGTGGGACGGCCCCGTACCCCATCCAGCTTCCACCACGGAGCGCACGGAGAAGCACGGAGCTTCCGGAACAGGAGAATCAGGAGCCTCCGTGTTCACCGTGCGCTCCGTGGTAGAAGCTCTTCTTCTTCAGGGTGCCTTCTGCAGCACGTAGCGCCGGCTCAGCGGCTTGCCCGCCTCGACCGCGATCCAGTCCTCGCGGGGTGCGAAGCCCGCCGCCTCCACGCGCACGGTATGGGGCCCCGGGTGAGCGGTGCCAGAGTACGGGCAGGTGCCCACCTGTTTGCCGTCGAGCATCACGGCGGCCCCCGTCGGCGTGCACTCGACGGCCAGGGCCACGTTCGCCGGCAGCAACGGATAAGAGAAATCACCCGCATTTCCGGGCGAAAGGCGCACCTTCTCGACGACCGGCTCGTAGCCTGCCAGAGTCAGCGCGAGCGTGCGCTGCCCGGCCGGCGCGCGCCCCGACCAGGGCGTCGCGCCCAGCTCCCGCCCGTCCAGCTCGACCCGCGCCCCGGGCGGAATGGTCACCACCGACATCTCGGTCGTGGCGGGTTCCAGCGCGACCTTGCGCTTCGCCTCGCCCAGCGCCGGCACGACCACCGTTTCGGACACCGTGCCGTAGCCGTCCAGAGACAGGTCGATCCGGTGCGACCCCGACGCGACCTCCTCCGTGCGCGGCGTCGGCCCGCACGATTTTCCGTCTACGAACAGCGTCGCACCCTTCGGTTCGCTCTCCACCGTCAGCTTGCCCGGCAGCGGCACCAGCGTCACGCGCCGCTCGACGGGACGGGCCGCCTCCACGGTCAGGTTCAGGGTGGCCGGCGCGAATCCATCTGCTGAAAGAATAATCGCGTGCGGTCCCGGTGCGAGCCGATCGGCCCAGGGCGCGCGGCCCACGGGCTTGCCGTCGACGGAGATCTCGGCCGTGCCCGGCACGGCATCGACGCGCACGTCCACCGGTTTCGGCACGAGCGCGAAGCGCCGCTCCTCCACGACGTCGGGAGCGGCCGCCAGCTCCGTGGACACGGGCTCGAAGCCGTCCAACGTCAGCTCCACGAGATGCCGCCCAGGCGGAACTTTCGCCTCCAGCGGCGTGCGCCCTTCCGAGCGCCCGTCCACCCGCAGGCGTGCACCCGAAGGCACCGAGTCCAGCTTGAACACGCCCGGCGACACCTGCAGCTCGTGGTGCGAAACCGCCGGCTTTCCCGGCTCGAGCACGACCTCCGCGCGCACGTGCGCATGGTGCTCGAGCTGCAGCTCGACCACGTGCCTGCCCGCCGCGACGGACCCGGTCCAGGGCGTCGGCCCCTGCGCGAATCCGTCGAGATGCAGCATCGCTCCCATGGGATTGCTGCTCACCTGCAGTTCGACCGGCCTCCCCTCGAGCGTGAAACGCAGCAGCGCCGGCATGCCGGGCACGACGACGACCTGATCGCCTGCCGTCTTGTAGCCTTCCATCGCGGCCTCGACGCGATGGCCGCCCGCGGCGACGTTGCCCTCCCAGGGACTCGTGCCTGCATCGCTTCCGTCCAGCAGCACGCGCGCCCCCGGTGGAGTCGTCTCCACCTTCAGGTTGAGCGGCAGCAGCACAAAGCGTTTCTGCAGAGCGGCGCCCGGCGGCACGGCGAGCTCCTCGCGCACCGCGGCGAATCCGGCCAGCGACAGCGCGACCGCATGGCGACCCGGCGCGAGCGTGCCCGACCAGGGCGTCGCGACCGGCGGAGCCCCGTCCAGCGAGAGCGCCGCGCCGGCCGGCTCCGACGCGATCTCCGCCTGCACCGGCGCGTCGGGCGGTGGCGCCGGCGCGTCGGGAGGAAGCACCCAGTCATCCGCAGGGATCTCGGGGGGCGGCGCTGGCGCCGGAGAAGCCGCGGACGGGGGGGGCGGCGGGGCTGCAGCCACGGGCGCCGGCGGAGGAGTCGGCAAAGCGACGTCAGCGGGCGCCGCTTCGGGCGCGGCCGCCGGGACCGCGGGAGGAGGCGGCGCCGGGATCGAGGGAGATGCCGCGGCCGCGGGCGGCGGCGCCATTGCAGCGGCCTGAGGTGCAGGAGAAGGCTTCATAGGCTCTACAGCGCTTCCGGGTAGCGGGCGAAGGACGGGATCCGTCGCGGACGCTGCCGTCAGAAGCTGCGACAGCAGCGCGGGGAGCGACGCGGCGAGGCGATCCTCGTCGTGCGGGATGTTGTCGTCCCCGCTCGCGGCGATTTCCGCGCGCCGCCGCACGGACAGGAGCTGGAGCCGGAGCTGGTAGCTCGTGCCAAGCGAGCCGAGCGTCGAGACGAGCGCGTACTCCAGCTTCAGCGCCTCGCCCAGGTCCAGCGCGCACGCCATGTCCTCGTCGCAGGTCGGAAGCTGGCGGCGCTTCGCGGGGGGAACCGAGGCGCGCGCCTGGTCCTCGTCGAGGATTTTCAGTGCGGTCATCGACGCGAGCCGGCGCCCCAGCACGTCGGCGAGCGCGCGCGCCGTCTCGCGATCCGAGCGGCGCAGCGCGGAAACCGGCATCACGAGGATGCGCGCACCGGCGCCGGGAGGGGCCGGCCGTGCCCCGACGGGAGAGGGCATCATCATGGCAGGCAGAAGCGCTGCTGCAATGCATCCGGCGCGAAGCCCCGGGCGGCGCTGCCGCTGCGATCCGGGCGGAATCGTCTGCTCCATCGACGCCGGCCCCCGCGCGGCTAGTGCCCGGCCACCGGAATGGTGCGCTGGATCTCGGCCCAGTTTCCGAACGAATCCGTCACTTTCAGCCTCACCACGTAGATGTTCCCGGCCCCGACTCCGCTGGCCACGTCGGGGTACGCCCCCGCGTCGCTGACCACCTGCGCGTACGCGTCCTGCGGCGTCGGCGCCTGCCCGGTCGGGCCCACGAGGCGGGCCTTGGACGCCGAGGGCACCTGCAGCGTCCAGCGGTAGGCGATGGTGTCGCCTTCGGGATCGCTCGAGCCGCGCCCGTCGAACCACAGCGGCACGCCGACCTGCGGCCCTGCCGGCTGGCACGCGCCCGTCGAGGGGTCGATGCCTCCGCACGCGTCGATGCGCGGCACGGGGTTGAGGTTCGCCGTGTTCGCGCTCAGAAGCTGCACGAACCGCTCGCCGCCCGAGGATGCGTCCACCGCGTCGTTCGAGGCGATTCGCAGCTTGGCGCTGTCGTTCGTCAGGTGGATGTTGTCCTTGAACGTCACGACGATCTGCCTCGAATCCGCCGGCGGGAGAGACCCCGGAACGAAGGCGCCGGCCGTGAAGCTGCCGCCCGCGTCGTCTGCGATCGAAACCGACGTGATGGTGAGCGGCGCCTGACCCGTGTTCTTCATCGTCACGGTCCGCGTCACGTCGGTCGCGCCCGTCGCGGTCTGCCCGAAGTCGACCGGCGGCGGGCGCGGCGTCGCCCCGTCGATCCACTCGACTTCCAGCACCGGCTGCGTGCCCCCGACGAGCGCGACCTGCCTCGACTCCGTGTCGCCCTGGACCACGACCTTGGCGCTCGCCGTGCCGCCGTGCGACGTGAAGACCACCTGCACGACGCGCTGCTCGGTGCCGCTGCCCGCGGCGCCCAGCGTGAACGTCGTCTCGTTGTTCGGGAGCACGATCGCGTAGTCCTGCGTGCCGCCGTCGGGCACGAGCGTCACCGACGCGATGCGCAGGTCGGCCGAGCCCGTGTTCGCGACGGTGAACGTCTTGGTCAGCGGCACGCCGGCGGTCGCCTCGAAGAACGTCATGCGATCGGGATACACCAGCAGGGCAGGCAGCACCGGTTCCGCCTGCAGGCTGAGGTCCCATATACCCGGAGTACCGCCGGTTCTCTGGTGCGATCCGGGATCGTCCGACGTGAACTTCAGCCGCACCAGCGGTACGGCGTCGGAGTCGCCCGGCGCGGTGAAGCGCACGGCGACGTCGCGGTGCTCGCCGCCGTGCAGCAGGAGCGGAGGCTTCTCCGCGGGCAGCGAGAAGTAGTCCGTTTCCTTCGGATCCTCGCCCGGCGGGGCGTTCGGGTCGAGGTAGCGGATGGCCTCGTTCACGTTCACGATCGCACAGCCCGCGTTCTCCAGGCGCACGGTGCGGTCGGCGCTCGTGCCCGCGAGCACCTTGCCGAAGCCCAGGAAGAAGCACTCCGAGAACGCTCCCGTGGTGCTCGCGCCGTTGTCGGAGCACGTGGCGCGGAAGTACTGGCGCAGGCTCTGCGGGTTGACGCCCGGGTCGGCCCTGAAGCCGCGTCCCACGAGCGTCGCGGAGGCCTTCGGCGGATTGCCGGGGCTGTCGGCCCCGTCGGTGTCCACCACGAGACTGGCGGCGTAGTCGGCGCCTTCCTGCGTGGGCGTGAAGCCGACGTGCAGCACGACGTCGGTGCCGGCCGCGATGCCGGCGGGCTGGGCCGCCTGCGGGTCGGTCGCGCCCGGCGGCACCCAGCCGAGGATCTGGAACGCGCCCGGGGTGAGCGTCACGCCCTTGATCGCGAGGTCGGCGTTGCCCAGATTCGACAGCACGATCTGCATGTCGGCCGTGTCGTTCAGGCACACGGTGCCGAAGTCGAGGCTGCGCGGCTTCATCTGGAAGATGGCGGGCGTCGACGCGAGCTGCGTCTCGCAGTCGCAGCCGGACGCCGCGACGAGCAGCAGGAGCACGCCCGTGCAGCGGGGATGCAGCGCCATGGAAACCTCCGGCGGGGCGGCGCCCGCGCGAAAGACACATGTTAGCGGCGGATCGCCCGCGCGGGTAGGTCCGCGATGAACCGACGACAATCGGTGCGACGGCGCCAATCGAAGTGCGGCCGTCCCGGCGGCATCGTCGCTCTGTGGCTGTCGCGGGCTCCGGAGGTCCCGGGCGCAACGCACGATTTCCGGCGATGTCGGGAACTTGCGCGGATCGGGACCCACCCGTGGGACAATGGACCTCGGAGGTCCGATGCCGCGCCGCCCGTCCCTTCTCGTCGCGCCCCTGCTGGCCGCCGTCGGCGCATGTTCCGACCCGCCGCAGGACCCGCGTCTCGCGGCGGCACGGACGCTCGACGAGCTGTGCGGCGCGCGGGCGCAGGCTGCGTGCGACCGGCTCGCGCGCTGCCACCCCGCCTCGATGGACGTGTCGGCGGCGCAGTGCGTCGCGAACGCCGCCGCCGAGTGCCGTGCGGGACAGGCCGCAGCGCGTGCGGCGGTCGCGTCCGGTCGCGCCGTCCTCGACGCCGCGGCGGCCGCACGATGCAGGGAAGCGCTGTCGCAGACCCGCTGCGGAGCCGATGAGCGTGCGTGGTCCGATCCCTGCGGGCCGCCGGTCCGCGGGGCGATCGCCGACGGCGGCCCGTGCTGGAGCGATTTCGACTGCACTGCGGGCGTCTGCGAGCTGTCGGCGTGCCCCGGCGTCTGCCGTGCGGCGGGCGAGGGCCAGGCGTGCGGCGGCAGCGATCCTCCCCGCTGTGAAGTCTCCTCGTACTGCGACAGGGCGACCCGACGGTGCGTCGCACGCCGCGCGTCGGGAGCGTGCAGCGGCAGCGGCGAATGCGCCGCGGGGTTCGTCTGTCTCGGCACCGCGGGCGCAGCCTGCACGGGCACTGGCTGCACGTGTGCCGGCTGCGGAGCCGAAGGGCAACCGTGCTGCGACCCGCCCCGCTGCGGGGCGGGGCTCGAATGCGACGGCCAGCGATGCCGCGCCCCGGGGGGCATCGGCGACGCCTGCGATCTGCGCCACCGCCGCAGTTGTGCGGCGGATTTCTCCTGTCGCGTCGACGAAGTCGCGGGACTCGCGGGAACCTGCGACGTTCCGTCCACCGACGGCGCGGCCTGCTGGTTCGGATGGGAGTGCGCGCCGGGCCTCGCATGCCTCGACGCAGATCCCGACGCGGGCAGACGCGGAGCTTGCGGAACGCCCCGGGGGCCGGGAGAGCCCTGCCGGCCTCCGGTCCACGACGCGACGGGCGACTGTGCGACCTCTCTCTACTGCGACGGCACCTGCCATGCGCGCGGCGGCAGTGGCGACGCGTGCGGCGCGGGACTGGATCTGTGTTCGACGGGACTTTGGTGCGTGCCTCTTCCCGATCGCTCGGGCTCTCGCTGCGGCGGTCTGCCCGGCGCGGGCGAGGCCTGCCTTTCCCCGTATTTCTGCGCGGACGGCACCTACTGCGACGCTTCGCGGGCGTGCGTGTCGCACAGGCGGGCGGGCGAGGCGTGCGCGGCCGCAACGGAGTGCGCCTCCACCGTGTGCGAGAGCGGGACCTGCACGCCGCTGCGCGCGGACGGCGAGGCGTGCGTCGGCGCGCTGCAGTGTGCGAGCCGGGACTGCCGCGACGGCCGGTGCCGCGCCGCGTGCATGCCGCCTTGAGGCGCCCCCCACAAGGTCCGGTCCTCGGGACCATCGGCTTCAATCTTCAATCTTCATCCTTCATCCTTCATCCTGTCCCCCCGCCGGCCGCACCTCGATCTCGAACTCTCCTGCACCACCCTCCCATGGCAGTTGCACAGACCCCGTGCCCGTGGCCGCGACGAGCCCGCCGCGCAGAATGCGTGCGCCCGCGGGATACCAGAGCGCGGGCAGGCGCAGCAGCGGCGGCCCCTCGCCGCCCGAGGCGCGGAAGCGCACCTTCAGCACGCGCGTGTCCGGGTCGAAGGAATGCTCCAGCAGCGCGCCGGGCACGGCCGAGGCGTGCGGCGTGCCGACCTCGCGCATCCCGTCGGTGCGCTCGCCCGCCGGCGTGCATCCCGCGTCGAAGTCGTAGAAGCCCCAGAACCCCTGGCTGCACTCCTTCCACACCCAGAACGCCTGCCCCGCGAGCACCTCGTCGCTCGCGCGCTGCACCGCACGCACGTACGGGAACGCCTCCGCCGACGACGGACGGGTGCCCCACTCGCCCACGTACAGGGCGGATCCTGAGGCCTCCGCCTCCTCGACCATCGAGCGGAACGTCGCCCGCAGCGCCTCCGTCCACGCCTCGACGTTATTCTCCGGATGAAGCATATATGGATAGAGGTGCGGCTCGTACACGGAGTTCGGGTCGGGAAACGGCGTGTCGCGCCGGTCGGACACGAGCAGGTTGTTGCGCAGGCTGTCGGGTTCCATCCACAGGGCGTGGCGCGCGTCGAGCCGCCGCAGCTCGCGCCCGGCGGCCTCGTGGAACTGCTGCAGCCGGCGGAACCCGTCCGGCAGCCCGGCGGTCGACGGCTCGTTCATGGGCTCGAAGCCCGCGACGTGCGGCAGCGCCGCCAGGCGCGACACGACGCGCCGCCATGCAGGCCAGAAGCGATCCTGCAGACCTTCCCGATTCGAGAAGAACGAGGTCGCCGCGTCGATGGCCTGCTTCGACGTGCGCCGGCGGTCGAGGTCCGTCAGCGGCCCCGAGAGGAGTTCGGACGGCGGCGGCACGGTGGCCCACTGCGGCGCGCCGTCCTCGCCGATTTCCTTGGACCAGGCGTCCTGGTGGAAGTCCGGCAGCACGTAGAGACCCGCGCCTCCGAGCGTCGCCACGACCTCGTCGAGGCGCGCCAGGTAGCTCTCCGAGAAAGCGCCTTCCTGCGGTTCCAGCCCGCTCCAGGTGATCGGCAGCCGGACGAGGTCGAAGCCCAGGTCGGCCATGCGCCGCGCGTCGGCGGCTCCGAACGCGGGAATGTCCTCCACCGGCGTGCGGCCGTCGTCGAACGCGACGTCGAAGAGCACGGGCACGCGCACGTTGATCCCGTGCAGCAGCCGTTCGCGCCCGCACCCGTCGCGCAGCCGTCCGCCCTCGGCGCGCAGCCAGTCGCAGGAGGGTTGCCGTGCCGGAGAACACGCGCACAGCGTGCCTGCAAGCAGCGCCGCCGGCCATCCGCACCGCATCGGGACCTCCGCGCCTCCCCCGCCAGCACCGGGCGGCGACGAGGCACGTTCTTTCATCTTTCATCTTTCATCTTTCATCCTTCATCCTTCATCCTTCATCCTTGCTCTACGCCTGCCCGCACCGGGCGGCAACGAAGCACTCCAGCTCCGCGGCGGTTTCCGCGACGGACCTGTGCGCGGTCGTCACGAGCGTCACGCCCTCGCCGTGAATCGGAGGCGCACCCGCGCCGGGAGCCTCGGCCACGAGCACCGCGATGGGCAACTCCGACTCGCCGCCGACGCCGCGCACGCGGTGGACCAGCGCGCCCGCTCCGTCCGGGGGCAGATCCGCCGCGACCACGAGCAGGTCGAGCCCGAGCACCGTTTCCAGCAGCGAGGAAAGCGCTTCCGCACAGTCGGCGGCTTCGTTCACCTCGCAGCCCCCCGCCCGCAGCGTCGCCGCGAGTTCCGCGCGCCGCGCCCCGCCGTGCGCCAGCAGGATGCGCCGCGACGGCTGCGAAGGCCCGTGCACCGGGGCGCGCCGGTGGCTCAGCATCGAGCGCACGCGCGCGAACAGCGCGGCCTGGGCGGCGGGCCCCAGGTGCAGCCGCGCGCCGAAGCCGTCGGCGGCGGGGCGCATCACCTCCAGCTCGCCCGAGGGCGGATCGCCCTGCGAATCCGGGAAGAACGTCACGGGCAGGCGCGCGCCGAGCGGGGGCTTCTCCGCCGTGCGCACGAAGGCGCCGCTCGCCGCGATGTCGGTCGTCATCGCGTCGACGGTGCGGGCGCCCAGGCGCAGCCGCAGCGGCAGCACGATCCGCATCCGCATCGAGGCGCGCGCGTCCGAGAGGATGCCCAGCCGCGCGCGCAGGACGGCGACGACCTCGTCCGGCTCCAGGCGCGCCACCAGTTCGCACCCGTCCAGGAGCCGCGCCGTGGCTGTTTCGACGGGAATTCCGAGCGTCGTGAGATCGACCAGCCGCAGCCCGGGCAGCGCCACGGCCTCCATGAGCCGCTCGGCGGTATCCGGGACCGCCGCCGGTGCACGCACGGTCAGCACGGCGAGGTCGCTGCCGCTGCGGTAGCCCACGGTGAGCGGCCGCCTCAGCCCCAGCCCGTGCATCGCTGTACGAAAGCGCTGCAGGGCCTCCCGGAACACGTCCAGGCGCCACGACACCGCGTCGCACAGCAGGACGATGCGGGCATCCATCCTCATGCGGAGCCCCCGTGCGGCCGCCTCAGACGATGCCGCCGTTGATCGCGACGCACTGCCCCGTGATGTAGCCCGCCTTCTCGCTGGCCAGGAACGCCACGAGGTCCGCCACTTCCGCGGCGAGGCCCAGCCGCCGCATCGGAATCATCGGCAGGAGCTGGTCGACGGGCAGCGACTTCGTCATGTCGGTGTCGATGAACCCCGGTGCAACCGCGTTCACGGTGACGCCCCGGCGCGCCAGCTCGCGCGCCAGCGCCCGGGTCGCGCCGATGAGCCCCGCTTTCGCCGCCGAGTAGTTCACCTGCCCCGGATTGCCCGTGATTCCCGCCACGGAGGTGATGGCGATGATGCGCCCCTGGCGCGCGCGCGCCATGGGCATCGCGAGCGGCCGGGTGACGTTGTAGAAGCCGTCCAGCGACGTGCGCACGACGTCGTCCCACTGTGCGCGCTCCATGGACACGAACAGCGAGTCGCGCGTGACACCGGCGTTGTTGACGAGCACGCCGACGGGCCCCGCGGCCAGAATCGCCTTGAGCGCGGCTTCGGCGGCGGCCGCGTCGGCGACGTCGAAGGGCGCCAGCTCCGCGCGGCCGCCCGCGGCGACGATGCGATCGCGCACCGCAGCGGCCGCGTCGTGGTTTCCGCGGTAGTTCAGGACCACGGGATGCCCGGCCGCGGCCAGTGCCTCGGCGACCGCCGCGCCGATGCCGCGGCTCGCGCCCGTGACGAGCGCCCGCGCCTTTCCCTCCTGCACGCCCATCTGCGCTCCCTGGCCGGAACCGCACGCACGATCCGGTCCGGCAGGGCGACTCTATCCCATGCGTGTCCGCGCGGCGAGAACCGGGCCGCACTCTCCGTGAACCGCCAAGGCGCCAAAGACACCAAGGACGCAAAGGAAGAAACGGATGGGTCCTGAAGGATGGCCCATCCTGTGGCCGACAAGCGGGGTCGGTGCCCGGGCCGGTGCGTGAAACTCTCGTGATCTTGGCGCCCTTGGCGTCCCTGGCGTCTTGGCGGTAGATGGCGAGCGCCCGGTCAGCGCACGGCGGGCGGTTGCGCCGCGCGGGACCCGGGCGTGCGCGGCAGCGCGGGCCGCTCTTCCGCTCGGAGTTCGGAAAGCCCACGAATCGCAGCCAGATCGCGCCGCAGCGACGCCGCCAGGTCGCGGTGGAGTGCATCGTTGTTCACCGGCATGAGGGCGTGGCCGCGCGGGTACGAAACCAGCCGCTCGACGCCCCAGGCCCGCGCCAGCTCGTGAATCTGCGCCTCGCGCGCGATGCGGTCGTAGCGCCCGTACAGGATCGTCACCCGCGCCGGGTCGACGAGCGGCCGGGCCTCGACCGGGTTGAGCGCCCGGTAGGCCAGGGTCACCTCGGCCTCGGACATGTCCTGCGCCGCCATGCGCCGGCGCACCGGGGCCATCTCCGGGCTCGCGAGCATCGCGTCCCAGCGCACGACGGGGATCATCAGCGTCAGGAAGTCGAGCTTCTCCATCGTGGCGAGCTCGGCGAGGAACCATCCGCCCATGGACGTTCCGACGCCGCCCACGGCCGGCGCGCCGAGCCCCCGCGCCCACGCCGCGAGCACGCGCAGGTCGGACAGCCCCTGCGCGAAGAAGGCCAGATGGTCGGCGAAGTCGGTGGCCAGAAAGGCGTCGCCCGAGGCGTATCCGGCCGGCGTTCGCTCCAGGTGGTAGGGCGGCACGTAGAAGACCACGTCCGCGTCGCAGCCGAGCGCGTCGCGCATGTACTCCGCGATGCCTTCCATGTCGCCGTCGCCGGTGGACTGGCCGGCCACCCACAGCACGACGGGGCGCTCCCCCAGCGGTCCGCGGCGGTACACGTAGGCGCGCGCGCGATCCGACTCGGGGTGGCGCAGGCGCACCGCACTGTCGAACGACAGGTCCTCCTGCACGACGCCCGGCGCCTCGACGCGGTGACGCCCGAGCGGCACGATCGAGGTCGGCGGCGGATCCCCGGGGCGCGTCAGCTCCTCCAGTTCCGCGGCCGACGAAAACGGCAGCGACGCGGGACGCCCCTGGTCCGGCCATTTCGCGACGAGCCGCGCCTTGCGCTCCATGCCCCAGTGGTCCATCTGTCCGTTGAAATAGGCGCAGCCCGGCGCGGCGACGATGCAAGGCAGAAGCGCTGCTGCAAAGCACGGACGGGCGCGGCCGACGCGGGACATCGGGGCTCCGGCGCCGCGGGGCGCCTGCTCCGATGGCGGTATTCATCCGCCACCGCCCCGGCCAGGCGGCGACGGCGCAATGTCCGGGTGCGGGCATCCCCGTGCGCACAGCCGCGCCGATGGCTACTTTCCCGGCGCTGCGGCGAATCCCTCGTCGTCCAGCAGTTCCCCGACCGCGGACTCGAGGGCGCCGCCCGCTGCGTCCACGTAGTTCTCGGCGCTGTAGGTGCGCCCGAAGCGGGTCGACTTCCCGGTCGCCGTGCCCTCCCACAGCACGCGCCCATCGGGAGCGCTCACTTTTAGCTTCAGCGCCGCATGTCCGTGGTACATGCCCTCCTCGACGACCTCCAGCCGCGTCACCTCGCCGGACACGAGGATCGTGGGCTTTTCGGCCTCCAGCGCGAATCCCTGCCTGCCCAGCGCCCAGCGCAGCTGCTGCGTGCACCACTCGGCCACGTCGGTGCGGGTGGTCACCGCGAGCACCTCGCCGCGGTCGACCCGCCGTCCGATCTCCGTCGGGTTCTGCCTCGCGTCGGCCAGCGCGCCCACGCGCACGCGCTGGGTCATCCAGCCGGACAGGTCCCTGCGCGCCGCGAGCGGGCCGCTCGTCGAGGTCCAGGCGAGGTCGATGTTGCGCAGCGGGGCCGTCGCGCAGCCCGCGAGGACCAAGACCGCGAGCGCGGTCCTGGTCCTCGCGGGCACGTCTCCCCCTCTCCACCGGGCCGCAACAACGATGGAAAGGGCACCTGCCGCCGGGGCCCGTGTGGAGAGGGGGCCGGGGGGTGAGGGCGGCCGGCCATGGTCGCGAAGAAAATCCCCAGTGATTCCGAGCCCTTCCATCTTCCTCCTCACGGCGGCGGCCGCCGCTTCATCCTTCATCCTTCATCCTTCATCCTTCATCCTTCATCCTTCATCCTTCATCCTTCATCCTTCATCCTTCATCCTTCATCCTTCATCCTTCATCCTTCCAAAGCGCTCCGCGTCGTCGAACGCGTCGGGCACGATGCGGGGCGCGCACGATACGACCCCCTCGACGCACCGCGTCATGTCCAGCAGCACGTCGCCGCGATCGAAGCGGCGCACGGGCGACCACGGCGTGCCGCGCTCGGCCCCCAGGCGCTCGCACACGATTTCGGCGACGGTGCGCATCTGCACCACGTCGTAGAGGTTGTACTCGAGCAGGCTGCGCAGCGAGGACACATCCCCCGCGAGCCGGAAGCGATCCCACAGCAGCACGGCGTCCATGCCGTCCAGGCCGCGCAGATGGTCGGGGCGCGCCAGCCCCAGCCGATCCTCGATGGCCTTGAGCCCTCCGCGCTCGCCCGCCAGGCGTGCCACGTGGCGCAGATCCAGGTGTACCGGCGGCGGCCGCCACTCCGGGAACGTGCGGCGCAGAATCGGCACGTCGAAGGACGAGCCGTTGAAGGTCACGAGCGTCGTCGCCGGCGGTTCCTTCAGGAAATCCCCGAGGTTGTGGCCCCTCACGTACAGGCGCGGCCCTTTCCCGGGGTCGTACACCCCGATGACCGTCACGCGCCCGCCGTCGGCTGTGGTCTCGATGTCCAGGAAGCGCGCCGCGCCTTCCAGCCGCGGGTACATGCGCCAGCGTTCGCGGGCGGGCAGCGCCAGCGCGATCTCGGCGAGTCTGCCCTCGGCCAGCAGCTCGCGCATGCGCGAAACGCCCTCGCGCACGCGCCGATCCAGCGCGGCCGACAGCACCGTGCCGCCCTCGGGGAACTGCTCCCAGCAGCCCACGCCCAGCGCACGCAGCTCCCGCTCGCGCGCCGGCCCGACGCCTCGGACGAAGGTGAAGCAGCCCTCGATCATTCGATGCCCTCCGGTCGGCCCGTCAGGCAGCGATGGGTCGAAGCGGGTTGGATGGGCGTGCCCGTCCGTCGCCGGCGGTTGGCCAAAGCGACCAGTCGGAGCGTCCTCTGGCCGCACGTCGGACCGGCGGCCTGCGGCCGCACGCGG
>Ga0172368_10001975_pt1 | contig 26958 bp, 23 predicted proteins | sample Lak11m_FD_114540 | JGI IMG/M metagenome (GOLD analysis project Ga0172368, IMG submission 114540) | Freshwater microbial communities from Kabuno Bay, South-Kivu, Congo - kab_022012_11m | ecosystem: Environmental > Aquatic > Freshwater > Lake | place: Democratic Republic of the Congo: South-Kivu...
ATATCATGAAATATTCGATTTAATGGAGGCTTAAACAGAAAAATTTTATCGGTTCTGAAAATCAAAAGCTGGTTGGTTCCGGGTTTGCCAGATAACGATGTGCCAGGGGTGGCAACAGAACGCGCAGGCTGCGAGGCAGGATTTTGATCTCCAGGTCATTGCCAGCCAGCATCGGTTCTCCATCCATTTGAATGGAAAAAGCTGTTTCAGATTCGATATGCAATTTTTGAAAAAGAATACATCGCGCGTATTCTGAAGTTATGTGTTTACCTGAAACAAGATCAAAAAAATGTCTGAAGGTGTCAGCCAGGTTGCTCCCAGATAAGAGCCATAATTCCATTTTTCCATCATCAATGGAGGCTTGAGGAGAGATCTCCGATAATCCGCCCATATAATGACGTATATTACTTGCTATTGCCAAAAGGTAGTGGCCTTCCACTTTTTGGTCATCTGCCCAGACATTCAAATTCATACCATGCCAGAAACTTGCGGTATAAATGGTGGCTGCCATATATTGGGGAACCGACAGGTATTTATAAAATCGTTTGCGCGGCTCCAATTTATTAACTGTCATGGCATCCAATCCGATGCCCGTCCACATGATGAAGGGTTGATCATTACACAACCCCACATCAATATTGCATATCCTGGATCTTGATAATAAATCGGCATTTTCCCGGAGACTCATCCAACGAAACCAGGTGAATGTTGGAAGACCAAGTTCTCGTGCCCAGACATTGGCAGTACCAGCCGGTAGAACCCCAAGGGCAGTATTGGAGCCGATCAAGCCATTGGCAACCTGCCCAACAGTCCCATCCCCACCAATGGCAAATGCTGCGTAATAGTTCTCAATTCCAGCCTGTCGGGCAAGTTGGGTTGTATGCCTGCCATTAAGTGTCTCAGCCACCTGTACCCGCCAATCATTCGCAGATAAAGTTCGAACAATCCCCTGTATGAACGGTCTGACTGAGATCCTCCCTGCCGCGGGGTTATAGATGAGAAGCACGTCCTTCATGCAGATATTATAAGCCTGAACAACCCATATGTTATAATCCCGACAAGTTCGAATAAAATACCTGAATTTATATTTAGAACCATTTTCAACTCAACCTGATTGTAGTTATTTAAAGTAATCACCTGAGAAATAAATAGAATGAATGAAATTCCCTTGTTAAACAATCGTTACCAGATCCTGGAAGAACGAGGCAAAGGTGGCATGGCTTTCATTTACCATGCCCGGGATCTGATGCTGGAGCGGGATGTTGCCATAAAGGTATTGAGGGAAGATTATTCGAATGACCCGGTCTTTCAAGAGCACTTTCGACAGGAAGCCCGTGCAGCTGCCAACCTCTCCCATCCCAATATCGTTACTGTGCATGATTTTGGGTTGGACCAGGGGAAGCTGTTTATCGTGATGGAATATGTGCCGGGGGTGGACTTGAAGACCCATATTCTCAAGCGAGGTCGATTCACAACCGAAGAAGCATTACCCTTGATCATCCAGGCATGTGCGGGGATCGGTTACGCGTATCGTGCGGGACTTGTCCATTGTGATGTAAAACCACAGAATATGCTGGTTATGCCGGATCAGCGCTTAAAGGTGACGGATTTTGGAATTGCCCGTGCCCTGGCGACCATCCATCCGGATGAGCAGGCTGAAGTGGTTTGGGGCTCGCCTCAGTATTTTTCTCCCGAACAGGCAGCGGGTATGGCACCCTCGCCAGCATCGGACGTTTACTCGCTGGGAGTTGTCTTGTTTGAAATACTAACCGGAGTGCTACCGTTCTCGGCCAGCTCTGCAACCGGCTTATCACAACTTCACCTGGAAGCCATACCCCCGGTTCTAAGCTCGATGCTTCCAAATATCTCTCCGGAGCTTGAGCAGATCATGGAAAAGGTATTATCGAAAGAACCATCCATGCGTTATCGAACGGCTGACCAATTGGGGCGGGTGCTGCAAAAATTCGGCTCCACTAAAATTGACAGCACACCTGTTCTGACCCTGACCCCTGAGATGCCGGCAGATTCATACGATACCTTTCCGGAGGAAGAAGTGGTGGACAATCCTGATCTAAATATTGATTGGGTCTCGGTTGGTTTAGGTCTATTGGCATTGTTGATGGTTGGAGGCTTGATCCCGTTCTGGGTATGGGTGTATTTCGTGTATAATCCGCCCATCCGGTAGGAAGTTACTTTCAAACCAACCTTATATGTTGACCCCCAAGGGGGGATTAGAATCACTTGACTTGGAATTGCATAGAAAAATTAATTAACCAAAAATCACGGCGAAAGCCGTGATGATTGGTTGGAAAATGTTAGTACAAACGAATTATGCAGTTTTTACCATGGTGCGAATGCACCTAGCGCATAGCGTTTTCTGTACCTTCTGTCCGTTTTCAATAATAGAGACCTTTTGTAAATTGGGCTTAAATGTTCGGTTGGTAGCCCGCATGGAAAAAGAACGATTGTGACCAAAGGTTGTGGTTTTACCACAGTGAGCGCATTTTGCCATCTTGAACTTCCTTTCTTAGTAAATATGCAAACTAATGAGAACTTGAGTAAATTGATAAGAAATTGATCTGTGGAAATTACCCAACTCTCACTCTTTCGTGAGATAATAATCGATAATCAAGATCATCTTCCTAAATGGAAGCGACTGATTTTACCATAAATCGCATCCTTATACAAGGAAAGTTGTTAATATATATCAAAGGAATTTACAATGGGAGAAGAAATTACTACATTAGGAAGCATTAACATATCTCCGGAAGCCGTGGCTACCATAGCATATCAAGCTACGTTGCAATCCTATGGAGTGGTGGGATTGGCACCAAAAAACATCGCGGAAGGGTTGGCGCAGACCATTACAAAGGAACCGTCCCGGGGTGTCTCTGTTCATTATTCCGGTAATGATATTGACATTGATATTCATATCATTGTGGAGTATGGCACCAGGATCACTTCTGTGGCAGACAGTGTTGCAAATGCGGTAAGATTTAAGGTTGAGAAAGCTCTTGGTATGCCGGTGCATAATGTGAATGTGCATATCCAGGGATTACGCGTCAGTGATGACGAATAAAAATACTCCTTAGGAGAACCATCATTTCATGAATCCAGAATACCAAGCACGCTTGGATTTTCTCAAGTCCAAGCCAATCGATGGACAAGCCCTTAAAAAACTTGTTGAAGCAGGCCTGCTGTGGTTAAAAGCCAATCAGGCAACAGTTAATGCCCTGAATGTTTTCCCAGTTCCAGATGGTGATACCGGCACCAACATGGTTTTGACCATGCAATCGGCTTATACTGAAATTGATCAACTTGGACACCGAAATATTGGGCAAATGGCACAGGCTGTTTCCCAAGGTGCATTAATGGGGGCAAGGGGTAACTCGGGCGTAATTTTATCGCAGATCTGGCGTGGGTTTTCCCGTGGATTGCATGAAAAAGAAATTCTTGACGGTCCTGGGATGGCGATCGCCTTTGCAGATGCGAGGGATACAGCCTACAAAGGGGTTGTACGACCGGTCGAAGGAACGATCCTAACCGTGATCAAAGACGTTGCTGCTGAAGCAAATGCTGCACTGGAAGATACACAAGATCCTTATGAGATCCTTGAACGGATCGTTCGAGCTGCAGATGTATCCGTGGAACATACACCGGAATTACTGCCCGTTCTCAAACAGGCAGGGGTGGTCGATTCAGGTGGAAAAGGGTTATTCTTTATACTGGAAGGTATGTTGCGATATGCTTATGGCGAATCACTGGATACCCCTTTAACAAGTATACAACCCCTCTCAACGATGAATCTTGAAAATACGATGAGTGAAATCGAACCAGGCCAGGATTATGAGCTGGTGATCGATTTTAAACCAAAACAGGAATTAGACCTTAAAAAATTATATTCAAGTCTCGAAGAGATGGGTACATCCATCCAGGTTGGAGAAGGCGATGGTCTATATCGCTTGCATATCCATGTCCCTACTGAGAATCGTTATCTTCCCATCGAATTTATCATGTCTCTGGGAACCGTCACGAAGGTTGCAATTGAAAATCTTCTGGCGCAAATGGATGAAATAGACCGGTCTTCCAGGAGTGACCGGATCGAGGTAAACCCAATAGAACCTGGGCAAATCGCTGTAGTAGCTGTATCTCCCGGAACTGGCATTTCCCGTGTATTTGCAAGTCTGGGGGTGGCTGCCCTGGTAGAAGGTGGGCAAACGATGAATCCAAGCACGCAAGAGATCCTGAAATCATTTGAAGATCTACCGACCGATCGGGTTATCATTCTTCCGAACAATAAGAATATCATCCTTGCAGCCCAAGCAGCTAAGGAAGTGACCGTAAAGAATGTGCATATCGTGCCCAGTCGTACGATCCCGCAAGGATTGGCAGCCATGATGCATTTAAACTTGGATGGCGATCTGGTAAAAATCGCTGAGAAGATGGATAAAGCCCTGGAAGATGTGATCACAGGGGAGATCACAGTGGCAACCCGTACTGTGGAGATAGAGGGTGTATCCGTTGAAAAGGACCAGGTTATTGTTCTTTTGAATGGCAAACTGGTAAGCGCAGCCAAGTCGATCGAAGATGGTGTGATGACAATGCTGGATAAAGCATCAGCGTCAGATTATGAACTGATCACACTTTTCTATGGTCAAGATTTGCCAGCATCTGAAGCCAGTCGTATTGCAGACCAAGTGCGAAAATCATATCCATCCCTTGAACTAGAACTGCAGGATGGTGGTCAACCACACTATCAATTCATAATTTCTGTGGAATAAGGGGATATGCATAAAGTCTGTATATTGACAGATAGCAGTGTGCAATTTACCCATCCTGGATACCCTGGTAATGAACTCGTTCATACCTTCCCATTGGTAGCTCCATCCAAATCAGCGAAAGGTGATCAGAGCACTTTTAACAAGCCGGGTTATCATTATGGTATCGAACCTCTTTCAACCAAAGAAATTCTTGGGATTTTTAATAAACTGAAGCAGGAATATTCCGAGATCCTGGTTATTACGCTTTCATCTGCATTAAGTGAATTGTTTTCTGTTGTAGAAAAAACCAACAAGCAATTTGGTGATCCTGTAAGGATCAAATTGATCGATTCTCAAACTACATCGATTGGGATGGGAATATTAGTGCAAATGGCAGCAGGAATGGCAGCACAAGGCGCATTTCCCAAACAAATTGAACACAAATTACGAATATCCGTAAAGAACATCTATACCTTGTTTTGCCTGCCGAATCTCTCCAACCTTGCTGATTCGAATTTTCTTTCCCATTCCCAGGCGGTGGTTGGAGAAATGCTTGGGATTCTACCGGTTTTTTCATTGGAAAGCGGGAGCCTGAAATCAATTCAAAAAGTACGTACACAGCGACACCTTTTGGAAACATTCCAGGAATTCCTTGAAGAATTTGTCGATCCCTATTATGTTGGCATCATAAAAAAAGCCAACCAATCGAAGTCCTTTTCATTACAGGATCACGTAAGAACGAATTTTCCGAAAACAATCTATGGTGAACACCTGATATGCGATCCACTGGTTGATCTGCTGGGTCACCAGAGCATTGGTCTTGTGGTAATTGAAGGCAAATCAGGTGGTGGTATTCCACTTCCCTTTTGAATTCAACAGAAAAATTAATATTCAAAGGCACAAAATGAAGATTGGATTGGTCACTGACAGTACCTCGGATCTACCTGAAGATATTATCAACCGTCATGCCATAGAAGTTATCCCTGCCATTTTGAACGTAGGGGAAAACAGTTTTCTCGATGGGCAAGGGATGTCCAGAGAAGAATTTTATGAACGCTTGCCAGGTCTAAAGAATTCCCCCACAACATCCGCTCCCTCGGTGGGTAGTTTTCAGGAAAGCTATGAAAAATTATTGACCGCAGGTGCTGATCTTATTTTATCGATCCATCCACCCGGGGTATTGAGCGGCATATTTAATTCTGCGCGCCTTGCGGCTGAAGCCTTTGGTGAACGGGTTCAGGTTATTGACAGCGGTCAACTTTCGCTTGGGCTAGGATTTCAGGTGATCGCAGCAGCAGAGGCTGTAACCCGGGAAGCAGTTCTAGGAGAAATATTGGAACTGATTTCGAGTGTAAGGCAAAAAGTGCGAGTGATGGCTCTATTGGATACGATGGCGTATTTGCACAAAAGCGGACGCGTATCGTGGGCGAAAGCAACAGTGGGGGGACTCTTAGATTTGAAACCATTGATCGAACTCCGTTTTGGGGTGGTAAGCCGATTAGGCCAGGCACGCACCCGGGCTCAAGGGATCCTGCGATTGATAGAAAATATAAGCAAATGGGGACCTCATGAAAGACTGGCCATCCTGCATACAAATGCTGAAATTGCTGCCAGGCAATTGCTGGAAGAATTAAATCTTAAACTTTCCCAACCAGCGATCCTGGTAAATGTGACGACAGTGATCGGAACCCATGTCGGGCCGAATGGCTTGAGATTTGCTGTAGTGCCTGTTTCATGAAAACGTTCAGATTGATCATAAATAAACCTGCTGATGGCCCCTGGAATATGGCGGTGGATGAGGCCATCCTTGAGGCGGTCAGCAGCAAAGATACCTTGCCCACCTTGCGCTTATATGACTGGCAGCCGGCTTGCCTGTCGCTTGGATATTCTCAAAGTATCCAGGATGTGGATCAGGAGAGGTTGAAGGCGTCTGGATGGGGGATCGTCCGTCGTCTGACAGGGGGAAGAGCAATATTGCATGTTGATGAACTGACTTATGCATTGATCGCTCCAACAGACGAACCGCTGGTTGCTGGCAATCTCCTGGAAAGCTATAACCGGATCGCCGGTGGATTGCTAAAAGCATTGGAAAATCTTGGTCTAGCCGTGGAAATAAACGCGTATACCCCAGGCTTGAATACAAATTCAGCCGGACCGGTTTGTTTTGAGATGCCATCGGCTTATGAGATCACTTACCAGGGGAAGAAGTTGATCGGATCCGCTCAAGCCCGCCGAAAGCTGGGGGTGTTGCAACATGGTTCCTTCCCATTATATGGTGACCTTGGCAGAATATTACAGGTGCTTCGATTTAGCGGTGAGGATGAGCGCAAGAATGCGTTGGAGCGTCTGATGAATCGAGCCACCAATGCTGAAACCATCTCCGGGAAAAAGTTGGATTGGGATCTTGTGGCCAAGGTCTTTGTTGATGCATTTTCTTCCGGATTGGATCTGTATTTTGTGGAAGAGGATCTATCAGAAAAAGAATTGAGCCGTGCGCATGAACTGATGGATATAAAATATTCCCAAGATGATTGGACTGGCAGAGTTTAGCAATTTGTTCCCCATTCCCCCAAAAAATCTTTCCAATGAGTCGATGATATGATAATTTAAGGAATTTTAACTTGTCATCCAGCGTGTTTGGAGTTATGATTTAATAGTCAATTGGGGATAACCCCCTTAATAATTTATTTTTCAAGGAGAAGAATAATGAAGAAACTGTTATTGCTTGTCTCTGTGTTGGTGGTTGCATCCATGATCTTATCGGCATGCGCACCGGCAGCTACTGAGGCACCTGTGGTGACCGAACCCATGGTTACCGATGCTCCGGTCGTCACTGAAGCACCTACCGCGGCTCCTACGGAAGCCCCCGTGGTGTATGACATAGGTAGTGCCCAACACCCCATTAAAGTATTATTTGTTCCTTCCGTTGATGCAAAAGCGACAGTAGCTGGTGGCCAAGTTTTGGCAAACGCTTTGAACGCAGCCACAGGTCTACGATTCGTAGCTTCTGTTCCAACCTCCTACGCAGCCACCATTGAAGAAATCTGTGCATCCCCTGCTGACACCATGGCTTTCATCCCAGCCCTGGCTTACGCCATTGCCAGCTCACAATGTGGTGTAGATGTAGCTTTCAAAGCAGTTCGCTACGGTTTCCCCGTTTACTGGGCTGAATACATTGTAGCACGTGACAGCTCATTCCAAACTCTTGCCGACCTGCAAGGCGCCACCTGGGGTTTTGGTGATACTGGATCAACCTCCGGTTACATGGTTCCAGTTGTTGAGCTTGCTGCTGCTGGTATAACCGTTGGCGAGCAGGTTGAGACCGGTGGTCACAACCAGACCGTTTCCGCCGTTTATAATGGCCAGGTAGATTTTGGAACCGTTTTCTACAGTGTTCCACTTGACCCAGAAGGAAAACCAATCTTCTCATATGATGATTACGTCGGTGGAAAGATCACCAGCCTGGATCAATATGAAATTCCTGCAGAAAGCATCGAGAATTGCGCAGTCAGTGAAGATGGCAAAAAAGTCCTTTGTGATGGATATCGGGAAATGGATGCTCGTCCAAATATCCGTGGTGAGGCACCAGATGTGATCCAGAAAGTAAGGATCTTGGCTGTTTCACAACCAGTTCCAAATGACACTATGTCCTTTGGTCCTGATTTTCCGGCTGATCTACGAGCCCAGATCGTAGAAGCCCTCCTGGCATTCGCACAGACCGATACCTGGAAAGAATCCGTTGGTAGCGCAGACGTTTATGCGTGGTCTGGAATTATCCCTGCCACCGATGCCGAGTATGACGTCGTGCGTGCCATGGTTATTGCAACCGGCTACAAGCTTCCTTAAAGTTATTACCAGATTTGTGACATTTGGGGCAGGGTAAAACCTGCCCCAATTTGCAATTATTTTCTTCTTTTAATCAGCTGGAGAGTGGGGGTGGGCTGTTTTTTTTATAGCACATCACTTTCTCCCTGGTGTATTCTTAACGTGATCTGGAAAACTCAGGAAAACTTATATGCTTCAAATTCGAAACTTAACAAAAATCTATGATGGTGGCGTGAAAGCACTGAACAATGTAAGTTTTGATGTTCCGGATGGGCAATTCCTGGCAATCATCGGGTTAAGCGGTTCAGGGAAATCTACATTGTTGCGCTGCATCAACCGCCTGATCGAACCAACCGACGGACAGATCCTTTGGAATGGGGAGGATATCACTGCAGCTTCACAAGAGGAGGTGCGCAGGATCCGCCGAAAAATCGGAATGGTCTTTCAACAATTCAACCTGGTAAACCGTTCAAAGGTCCTCACAAATGTTCTGGCAGGGCGCCTGGGTTATGTAAACCCTGCCTGGAGCTTTTTGAACCGTTTTCCAAAAGAAGATGTCGATAAGGCATTTGTCCAATTGGGGCGGGTTGGCATTGCGGATAAAGCGTATCAGCGTGCAGACGAATTAAGCGGCGGACAACAACAACGAGTGGGTATTGCCCGGGCACTCATGCAGGACCCGGAGCTTATTCTGGCTGATGAACCAGTGGCAAGCCTGGACCCGGTACTTGCTCACAGCATCATGAAACACCTTGAGGATATCAATAAGAAAGACGGTGTCAGCGTTATGTGCAGCCTGCATTTTCTTGATATTGTGCACAGATATGCAGATCGTGCCATTGCCTTGAATGAAGGCAGACTGGTTTTTGAAGGATTGCCTAAAGAGATCAATGATGCCAAGTTCAAAGAGATCTATGGCCGGGATGCTGAACGGGTAGGGTGAGGAAATAATGGCAAACAAGAAAAATAACAAGAAGCCTTCTGCCTGGAAATCAATATCGATCGGAGCAATTGCACTGCTAACTCTGGTGGTCTACGCTTATGGTTTCCAGATCACCAAGGTTAATCTTGAAGAATTGCGCAGCGATACCAGACAAGCCAGCTTGCAAAGGGTGATACGAGCGCTGGCAAAGCCGGAAATATTTGAATATGATCAGACCGAGCAGATTATCAATTTTCCAATTTATGTTCCCTGCCATGAAGATGGTACTCTGCCTTCATCTCCTGAGCATGGAGCGACAGATCCTTACCTGGTCATCACTCCCAGCTGTGCATCACCGGGGGATACAATCCAGGTGGAGGGCTTTAATTTTGCTCACAATGTAACTGGACCAGTCAGGTTCGTTCCTGGAAGCGATGTGACAAATATCGTTACCCTGGGAAAAGAAGTTGGGGTAACAGATAATAAAGGGTATTTTGTTCTGTCCATGAAACTTCCCGAGCGACCCAGTGAAGATGTTCAATATATCCGGGCGTCATTATATAAAAATGTAGGCTCGCCCCATTTCACCCAAACAGCCAAAGATACCTGGGAAAAGATCATTGAAACTGTTTTCCTGGCATTACTGGCGACAACTTTTGGGACGATCCTAGCAATCCCGCTGAGTTTTCTTGCCGCCCGGAACCTCATGGTACCAGTCCGCAGTCCATTGACGAGTATTTCACTTTCCCTGATCGGTTGGCCGATCGGCATGTATGCGGGATATGTCATCGTAAGGTGGGTGGGGAATTTTAATGCTTCGCTCAATTTGAGTCCATGGCTGGGATTGATCGCAATTCTTCTTGTATTGGTTGTCGTATGGTTTGGAATCCGATGGGCACTTCCTCAGGAAGAATCCAAGCAACCACAAGGTAAGTTGATCAAAGGTACGCGCATGGCAGTTATGCTGGCATTGATCCTTGTCAGTTTCTTTGGATTTTTTCAACTTGCCAGATTGGTGATGAGTACCGGGAACGGATTAATTCCATCCCTGGGGTCCTTCGGATTCCTTGGTAATTTCATGTTCCAGGTGGGTGATATCGTCCTGGTGATAACTTCTGTTCTAGGGGCGCTTGTTGCCGGTGGAGCGGTAAGCAGCATAATGAGCCGGTTTGGACAACAGGCAACCGAAAAATTACCAGCTACCGGAATTAAATTAATAAACTTGATCCTAACCCCCGTAGGCGTTGCAACTGTCCTTGTATTGGGCGGACAATTAATTCAATGGTTATATCAACTTAACCAACCGTTGTATACATTATGGGGTCCGATGATCACGGGAGTTGTGATCGGACTTGGGTTGGCAATCTTCAGTAAATCAAAAGATGCTCTCCCTACTGGTATGGTCATTTATTACATCACGCGTACAATCTTGAACGGGTTGCGTTCAATTGAAGCGCTGGTAATGGCGATCGTTTTTGTTATTGCGGTTGGGATCGGTCCCTTTGCAGGAGTCATGGCGCTGGGATTGCATACGATCGTGAGCCTTGCGAAATTGTACTCTGAGCAGGTGGAGAGCATTGTAAGCGGACCCCTGGAGGCTATCCAGGCAACCGGGGCAAACCGGTTACAGACGATCATTTATGCCGTTGTTCCGCAAATCGTGCCACCCTATATTTCTTATACGATGTACCGATGGGATATCAATGTGCGTATGTCAACCATCATTGGATTCGTTGGTGGTGGTGGTATTGGATTCCTACTGCAGCAGAATATAAACCTGTTGAACTATCAGGCTGCCAGCGCTCAAATGTTGGCGATCGCAGTCGTAGTAGCCAGCATGGATTATATTTCATCCGTACTGCGTGAGAAGACGATCTAATTAGTTGTTTATTAGTAGCCAAATTTAGTGATAATATTTGTGGGTGAGAACTGGATAGATTTCTACAGATCTCACCCACCCCTTTGTAAATACTATCGCAGATATACATCCGTACACAGATAAATTTGCATCCGTGATAAAAAAAATCTTAAAATTGATGATGAAATTCGTTTTGATCGTTCTTGTATTAGGGTTCTTATCTTTGACTTTGCCCAGGATCGTTACAGGACTTTACAGCAGATCACGTACCTTTTCAGAGGAAAATGTACCATCAAGACGAGCGGCCATCGTTTATGGTGCAGGTTTATGGCGGGATGGCTCACCCACACCTGTTCTGAGAGATCGTGTGATAACAGCTGTAAACCTTTATCTGGCTGGCAAAGTCGAAAAAATCTTAATGAGCGGGGATAACCGTGTGATCGAATATAATGAGCCGATCGCCATGCGTGACCTGGCTTTATCTCTGGGTGTACCCGAAGATGATATTGTTCTGGATTTTGCTGGAAGGCGCACTTATGATACCTGTTATCGGGCCAAGGAGATCTTTGGATTGACTGAAGCGATCCTGGTCACGCAATCCTTTCATATGACGCGGGCATTGTATACATGCAACAAATTAAGTCTTGACTCAGTAGGTGTTCGTGCGAAAAACGAGGTTTATCGCAAGAGTTCATTGGCCTATTGGAATTTTCGGGAATCATTAGCAACAATAGCAGCATTGTGGGATGTACATATTGGTCATCCAATCCCGGTGTTGGGTGATCTGGAGCCAATATTTCCAGATTGAATAATGAATAATAGCCGAGTCGTGTAATTGTTTAAACCCAAATCAGATATTTGGCACCAGGAGTTAGAATAGAGATTGAAGAAAAAAACAAAGTAGGTAATATGGAACCATCGGAAGCATTAAAGATCGTGCGTAAATATGTAAAAAATGAAGGCCTGGTAAACCACATGCTATGTGTGGCGATCGCCATGCGTTCTTATGCTGAAAAATTTGGAGAAGATGCTGATAAATGGGAGGTGGTGGGCTTATTGCATGACTTTGATTGGGAGATCCATCCCACCCTTGATAAACACCCTCTAGCCGGTGCCCCGATATTAAGAGATTATGGTGTACCGGAAGAAATCATTCGAGCTGTGTTAAGTCACGCTGAGGAAAGCGGAATTAAGAGAGTGAGTCTTATGGAAAAAGCATTATTCGCATGTGATGAGATCACTGGATTGGTAACTGCCGTAGCGCTAGTTCGACCATCCCGTTCCCTGATGGATCTTGAGGCAAAATCAGTAAAGAAGAAGTGGAAAGACCGCGCCTTTGCGGCAGGTGCCAACCGAGAAGAGATCGAGCAAGGAGCCCAGGAATTTGGTATCGACCTCTGGGAGCACGTTGATAATGTCATTGTTGCCATGCGCAGGATCGCACCGCAATTAGGGCTCGATGGATTACAGTCAAAAGAATAATTGAACTTTAATTATATTGATCTAAATTTTTTCTATTAGCCATCATTTTTACCAGACTCTGCCAGTAAATTTAAGAATGGCAAGGTCAAGAAAAACAATCTCAGCCTATCCAATAGAACAGCTCGGATCGTTTTTTTTATTAATATTAATGAATATCGATCAGAATAGTTTTGGTTTTTGAGAATTCGTTTTTTTATGACCAGGTTTCTTTTTTGTTCCTGGTTTGGTTTTTCTACTTTCCCTGGATGATACGGATGTTTTCTTTTTTGGAGTTGCTTTCTTCTGTGGGGCAGGCTGGGAGACAGGACCAGTTTTGACCTCAACAAAATTCTCAATTTGCCATGCAGAGGTAACTCCCAGCACCATGTCTCCAAGTTTTACATCTACAACACTGTCGCCACGTTTTGAAGCGCGCTTCCGTAAGGTTGCAGCATCCAGTCGGCAGGATTTTGGCGCAGCCTTTAGAAGACGCAAGGTGACAAGATTGTTCCCTTTCCCAATGGCGATCCCCACCAGGGATGTCATTGGAGGTAGTTCCCAGGCGATGACACCCTTTCCATAACGTCCCTGAGTTGGGAAATCATCAATCTCAATGCGCTTGGCTTTTCCATCTGTCGCGATCATAAACACCTCGCCTTTAACAGGAAGGACTTCTGCACCTATTACAGTATCACCCACGCCAAGCTTTATGCCATTGACACCAGCAGAAACCAATCCCATCGGGCGAATGTCATCTTCCTTGAACCTGATCGCCATTCCTCGAGATGTGGCAAGAAGGATCTCCTTGTTTCCATCTGTTAAACCGACCCATCCAAGGGCATCTCCATCATTGATCTTAGCCAGTATAAAGGATTGTGCAGATGGACCGGGAAGAGAGCTGACAAGACTTTTCTTCAACAACCCACCTTTTGAAATGGTTAACACACAAGTTCCTTCGGAAAGATCACTTCGGCGCGCTGGCAATGCGAAAATGGCAGCCAGGCGATCATTTTCACTTAGAGGTGATGTTTTGAAGAATGGAAGACCATCTGAAAGTTTTTCAACCTGGGGAAGAGTATGAACTGCGATTGCCGCAGCGGAGCCATTTTCAGCGACGAGGTAGAGTGTGTCAGTTGAGGAGGCGCGCACCAGCAAACGGGCAGCATCATTTCCGCTGGGTCGGGGTGATTTCTCGTCCGCAATACGTGCCATCAGACCATCATTCGTAACCCCAATCCAGACCACCTGTTCAGGGATCATCTGGTTTGCAGTCAGGGAAGATGTGTGTATTTTGCCGGGAGCCATATTGACGATCTGGGTGCGACGTTTATCACCATAATCTGCTTTGACCTTTAGAAGTTCTTCAGCAGCAACCAAACGCATTTGCCTGGGGGATTTGAGCAGCTTTTCCAGATCTTTAATGGTGATCTGCAGAGCTTTATACTCATCTTCAATTTTCTTGCGTTCCAAAGCTGCAAGGCGTCGTAATTGCATCTCAAGAATGGCTTCTGCCTGAACCTCGGACAATTTGAACTTTTTCATGAGCCTGGTTCGGGCTGTTTCAACATCGGGAGATTTCTTTATCAGCTGGATGATCTCATCCAGGTTGTTCAAGGCAATCAACAATCCTTCAAGAATATGAGCACGTTGGCGGGCGCGAGCCAGGTCAAATTCACTGCGGCGGCGGATGACCTCCTGGCGATGCTCCAGGTATACCTTCAGTGCTTGTTTTATCGTGAGGGTGCGAGGCTCACCATCCACCAAAGCCAACATGATGATGCTAAAAGTGGATTGCATGGGTGTGCGTTTGAATAGATCTTTTAATACATTATCTGCATCCACATTTTTGGTCAATTCAATAACAATGCGCATACCCTGACGATCAGATTCATCCCGAAGATCCGAAATGCCTTCGATCTGTCCGTCGCGAGCCAACTCCGCGATACGTTCGATCAGGGATGATTTATTGGTCATATAGGGCAGTTCAGTAACGATCAGGCGGGACTTGCCGCGTTCCATTTCTTCGGCATGCACCCGTGCCTGGACGGAAATGCGTCCACGACCCGAGCCATAAGCAGCCTCGATCCGTTCATCACCCTTTTCTTCGACGATAATTCCACCAGTTGGGAAATCTGGTCCCTGGATAAATTCCATCAATTTTCCAACTGTGATGTCATCCATTTTTTCCCAATTGTGGAGCATGAAAACGAGAGCATCCACCACTTCTCCCAGATTGTGGGGCGGAATGCTGGTTGCCATGCCCACTGCGATACCCGTTGCCCCATTAACCAGAAGGTTGGGAATTGAAGCTGGTAAAACGGTTGGCTCGGTCAGGGTGTCATCAAAATTTGCTGTGAAATCGACGGTATTCTTGGAGATATCCATGAGCATATCGAGAGCAGGAGGAGCCAGACGTGCTTCGGTATAACGCATGGCAGCAGGAGGATCGCCATCGATGGAACCAAAGTTCCCCTGCCCATCCACCAACATGCTGCGCATCGAGAAGTCCTGAGCCATGCGGGCCATTGCCTCGTAAACAGCTGAATCTCCATGAGGGTGATATTTTCCCAATACTTCACCAACGATACGAGCAGACTTTTTATAATCGCTATTCAACCGCATGCCCATATCGTGCATGGCATACATGATACGTCGTTGGACCGGTTTAAGGCCGTCCCGGGCGTCGGGCAAGGCGCGTGCCACGATGACGCTCATGGCGTAATCGAGGTATGACTGCTGCATCTCGTGGTCGATATCTATTCTTCGGACAAGACCGAGTTCCATGGTTAACTCCTGTTACCGCAGTAATGCAAATTAATTTGAAACATTACCCATCAATTATGCGGAATGAAATTGTTCGCAATTATGTTCTAAAAAGTCAGTCTTATCTTAAAGGGAAACATGCAAAGCGTCAAGGAAACCAGGATGGATGATGATGAATTTCCAGCAATTAATCTGTAACCATCCGTTTAATGGCTGCCCCCTTCTTAATAGTTTTCATCTTTTGGTGTATCAATTTTTATCATTCAATAAATAAATGTAAAAAACAATTCGTGAAATAGGATTTATCGGAGGGTCTTAAAGCCCATCATTTTAAAGTCCCGCTCCCTACTCCCGCTCAAAGCATGCGGGACCTTGCCCCGCTAAAGTGGAAAAATTTAATATTGCACGGACATTGAAAAAGCCTTGACGAATTAATCGAAAAAATCGCCCGGATCAATTCGAGCGATTTGATCTAATTGGAAAAATTTCTGTAAATTAAATATAGTTTCAGCGGAGAGGGTGGGATTCGAACCCACGGTAGCCACAAGGGCTACAGCGGTTTTCGAGACCGCCCCGTTCGACCACTCCGGCACCTCTCCAAGTGGCGCGGGCAATTATAGCAGATTGATTGTTAAATTTCTATGATTTGGTCCATTTCTGGATAAACTAATCGGGTGATGCCTTTTTCTCTTAATTTCTCCTGTAATGCTTTGGCAGCTGATTGTTCACCATGAACAAGGAATATTTGTTTGGCATCCTTTTTTACGTGGTTTGCATAATCGATCAGAGTATTCTGACCTGCATGAGCAGATAGACCTCCAATCGTGACGATCTCAGCCCGGACTTCATAATTCATCCCAAAAATCTTGACTTCCTTATTTCGGTCCGCCAGGCGCCTACCCAAAGTGTATGGAGCCTGCCAGGATACGATAAGAATGGTATTAGCCGGGCTTTCAATATTATTACGCAGGTGATGCAAAATCCGGCCTGCTTCAGACATTCCTGAAGCGGAGATGATAATGGCTGATTCTTTACGGTCGTTGATCGCTTTTGATTCCGCTACGGAGCGTGTATAGGTCAGTTTTTCAAAATTAAGGGCAGGGTGATCATACGTTTGAACGAATTCCCTGGTTTCACTATCGAAGTATTCCGGGTATTTTCTAAAAATATCAGAAGCATTGACTGCAAGTGGGCTATCGACATAGACAGGGATGGGAGATATTTGTTTTTGTTGGATCATTTCGTTTAACATATAGACCAATTCCTGAGTTCTCCCGACAGAAAATGCAGGAATAATGATCTTGCCTCGTCTGTGTACGGTCCGGGAGATGGCATCCAGCAGTTCATCATAAGCTTGCTGAGGATCATGGTGTGTTTTGTCTCCATACGTACATTCCATGATCAGATAATCCGCATTTTCAGGCATGATCGGATCTCGTAATAGCGGTAATTGCAGCCTGCCTATATCCCCCGAAAACCAGAGTCTGAATATTTGGTCTTTTTCCTGGATATCCAGTACCACAGCAGCAGACCCGAGAATGTGCCCTGCATCCACCAACTTTGCAGTAACCCCCGGGATGGGAGAAAATTCAAATCCATAAGGCGCAGGTTGAAAGAATTCTGCCACAGCCTGAGCGTCTTCGATCGTGTAGAGAGGTTCAAGAGGTGGTTCGCCACGTCGGGAGCGGTGCCTGTTGACGAATTGGATATCTGCTTCCTGGATATGTCCTGAATCAAGAAGCATGGTTTTTGCCAGGTCCACCGTGGGTGGAGTTGCGTAGACAGGTCCTCTGAAACCAGACTTGACAAGGTTGGGAAGATTTCCACTGTGATCGATATGAGCGTGAGAAAGGATGACCGCATCAATTTCAGATGGATCATATTTAAATTTACGGTTCTTGTCATACGTTTCGGATCTCTTTCCCTGAAAGAGCCCACATTCGAGAAGAAGCCTGGATCCATTTATTTCCAAAAGGTATTGCGAACCTGTTACTGTTCTTGCCGCACCATAAAAGTGAATTTTCATAAAATACTCCCTTCCCCTTAACTGAAATAATTATTTAGAAAATTGTTTACCTCCCTCTAAGCATTTTTAGAATTTCCTGTCCATAATGTTCCAATCGCCAGGGAGAGTGTGGCATTAATTCAGACAGATCATGGATCGTTTGTGGATTTTTTTCTGCAATTAATTGCATAAATGGGCGTGGTAAGACCAGATCAGATTCAAACCCCAGTTTTTGGCCAGTCTGCCTTCGCCAGAGCCGTAGGATCTCAATCCTGTTCAGATAATCCTGATCGGGACGAGGCGCATTGGAGCGTTTGATCGGATCTTTTTTCAAACCTTTCTTAACTGTTGCAATTAAATCGTTACCAAAGATCTTGGTCTGTCGAACGGTTAATCCTGCGGATAGTAGATCCTCAGCACGATTGGGTCTGGATTGTGCAATTGCCAACAATAAATTATTGTTGATGACTTTGAAAACAGGGCGATTCATGCGTTCAGCCTGGATCTGTCTCCATTCAATAAGCTCAATGAGAACTGCCAATTGTTGCGGAGTAAGGCGATTTGAACCATTAATGCGTTGCCAGGCTGGAGAGTCCAATCCCTGTTCCGATTGTTCGTTGTTGTAGCTAATTCGCTGGAATTCTTCGCTTGCCAAAGCCCAGAGATCTTTGGATACGAGCTCGGAACTTAAGAGATCACGCAGATCCAGGAGGTAATGTGTATCCATGCGGGCATAATTGAGTTGGTCTTCTGGCAAGGGGCGCCTTGCCCAATCTGATTTTTGAAAGCGCTTATCCATGATGATCTTGTATTTCTCGAATAACAGATGGTTAAGACCAACTGCTGGATAACCCAGTATTCGGGCGGCTTGCATGGTGTCGAACAGATTTACAATATTAAAATCGAAATCTCGCTTGAGGCAGATCAGATCATATTCGGCAGCGTGAAATGTTTTTTCGATGTTCGGATCGGAGAATAGGACTGACAATGACGACAGGTCTTTTACTGCGAGGGGATCCAGGAGATAATCATGATCCGGTATTGAAAATTGAATTAGGCATACTTGCTCCCGGAAGGCGTGCAGACTGTTTGATTCAGTATCTATGGCAATGCGTGTATGTTGGGAGAGTTGACCAATCATTGATCGTAAATCAATTTGTGTTCCAACCCAAATAGGCGATAAGAGTTTCGTAGAAATCATTCGGTCATTATAGCCCAAATTTTATAGGATGATCTTTTCCATGACCAATGCATCACCCTTATCATTGTAATAATCTTCCCATTTATCAATTGTTTGATAACCAGAACTGGTATATAAACTTACTGCTGAAAGGTTGGAGGGTCTGACGCAAAGACGGATACGGGGAAATTTAAGTTGATTTTCGCAAGATCTCAAAAGTGCTCGCCCAATTCCCTGGCTTTGATAATCAGGATGGACCCCAAGTGTGGCTATCCAAGCCAATTTCTCGGAAGGACGGGGATCACCGGCAATAAAACCAACCATCTGGTTCCCGATCACAGCTTTCAAGCGGACAACATCTGGAAACGAAAGAACAGCCACAAGGTCAAATAAAGACCAGGCATCTTGTAGAAAACAAAGGCGCTCCAATTTTTGGAGGCTGCTTATGTCGAGTATGGAAGTTGCGCGGATATTGTAATTCATGTATTATGATCAACCTCCCTCGGTTATACCTCGGGAGGTTGGTTTTCCTAAAAATTCATGCCAGACGAAAAGTTATTTCTTCCCTTTTATAAATTCTTCTATCATGCTTGTAAACTCCATGGGGAAGATGAACTTGGTGGCCGGGGACATGCCCATTGTTTTCAGTGTTTCAAAATATTGAAGTGTCATGGTCTTCTGATCCACCGATTTGGCCGATTCAAAGATCTTGTCCAGCGCTTTTGCGAAACCGGCTGCCTTTAATTCCTGTGATTGACGCAACCCTTCAGCTTCAAGGATGGCACTTTGTTTTTGACCTTCTGCCCGGAGGATCGCAGATTGTTTCTCGCCTTCAGCGACATTAATGGCTGCTTCACGGGTACCGGTCGATTCAGTTACGACAGCCCGTCGGATACGTTCAGCGGACATCTGGCGGTTCATGGCATCCTGGACTTCACGTGGAGGAATGATTTCGCGGATCTCCACGTTGGTAACTTTAACACCCCAGCGGCCAGTGACCTCGTCGAGACGGTTACGAAGAACGTTGTTGATGTGTTCCCGTTCTGAAAGAACTTCATCCAACGGGATACCACCGATCACGGAGCGTAAAGTGGTGGTTGCCATGCCTTGTGCTGCCAATTCGAAATTGGCTACCTGGATGACAGAATCTGTTGGGCTGAGAACTTTGTAATACCAAAGGAAGTCTATCGAGATCGGTGCATTGTCTTTTGTGATGGATGTTTGTTGAGGAATCTCACGAACGGCTTCGCGTAGATCCACTTTTGTGGCACGATCAACAAAAGGAATAAGCAGGACGATCCCAGGGCCTCTCTCTCCAATACAACGACCCAATCGAAAAACGACCAGGCGTTGATACTCGGGGATGATCCGAATTGCGTTCGCTAAAAAAGCTATGATCACAACAACAACAAACGCAATAACACAAAAAAGAGATGAAGTAATAGTTGAACTCATTGTGCCTCCTATATTAAATATCTTGATCAATTATTGGATTGATCGTCACTTTCAACGACCAGTGTAAAACCATCGCGACCGACAACACGAACCTGTCTACCGGAGGGGATACGTTTTTCGCTACGGGCGGACCATAATTCGCCATCGATCTGCACCGACCCTTCGCCATGAATGATCGTTCTTGATTCTCCTGTCTGACCAAGCAAACCTTCTAGGTCATGGTTTGGGCGAGTATGCATTGCCGCCAATGTTTTTAGAACGATCAACCAGATAAAAACACTGGAAATTAACGAAACGGAAAATGCCAGGTAAGGATTTACAGATGGCCGGAAACCCTGTGGTGGAAACAAATAGATGGATCCAACAATTAACATGACGATACTTACCGCAAGGAAGATCTCTCTTTTAGGTTTGCGAATGGCATAGATAAATGGAACAAGAGTAAGGGTTAAAACCAATAACGCCCAAAGGTTAAATCCCATCTTATATGCAGAAAATCCGGATAGCGCCAATGAAAATAAAGCTCCAATTTCAAGCGCTCCGGTGCCAGGGGTAACAATTGCCAGTAATATCAGGATCGAACCGAGTACAAGCAAGACATATGCAATATTAGGATCCGTAATGAATTCCATCTTGGCTCCTTTCAGGAAAGCCTATGAATTATTATACAACAACCTGCACATTATTAACTTATATACGTAAAACATTGGATCCAGTTTTATTAAATATTTCACTGTTGCCTGCCATGTAAGAGAAGAAACCTGAAAAAACCCATGCTCAAAACTACCCCAATACGAATAATCTCAAGGAAGAATCCGAGTAAGATGACTGGTTTTAGAATTTCCAGAAATTGTCGCTATCATGGAATGTTGTCATGGAATGTTTTACGTCATCCCTGATATAGGTTAGAATACAATTCCAGTGGTGTATGAAATGATTTGATCCTGTTCCAGGAGGTAGCATTGGACTTCGAAAAAATTTGCGTGCTTGGTTTGGGTTATATTGGTTTACCAACAGCCAGCACATTTGCCACACACGGTTTGCATGTAGTCGGAGTAGATATCAATCAACAAATTTTGGATACGTTGAGAAATGGAGGTTTGCACATCCATGAACCAGGTTTGAGGACAGTAGTGGAAGCAGCCATCCGATCCGGCAACTTGAGTGTTTCGGATAAACCCGAAAAGGCGGATGCATTTATCATCGCTGTGCCAACTCCTTTTTATGCAGATAAGAACGGTTCTTATGATGGCAAAGCTTATAAATTGGCAGACATGCGGGCAGTGACCTCTGCTGCAGAGGCGATCGTTCCTGTTCTAAGGAAGGGCAACCTGGTGGTACTTGAGTCGACATCCCCTCCGCTTACCACGCAAGACCTGGTGGCACCGATCCTTGAAAAATCCGGTTTGAAAGCAGGAGTTGATTTTCACCTGGCATATTCCCCTGAACGGGTATTACCAGGCCAGATCTTACGCGAGTTGATCGAAAATGCCCGCGTGATCGGTGGAATTACACCACAAGCCTCCCAGGCAGGCAAAGATCTTTATTCGATCTTTGTGAAAGGTGAGATCTTCCTGACCAACGCAACCACTGCAGAGATGGTGAAGCTGATGGAGAATACCTATCGCGATGTCAATATCGCCATTGCCAATGAATATTCACGTCTTTCAGCACACTTTGGGATAGATGTTTGGGAAGCCATCGCTATTGCGAATCGACATCCCCGGGTAAAGATCCTGAACCCAGGTCCAGGGGTAGGTGGGCATTGCATCAGTGTGGATCCATGGTTCTTTGTTGAAAAAGCACCCGAGCTTACGAAACTTATTTATTCAGCCCGCCAGGTAAATGATGGTCAACCACATTTTGTTCTGGAACTATCCAATAAAGCCCTGGGAGGTGTGAAGGGCAAGAAGATAGCAGCTTTGGGATTGGCGTACAAACCGGATGTGGATGACCTGCGGGAAAGCCCTGCGATCGAAGTGGTGCACCTGTTGCAGGAAGCGGGTGCTATGGTTAAGAGTTATGAGCCGTTCAAACCTGACGCTGATCTACCCGGAATTCAAATAGAACCAGAACTTATAGCTGCCCTTGCGGATGTTGATGGAATAATCCTTCTTGTAAATCACAAAGTCTTGTGTGCTTTGTCGCCGAAAGAGTTGGCTGAAATGACTTCTTGCAGGCTATTGATCGACACTGTCAATGGATGGAGCGGCAAGAATTGGAATGCTGCTGGTTTTACATTGCATCGATTAGGCTCATCCAACCAGGGTTCAGAATAACTCATGCCGATACGTGTTCTATCCATTTTTGGAACCAGACCCGAGGCGGTTAAAATGGCTCCGGTCGTGCAGGCTCTGGAGAAAACTCCAGAGGTCGATTCCTTTGTTTGCGTGACTGCACAGCATCGTGAAATGTTGGACCAGGTGCTTGATCTATTTATGATCAAGCCAGATGTCGATCTAAACTTGATGCGTCCGGATCAATCCCTGGCAGGATTGAGTGCGGCGATTTTTACCCATCTTGATCCCGTTTTGGAATCCATCAACCCGGATTGGGTTTTGGTTCAGGGAGATACGACGACCGTTGCGATCGCTTCCCTGCTTTCATATTACCGACGAATCAAGGTTGGACATGTTGAAGCTGGTTTGCGAACATTTGATAAATGGCAGCCATTCCCCGAGGAGATCAACAGGAGAGTTGCAGGGATCACGGCTGATCTACACTTTGCTCCCACCGAATGGACAAGAAGAAATTTATTGCGCGAGGGGGTTTGCGAGGCTGCCATAAAGGTGACTGGTAACCCGGTTATCGATGCATTAAAAATTGTCGCCAATCAAAAAGAACCGGAATTGGTAGCCAGGTTGGTAGAAAAACTTGGTTTGGGGCGAGGAAAAAAACTGGTCTTGGTGACTGCACACCGGCGTGAAAATTTTGGCTCGCCCCTGGAAAATATATTTAATGCATTGAAGAACCTTGCCAGCAGGGGTGACCTTGAGATCATTTATCCGGTACATTTAAATCCCAATGTTCAAGAACCTGCCCGGCGAATGTTGCAAGAGGTTCCTCATATCACACTCCTGCCTCCCCTTGATTATTTACCCATGGTCCATCTCATGAAAAGGGCTGCTATTGTTTTGACCGATTCTGGAGGAATTCAAGAGGAAGCTCCATCCTTTGGTATCCCTACGCTCGTTCTTAGGGATGTGACAGAAAGACCTGAAGGAGTGGAGGCTGGTACCCTTCGACTGGTTGGCACAGATGTTGACAGGATCACGGAAGACACGAATACATTGCTTGATGATCCTGTTGTTTATGCAAAAATGGCAAAGGCAACCAACCCCTTTGGAGATGGTCTGGCAGCCCAAAGGATCGTAAAAGCCATAAGTGATTTCCCGATAGAATGATCCCAAATTTTAAGCTGTTATAATATTTTCGATTTTAGAATTTGTCTGTAAATATTGGTATTCTAGTTGGTGTAATCATGAATATCTTACATCAGATACCTAAAATGAAACCGTAATTTTTATAATATTCCTATGAATAAAATGGAGAAGATATGAACATAGCGATAGCATTACAAGGTCTGGCAACTTTTTCCTGGTTGCTTGTTGTTGGAGTAATTGTGCTTGCGGTAGCCCGAGCCTCAAAAGCGCACCCTATAAAAGGCGCCAGTACGATGGTCATCGTGTTAATAATTCTAGCTGTAGCACTTTCAACCGTTAGCGCTGGTTTGGTTTTCATACAACCGGATGAACGTGGTGTGGTTGTTTCGGCTGTGCAGGAAAAAGGTTACCGTGACGAGCCTTTGCAACCCGGTTTACGCTGGGTGATCCCTTTTGCGGAGAATGTCCAACTTTACAGTATTTCCAGGCAGACTTATACCATGTCTGTAGCAACAATTGAAGGTGATATCCTGGGAGACGATTCCGTACGGGCACGCACAAAGGATGGTCAGGAAGTATTTATCGATGCATCCGTTATTTATGCAATTGATCCAATGAAAGTTGTCATGTTACATATCGATTGGCAGAATCGTTTCCGGGATGAGGTTGTGCGCCCATTATCACGTGGAATTATCCGTGACTTGGCCTCTCAATATGGAGTTGAGGAGATCGTAAGTACCAAACGATTGGAACTTGAAAATAGCATCACAGATGAGCTGGTGAAGAAATTTTCAGAAAATGATCTGATCATGGTCGATTTTGTTTTACGCGATATTCATTTTAGTGAAGAATATGCTGCAGCAGTGGAACAAAAACAAATAGCTGAACAAACGGCACTCCAGGCAGAATTTATCGTGCAACAGAAGAAGCAGGAAGCAGAACAAGCCCGCCAGGTAGCCCAAGGAAAGGCAGATTCAGTGGTTATTGAAGCCAAAGGTGCGGCTGAGGCACGTTTGATCCAGGCTGAAGCAGAAGCCAAAGCGCTTGAAACAATTTCCACTATTCTTCAAAACAATCCAGATCTGTTAACTTATCAGTACATAACAAAATTGGCTCCAGAGATCCAGGTTATGCTTTTGCCTAACGACTCCCCATTCTTGTTCCCGTTGCCGGAAGTGACAACTCCCTAACTAGATCAAGGTATAGAAAAAGCCGTGAGTTTTAAATTCCCGGCTGATAACGAGAATAAACAAAATGAATGATGTTAAACCATCGGGAAAGAAGATCCGGTTAACCAGTTTATCCAAGTGCGCCGGTTGAGCTTCCAAACTAAGCGCAGATGCGCTGGCGCAGGTTCTGCGCCCTGTCCAAAACATGTTTAACGGGGCAGATTTTCCGGATCTGTTGGTGGGTTTGGATGATCCAGACGATGCTGCTGTCTGGCGCTTGGATGCCGGGCGTGCCCTGGTGGTAACCACTGATTTTTTTACTCCGGTTGTTGATGATCCCTATGACTATGGTCAAATCGCAGCTGCAAACTCGCTTTCGGATATCTATGCCATGGGAGGAAAGCCTTTTCTGGCGCTAAATATTGCCGCTTTTCCCCCGAACCTGTCTCCAGAGATTCTGAGTGAGATCATACGGGGAAGCGCGGAAAAAGCATCAGAGGCAGGTGTGGTCGTGGCTGGCGGGCATACCATTAGCGACGATGAACCAAAATTTGGGATGGTTGTGGTTGGGTTTGTGCATCCTGAGAAAAAATTGACAAAAGCGGGATTGCGTCCTGGTGATCGCCTGGTGCTTACAAAACCAATTGGTTTTGGTGTGACAACCACTGCACTAAAGCAGGAAAAAGCTGATGCCTTGGATGTGGCTGAAGTAGTTGCCTGGATGAAACGGTTGAACAATAGCGCGGCTTTGCTGGCAAGCGAAATTGGTTTACAGGCTGGCACCGACATAACGGGTTATAGTTTGCTGGGTCACGGACTGGAGATGGCTCAAGCCTCGAAGGTTCGGCTGAAATTTTCACTTCAAGATATTCCAATGGTGTCGTGTGCCCAGAAATACGCTCAAATGTGGACATTCCCAGGGGGAGCTTCGGATAATCGCTTATATTACGGAAAGCATGTTGACTTCTCGCTCAATATCAGTGAACAGGATCAGATGCTCCTTTTTGATCCACAAACAAGTGGTGGATTGCTGCTTGGTGTTCCGGAAAAGAACTTATCAAAATTCCTGAAAAGGGCCGAAGAAAATAACCAGCCTGTTTGGATCATTGGACAGGCACTTGACGGGGAAGGGATCGAGGTTAAATAGTGATAGAAAAATGTAGGTATTTGCCAGATGTCTGATTTTACGCGCGATATCTTTATCATATTAGGATTAATAATCTTAAATGGCATTTTGGGAATGGCGGAAACTGCTTTGCTTTCTGTTCGCCTGGCAAGATTGCATAACCTTGTAAATAAAGGTGACAGGAAAGCAAAGTCGGCTTTAAAACTGGCTGAGAATCCGAACCAATTCTTGTCGACAATCCAGGTGGGTATAACCTTAATCGGTGTGACCACCGGGGGAATAGGTGGGGCAACCCTGGCATTCGTCGTCTCAAGCTGGCTTGCAAGAATACCAAGCCTGGAACCTTACAGCGAATCCCTGGGTTTGATCATTGTTGTTGGGACAATCACATTCCTATCCATTATCCTGGGCGAATTGGTACCCAAGCGGTTAGCCATTCAGCATCCAGAACGAATAGCTTCTCTAATGGCACGTCCAATGGAAATTGCATCCAAAATTGTGTCACCAATAGTTAAGCTGTTAAGTGCTTCTACTGAATTGGTGCTTCGAATACTGGGTGTCAAGGGATCCATTAGTCCGCCGATCACCGAAGATGAAATACAGGTCTTGCTTGAGCAGGGGACTCAAGCAGGTGTATTTGAAGAATCTGAGCATGATATGGTCGAAGGAGTTTTCTCTTTAAACGACCGTAGATTATCATCTTTGATGACACCACGCAGTGAAATCATTTGGTTGGATATAAAAGATTCTCCTCTTGAGATCCGGAAAAAGATCTCCGAAAGCTCATATTCACGACTGCCGGTTTGTTCTGGAAATCTTGACCATCTTTTGGGGGTGGTCAAAGCCAAGGATGTACTCCTGGCTGCGTATGAAAAAGAAAACAGCCAACTAAAGGATATTCTCCAACCTGCGATATTTATTCCTGAAACCGCTTTTGGGTCACATGCCCTGGCAATGTTCCGTGAAGGTGAAACAGAAGTGATCTTCATAATTGATGAATTTGGCGTGGTTCAAGGCCTGGTTACCATCGTAGACATTGTATCTGAGATAA
>Ga0172368_10001978_pt1 | contig 26949 bp, 31 predicted proteins | sample Lak11m_FD_114540 | JGI IMG/M metagenome (GOLD analysis project Ga0172368, IMG submission 114540) | Freshwater microbial communities from Kabuno Bay, South-Kivu, Congo - kab_022012_11m | ecosystem: Environmental > Aquatic > Freshwater > Lake | place: Democratic Republic of the Congo: South-Kivu...
GATATCCCTTCCGAAAAGAAGCTTAACAAGCACAGAATGGTCTGCGACTTTGTCGCGGGCATGACAGACAGGTTCGCGATGATGACGTATGAAAAATTATTCCTGCCCCAGCAGTGGATGGTGTTGTAGGGGTGTGAAAACACTTCGCGACATAGCTGATTGGAGGAACTAAGAAAATGAACATGAAATTTTTTTTAGCATACATACCTACGGCTATGCCGGCAATAATTTTACTTATTGTCATGGGTTTGTTATGTTTTTTTAAAGTTTTTAAAGGGAGTCGCAGATCTCCTTTGACAAGAGAATTATTGAGAGGCCCAGGCGAATCTCTACGGACTAAAATCGAAAATTTAAACATGGATATTGATTCTTACCTTGCAATTTTATTCGTTGCGCCTATCATGTTTTTTTCGACATACCTTTCTCAAATCTATTTTGGCGTTGCTAAAGAAAATAATTTAACAATGGGTATATATATTTTTGCTGCGTTTGTATTTATGGGATTTTGTTTGCTTAAATTATGGGGATTACTAAAAGAAAGAGCTAATTACCAACTTGGTCTTGACTGTGAAATAGCTGTCGGACAAGAATTGAATCAGCTAATGCTTCAAGGATGTAGGATTTTTCATGATTTCCCTGCCGAAGAATCTAAGGAAAAATTTAACATTGATCATATTGTCGTTAGCCATAAGGGTATTTTTTCAGTTGAGACAAAGGGCAGAGCAAAGCCAGTTGGTAAAGAAATGGTTCTATATGATGGGCAGACGCTCAAGTTTCCTAAGTGGACAGAAAGTAAACCGATAGAACAGGCAAAGCGAAATGCAAAATGGCTTTCAAAGTGGTTAACTAGCGCTATTGGAGAGAATGTTTCAGTAAAACCGGTATTAGCGTTGCCCGGATGGTACGTTGATCCAAAGGGCAGTTCGGGTGACGTTTTTGTTTTTAATCCCAAAAAACCGCAACTATTAATTGATGTTTTGGGAAAAGATTTCTTGTCGGAAACAGTAGTTGATAGAATTTCTTACCAATTAGAACAAAAATGCCGAGATGTTGAACCAATTGCATTTAAAAAATAGAGGATGCAAGAGACTTTATTCTTCGCGTTGCTGAAATGGCTATTGTGGCAGATAATATGAGATTGTGGAGTCGCTTGAATCGCAAAATGCGGAGTTCAAATCCAACGCGCCGCAGGCTAGCTTAGAGCGGGATGGGGGGAGTTTAAAACTGACATTTGGAATCCGACTCTGCGATAATGGTATAATGACATCATAGCTCGGCAAGGAGGTTTTGATGCTTGCTTATAAGCGATATGTAACTGTTAAAGACCCTGATAATCTTGTCCTGAAGAAACTTCCTTTTCGCTCCGGTCAGCGTGTTGAGGTTGTGATGATTCCCGAAGAAGAGAAAAAGGCAACCGTTCAGGAATTGAGAAAGCTTTTTAAGAAGACGCAGAAACTGCCCCACGCAAAGGCAATCAGCGAAGATGAAATCGCTGAAGAAATAAAGGAATACCGGGCAGGCAGGTGAAGGTCGTAATAGACACAAATGTTTTAGTTTCAGCCATCCTAAAAGACAAAGAACCGGAAACCATTTTTCTCTTTATTGCCAGCCATCCTGAAATTGAATGGATTGTCTCGCGTCAAATACTTGAAGAGTATAAAGAGGTGTTAAACCGTGAAAAATTCGGCCTGCCTGATGATATAAAAAATTCGTGGTTTAATCTGATTGAGAGATTGACGACTGTTATTTACGCAGTCGGTGATATTAATTTTCCGAGAGACCAGAAAGATGCAAAATTTATTTCATGTGCGATTACCGCAAACGCGGATTATTTTATTACCGGCGATAAGGATTTTGTTCAGGCGAAAAAACTTTTCAAAACAGTAATAATATCCGTGTCACAGTTTAAACGGCTGGTCTGTGATGCGATGTCCCCTGAAGATTAATCCAATGGAAATCATTCTTAAACCAGGAGATGTGTTTCTTACGAGAGGGAAGGGCTTCATAAGCAGGGCCATCCGTTTCTTCACCCGCTCCATCGGCGAAAGCAGGACCAAGGTAAATCATGTAGGCATTGTTGTTGAGGAAGGCGCGCTCAAGACCGCTGTGGTTATTGAGGCGCTGAGCCTGGTAAAAAGGCATTGTCTCTGGGAGGAATACGGCCCGCCTGCAAAAGACGATGTGGCAGTTTATCGGGCAAAAAACTTGAGTCAAGAAGAAATAAAAACCATTGTCTCAGAGGCAGAGAGCCAGGTTGGGAGAAAATACGGTTATCTCAAAATCGCGGCGCATCTCATGGATTGGGCCTTGCTTGGCGCGTATGTATTCCGCAGGCTGGCAAGCAACGGCAATTATCCAATCTGCTCTTGGCTTGTGGCGCATTCTTTTTTAAAGGCAGGGAAATACTTTGGCGTGGAGCCGGGAGCGGCAAGCCCTGATGATATATGGGATTTTGTAAGCAGTCACAAAGATATCTATGAATGCGTGCACAAACTAAAACCGCTGAGAGAGAAGTAAAATTTTTATTCTTTCTTGTCCAGTCCGTAAAGTTTTCTTATTGTCGCAATCAGGATGTCTCTGTCTTCGGAGTCTTCTTTTAACGCAGTTGTCGGCGGGTGGATGAGCTTGTTGATGATTGCAGATGCCGCGTATTCAATGGCATCCCTTTCTTTTTCTCCGAGCGAAGGCAGTTTGTTGAGGAGTTTTTCAATCTCCTCTTTTTTAACCGCATCAGCCCTTTCGCGCAGGGCCACAATAGTCGGCACGGAATCAAGAGACGAAAGCCATTTCTGAAAGGTCTCAATCTCTTCCGCGATTATTCCTTCTGCCTTTTCAGCCTCTTTCCGGCGCTCAAGCTTATTCGTATCAACAACTCCCTGCAGGTCGTCAACATCATATAGATATACGTTGTCTATGTTGTTTATCTCAGGGTCCATGTTCCTCGGAACGGATATGTCAATGATAAATACAGGCTTATGCCTTCTCTCTTTAATAATCTTCTGCATCTGGTCTTTCATGAGAACGTACTTCGGCGCGCCGGTAGAGCATATCACGATGTCGGTGTGAACCATCTCGTGCATGAAATCCTCAAACTTTACAGCCCTTCCCTTAAATTCCTTTGCGAGCTCGCAGCCTGTCTCATAGGTCCTGTTTGCCACGATGACATCTCTGACGCCGCTGTTAGTAAGATGCCGTGCGGCAAGCTCTGCCATGTCTCCTGCGCCAAGGAGCATGAACGACTTCGTTGAAAGGTCGGTGAATATTTTTTTTGCAAGCTCAACAGCGGCAAAGCTTATTGATACCGCATTCTCAGCAATCTTGGTCTCTGTTCTCACGCGCTTTGCGACTGATATCGCTTTTTTCAGCAGCTTATTAAGAAGAAGGCCTGTTGCCTTTTTCTGAAGAGAAAATTCAAATGCGTCTTTTATCTGCCCGAGTATCTGCGGTTCTCCCACGACCATTGAGTCAAGGCTTGCCGCAACCCTGAAGACATGCCGCACAGCATTTATATTTTCATGGGCGTAAAGAGCGGTTTCAAGGGAGCTTCTTTCTATGCCGTGAAATTCCGAAAGAAAATCCTTTATGGACTCAAAGGCCTTTTGGGGATTGTCAACATTGGCATACAGCTCAACCCTGTTACAGGTTGAGAGAATGACGGCCTCTTTTACGTAAGAGAGGGCCTTAATCCTTTGCAGGCCTTCCTCAAGCTTAGGCCCGTTAAAGGCAAGTTTTTCCCTTACATCCACATCCGCTGTTTTATGATTGAGCCCTACAACAAGAATATTCATAGAAAAGCATGAAGACCTTTTTTGATTAATTTAATGCCGACGAAGGCGATGAGGATTGTTATGAACCCTATTATAGAGAGTATCGCAGCCCGCTTTCCTCTCCAGCCGGCCAAGAGCCTGGTGTGCAGGACTACGGCGTATGTGAGCCATGTGATGATAGCCCATACCACACGCAGATCGCCTTTAAGATAACCTCCCCAAGCGCTCTGCGCCCAGAGCGCGCCGGTTATTATTGCAAGCGTAAACAAAGGGAAGCCGATTGTTATCAGCCTGTAGTTTATCTCATCAAGTATCTGAAGGCTCGGCAGTCTTAGGAAAAGTCCGCCCGGATGTCTTGATTTTACATGATGCTCCTGAATCAGATACATGATTCCTATGCCTGCCGCCATGGCGAATGCAGCGTTACCGATGAATGCCAGTAGCGTATGGATGCTGAGCCAGTAGCTCTGAAGTTCGGGGCTTAGCGGTTTTATCTCCCTCGGAAGCATTGCAGAGGAAAGCATCATAATGAAGACCAGCGGCATAATGAACGAACCGAGAAGCCCGATTTTATATCTGAATTCAAGAACAAGGAATAAAAGGACCGTGCACCATGAAAAAAACGATATCGCCTCATGAGGATTTACTGCAGGCATGCGGCCCGCATCCGCATAGCGAAGGACGATGCTTATCGTATGCAGCGCAAAACCCGCCGCGACAAAGATTAGCATTATCTTTGTCGTTGTCTTTGAACTCCTGAAGAGCTCAACAACGCTGATAATCGTTGCGGTAAAATAAAACGTCAGGGCCAGTTCAAAAAAAAGTGTAGTCATTAAAAGCAACCAAGCGGGCAGTTTGTGATTTTTATCTTTAACCTGTCGGCAGCCTTGCCGACAAGTTTATAGGTCACGCCGGCCTCTTCAGCGATTTTTCTCGCGGCAGCGCAGGGGAGCCTGCCCTTTACAGCCTTTTTTTTAAGTTCTTGTTCTATCTTTGATTTCACATTTCCTCATTTCAACAGTTTTTCTATGTAACACAGGCATTCGTCAAGTCCTGACATTGAAGAAAGAGTAACTTTAAATTTTTTTGCCCTTGCCGGCAGCTTTATGGAAGGTTCGTCTTCAAATAAAATTATGTCCGCCATTTTCAGGGCCTTTTCAGCGCTTTTCTTCATGGCGCCGCTTTGCCTTCCAGATACAAATATTACAATATCGGGTTTTAAAAACTCAATTGCGCTGTTGCCTTCAACTATTATTCCCCTAAGATGAGAAAGCCTGTCAACAGCCAAAGGAAGAATATCTTTGATTTCTTCAGGAGGCGCTTGAACCCACAGCACGCTTTCCGCGCCGGCATAGATAAGCCTTGCGGTGTCTTTATCCTTCTGGGAAAGTATTTCGGGCGTATCTATGATAGAAGAATAGATTGCGGTTTTAGTATATTTGATCGCGCCCCACCTGCACTTCGGTGAATCGGTGAATCGGTGAATCGGTGAATCGGCGAAATGTTTCAGCAGCGCTTCTGCTACAGTTGTCTTGCCTGCTCCGCTGCGGCTGCCGCCGATGCCGATAATCAACGGCCTTTTATGGACTATGCTTTTGTTTTTTTTAATTGAATGACCTTCCCTCTGCATCACAAAAAGAATTCTGCAGGTTTCTATGCTGCCTTGTGAGTTTTGGCCTTCGTTTTTCCCTTTGCGTTTGCAGCCTTGTTTTTTTTCTTTTCCTCTTTTAGTCCCGCTATCTCAAGGCATTCGTCAAGCGTCATATCCTGTGGCTTTTTGCCCGGAGGTATGCGGAAGAACTTTCTTCCGGACTGAATGCATGGGCCGTATCTGGCATTCACCACGCGCACCCGGGCCTCCTCGTCCCAGGATTTAATGATTTTATCCCTGTCTTTTTTCTCTTTCGCCTTCACAAGTTCAATGGCGCGTTCCAGAGTTACGCTTAGCGGGTCTTCGCCTTTATCCAGGGATGCAAAGATATTTTTATATTTTACATACGGCCCGAATCTTCCCTTTGCCACGTTGATGTCCTCATCCTGAAACTTGCCCAATATCTTAGGCAGGCGCGGGGCATTAAGGATTTCCTTTGCCCTTTCCAGCGAAATTGTGTGCGGGTCCTCGTCCTTAGGGAGGGACACAAATGCGCCCTGATATTTTATGTACGGGCCGAAACGGCCGATACTTACAATCACCGCATCCCCTTTATGCGTGCCGAGATTGCGGGGCAGGGTGAACAGTTTCAGCGCCTGCTCAAGAGTGATGGTATCCATGCGCTGGCCTTTGCGAAGAGAGGCATAACGTTTCTCCCTGTCGTCCTGAAGGCCGATTTGAACAATGGGCCCGAATTTCCCGAGCCGCACGATTACCTGTTTTCCAGTTGCGGGATCTTTGCCGAGCACGCGCTCGCCGCTCTGGCGGGCCGATGTTTCAATTGTATTTTCCACGGTTTTATGAAAAGGCCCGTAAAACTCATCAAGCATATTGGTCCATATTAATTTTCCCTCGGCAATTTCATCAAACTCTTCCTCAACCCTTGCCGTGAAATTGTAGTCCATAATGTCCGTGAAATTATCCGTCAGAAAATCATTTACCACCATGCCTATATCGGTGGGGAAGAGCTTTGATTTCTCGGCGCCTGTTTTTTCGGATTTTTCTTCCTCAACAACACTTCCATTATTCAAAATGAGAGAGCTGAATTTTCTCTTAATGCCTTCGCGGTCTTCTTTCACCACATAATTTCTCTTCTGAATCGTAAATATGGTTGGGGCATAGGTTGAAGGCCTTCCGATACCGAGCTCTTCAAGTTTGCGGACAAGCGTGGCTTCGGTGTAGCGGGGCGGATGATAGGTGAACCGCTCCACGGCGGTTATTTCCTGGTTTGATAGTTTTTCTCCAACCTTCAATGGAGGCAGCACGCCTTCCGCAATTTCCTCCTCTTCCTCATCTTTTCCTTCGAGATATATCTTTAGAAATCCCTCAAACTTAAGAACTTCTCCCTGCGCAACAAATTTTTCATCGGTTGTTGATACGCTGATGGTCGCAGTGGTTTTTTCTAACTGAGCATCGCTCATTTGAGAGGCAATAGTGCTCTTCCATATCAGGTCATAAATGCGCTGTTCCTGGGCGTCGCCTTCAATTTTGTAAACACCGAGATTTACCGGCCGGATGGCTTCATGCGCTTCTTGCGCCCCTTTGGCCTTTGTTTTATAATGGCGGATATGAACGAAATCTTTTCCATATAATTTTTCAATCTCTTTCTTTGCCTGCCCGAGCGCAGTGTCCGATAGATGAACAGAGTCCGTACGCATATATGTTATTTTTCCGTTCTCGTAAAGCCCCTGCGCGATGCGCATGGTCTGGGCGACAGAGTATCCGAATTTTCTTCCTGCCTCCTGCTGAAGCGTTGAGGTGGTAAAGGGCGCGGACGGTGATTTCTTTGCAGGCTTGGTTTCTAGGCCCGCAATTGAGAACTCAGCGCCTTTGCATTTTTCAAGAAATGATTTTGCCTCTTCTTTTGTCTGGAATCTTTTCGGCAGTTCCGCTTTTACAAGTTCATTCTTCTTATTCAGAAAAATCGCGGATACTTTGTAGGATGAAACGGATTTGAAATTCTGTATCTCTCTTTCCCGCTCTACAATCAGTCTCACGGCAACGCTCTGCACCCTTCCCGCCGATAGGGCAGGCTTTACTTTTTTCCAGAGAATCGGTGAAATCTCATAGCCCACCAACCGGTCCAAAACCCTGCGCGCCTGCTGGGCGTCTACTAAATTTTTATCAATGGCCCTCGGATTTTTAATCGCCTCCTGAATGGCTTCTTTTGTAATTTCAGAATAGGTGATGCGCTTAGTTTTTTTCTCGTCCAGCTTCAGCGCCTCGGACAAATGCCACGCGATGGCCTCGCCCTCGCGGTCTTCATCTGTCGCGAGCCACACTATGTCCGCGCCTTTGACAGTTTTTTTCAGTTCGGCCACCACCTTTTTTTTCTTGTCAGGGATCTCATACTTGGGCTTGAACTGGTTCTTTACATCAACTCCAAGTTCTCCTTCCACTAAGTCGCGGATATGGCCGATGGAAGACTTCACAATGAAATCTTTCCCGAGGAATTTGTTTATTGTCTTTGCCTTTGCAGGCGATTCAACAATAACTACGGAACTCATTTAAGCAACTACCTCCATTAAAAAACGGTGAATTGGTGAATCGGTTAATCGGTGAATCATAAAAAACCATTTACCTATTCACCCATGCACCTATTCACCGGTCTTTATCATGCTAAAAAAAACTTCTTTCCTTCCGCCTGTTTCACTATCCCTTTTAATTCCAGGCTGAGGAGAATCCCAAGCAGCTTTTGCGCGGACATCCTGCTTTCCCTGGAAAGCACGTCAACATGCTTAGGTTCAGATGTCATTATATCACAAAGCCCTTTTTCCTCAACCGAAAGGTCAATGTTAGCCTTTTCCCTGGTCCGTATGTAACCCTTCAATACAGGCGCGAGTTCTTCAATTATGTCCTCTGCGCCTTGAACGAGTTTCGCGCCCTTTTTAATCAGGTCATTCGTGCCCTTGGAATTAGGGGAATTAATATTGCCGGGCACGGCAAAAACCTCTTTGCCCTGCTCTATAGCGCAGGCAGCGGTAATTAGAGAGCCGCTGTCTGCAGTCGCCTCCACAACGAGCGCTCCGAGAGACAACCCGCTTATTATCCTGTTTCTTTTGGGAAAATTTTCTTTTTCAGGCGGCGTGCCCGGAGGGAATTCGCTTATCACACATCAGGAGCCTGCCAACTTTTCCATTAAGCCCCTGTTTTCAGGCGGATACGGAACGTCAATTCCGGAGCCAAGAACCGCGATGCTCCTGCCTCCGGATTTAAGCGCTGCGGTATGCGCCAGCGTATCAATCCCCCTTGCCAGGCCGCTTACAATGGTAAATCCCATTGTGGAAAGCCCTGCGGATAATTTTTCAGCGGCGATTTTTCCGTAGGGGCTGAAATTTCTTGAACCCACGATTGCGACTGCGTACTTGTCTTCTTTTTGAATATGGCCTTTTATATAAAGCGCAATCGGCGCGTCTTCAATATGTTTAAGCGTTTCGGGGTAATCCCTATCCTTCAAGGTAACAAGCCTTATTCCAGTGGCGTCAAGTTTTTTAAGCAGGGTATCTATCTTCCCCCAGCCTGAATATTCTTTTATGTTTTTTGCCCTTGGAACGCCGATGCCGCGGATGTTTGCCAATTCTTTTTGAGGCGCTTTAAAAATCGCTTCGGGCTTTTTGTAGATGGCGAGAAGTTTTTTTGCAGTCACAGGCCCGATGTCAAGAACATCGCTCAGAGCAATCCAGAATTTAGGGTCGGACATGAATTCTTTCTTACGGTGAATTGGTCAATTGGTGAATCGGTGAACAGCGAAAACCAAATAACCTATTTACCCATTCACCTATTCACCATTTTTAGTATTTTTAATCTTAATGCGTTTAACTTTATAAATCCTTCGGCATCTCTCTGGTTATAAACTTTTTCAGCCTCAAAGGTCGCGAGTTCCGGATGATAAAGGGATCTCGGCGATTTTCTTCCGACTACCTGACAGCTTCCCTTATAAAGTTTTAGCCTTACCGTGCCAGATACATTATTCTGGGTTTCATCAATAATTGTCTGGAGCATTTTTCTCTCAGGCGAAAACCAGTATCCGTAATATACGAGTTCGGCGTATCTGGGTATCAGCGAATCCCTGAGATGCAAGACTTCCCTGTCAAGCGTTATAGATTCAATTGCCCTATGGGCGATATGCAGCGCTGTGCCGCCGGGAGTTTCATAAACCCCGCGCGATTTTATGCCGACATATCTGTTTTCAACTATATCGGCTCGTCCTATTCCATTTTTCCCTGCAATTGAATTTAGTTTTTCAAGGAGTTTTGCGGGGGACATCTTTTTGCCGTTTATTGCAACAGGGTTTCCCTTCTCATAATCTATCTCAATGTATGCGGCTTTATTTGGAGCCTTCTCAGGAGGAACGATCATGGTAAACATATCCTTAGGAGGCTCGGTCCACGGGTCTTCAAGAATTCCACCTTCATAACTTATATGAAAGAGATTTCTGTCAGTGCTGTAAGGCTTTTCCCTTGTCACAGGAACAGGGATATTTTGCCTTGATGCATATTTGATCAAGGACTGCCTTGAATTAAAAGGCCATTCGCGCCAGGGAGCTATAACTTTTATGTCCGGTTTAAGCGCGTAGTAAGTGAGTTCAAACCTTACCTGGTCATTGCCTTTTCCGGTTGCGCCATGCGATACTGCGTCCGCCTTTTCCTTCTTCGCGACTTCTATCTGTTTTTTCGCAATGAGAGGCCTTGCTATAGATGTGCCTAAGAGATACGCTCCCTCATAAACTGCGTTTGCCCGGAGCATGGGAAAGACATAATCCCTGATAAATTCTTCCCGAAGGTCTTCAACATAAGCCTTTGATGCGCCTGTTTTCAGCGCCTTCTTTCTAACTGCATTAAGGTCTTCTCCCTGTCCGAGGTCGGCGCAGAAGGCTATCACCTCGGCATTATACGTCTCCATAAGCCATTTTATGGCGATAGAGGTGTCAAGCCCTCCTGAATATGCAAGCACTATTTTCATCTATGACCTCCGGCTGTTTAAAAAATTGCTACGGGGTAAATATAACATAATTCTCTGTTTCATTCTATCTTCAGTAATTTTTTTAATCTTCTGTCAACGCGCACTACTTCATCTGTATCGTCTCCTGAAAGCTCCCATGAATATTTCCCTTCTGCGGAGCGTTTCAGTTTTATCTTAACCGGTTTCTTTGGTTTTACCTGTTGTATTTCAGGTTGTTTCTTAATCTGGAAATCGCCGCGATTAGAAACAGGGCTTGTTTTGTCTGCGGAAAATGCGAGAGTAAACGCAAAGATAACACACAGGACAATTAATATGATTAATTTTTTTCGCATAAGATTACCTCGTAGACCTCTCATAAATTTTAAGACATTATAGAGTTTAAGCTGAGAGAGGTCAATAGGCCAGAAAATTGGCCGCCCCGGCGAAGCCCCGAGCGAGGCGGCTAATTCAATATGGTGGACGGTAGGGGATTCGAACCCCCGACTTCCACGTTGCGAACGTGGCGCTCTCCCAGCTGAGCTAACCGCCCTCATACACCAGTATCAAAGTATCAAAGGGTCATAGCGTCAAAGTAAAAAGACTCCCCGCCTCGGGCGGGTCGCCGAGGAGACGCCTGAGGCGAATGATACTCTGATGCTCTGGCCCTTTGACACTGTTTATGCTCTATTGCATGGGCGAAGGGATATTTTGTCCCAGGTTTTTTCATCAATTTCGTCAAGATATTCTCGTATAAGATATTCTTTTCCGCATTCCAGGCAGCGCAAAATCACGGTCCGTCAAGACGTATGCAATCTTAGATCATTTTTACATTCTCTGCATTTCATTTTCACATTATATACAATCCGCTCCGGTTTTGTCTCGGACGTGTTTAAAGAATGGAAAATTTCTTGACAATCTAAGGTAGCAGTGGATATACTTTTAAAATAAAACTTTAAGCAGGAGGAGGAATCTATGAAATTAGCAAGTTATTCTACCTGGATAGGCGCCCTTGCCGGTATAATGGGCATTTTGCTGTTGTTTGCGCCAGGACTTTTAAAGAAAATTAATGAGCTATCTCAAAGGATGATAGCCCGTTTTGATGTAGCTGCGTTTAAATATAGAATCGGATTTGGCGTTTCGCTCTTAGGCGCCTCGGTTTTTCTGCTTTTCATGGGGTATTATTTTAAGGTCAAGGGGCGTTAATGTTCGGATTGTTCAGGCCTGCTCCGTTGGGAGTGGATCTCGGCACCGGTTCTGTTAAGGTTATAGGGCTTAACGGCAAAAAAATCTCTCTCGCCGCATTTATGGATATTCCCTCCTCTGACCGGGAAGACGAAGCTCTTCTTATAAGCAGATTAAAAAACTTTTTCAAAGAGATAAATATTACAGGCAAAGATGCGGTAGTTCATATCCCGGGACATCTTTCATTCATAAGGACGATAAACCTTCCACCAATGCCCAAGGGCGAATTAAAAGAGGCTGTTAAGTGGGAGGTAAAAAGACAGCTGCCGTATCCTGCTGAAGAGGCTGTATATGATTATATAGCAGCTTCTACTACAGACGGCATTGTTGTTACCTTCGCCTCTGCCGAAAGGAAGAATGTCCAGCGGTATATATCTCCGTTTAAAGAAGCAGGACTTAAGGTTACGGCGGTTGATGTAAATCCTTTGTCTCTTATAAGAGCGCTTCCGTTGCACGGTTCCGGCAATATAATAGTTCTTGATATAGGCGCGCGAAGTATGGAGATAGACATAATGAGGTCGCAATCTGTGCGGCTTACAAGGACGCTTGAGCTGGGAGGCGAACAGATAAAAAATCAGCTTGCAAGTGAAGGTTTCTCCGAAAGAGAGATTGACGATATAATGATGCACGGCCCTGCCGATAGAATGAAAGAGGCGCTGAATCAATTTTTGAGAGAGATATTTCTTTCAATAGATTATTATAAGGCAACTTTTAAAGAGAAAGTGTTTTCTGAAGTAATTCTCACAGGCGGAGTGGCAATTAACCATGCTGTTTGTGATTATTTTTCTCATATGCTTGATATCCCTGTCAGTGTTCCAAACCCTTTTGACAATCTTATTATGAAGGACGAAAGCCTGAGGCCGCTGGGCCCAAGATTCTCTGTGGCAATCGGGCTTGCAAAGAGGGCTTCATGAAAGAGACGTTAAATCTTCTGCCTGTTGAAGCAAAAGCTGCTGCTCCTGCAAGGAGGGGTAAGCTGTATTATCTCTTTGTCGGGCTTGCGGTTTATATTGTTGTAATGGCCGGAATGTGGTTTTTAAATACCATGAACGCCAGAAAACTTACTGCTGAGATAGATAAATTGAACAAACAGAAAATAGAACTTCAGCAGAAGATAACGTCTTCTATTCCCGTCTCTGCCGTACCGCCGCCGGCAGTGGATAAGGAAATATTAACTGCGATGGGAAGAACTCCCAAATGGAGTCAGACGCTCAGCGCACTCTCGGTTGTTGTGCCGCAGGATGTATGGCTTTCCTCTATTGAGTCGCGAGATGAAAAAGGGGGAAGGCGCTTGAGTATAAAGGGATTCTCAACAACACATCTTGGAGTTGCGAACCTGATATCCATGCTTGAATCATCCCGTAATTTTTATGATGTGGAGATAGTTTTTGTGCAAAAGGGCAGTAAGGATGTTTCTTTTGAACTGAACGCAAAGATGCGCTGGACATAATCAGCAATAAATAAAAGTTAAAGCTATGAACATAGAAAAAATTAAAAACAAATTTGAGAGTCTCGCAAAGAGGGAAAAGGCTATTATCATTATAAATCTTATAGCAATAACAGTTCTGATTCCCTACGCATATCTTTATTCGCCTTCAGCAGCAAATGTCAAGAAACAAAAACAGGCGTTTCAGACATTAAAGAGCGAAGTTGAAGCGATAAACGTTACGTTGGCGTCGCAGGCTGCTTTACCGCAAATGCCTGTTCCGGAAAAGATAGTTCTTCCGGAAGCTGATAACCTCTCGGATATGCTGGCGGCTATAAGCCGTGAAGCGACAATTGCAAATGTTGATTTCGTATCTATAACGCCTGAAGGTTTTGCGCATAAAGATAAATTTATAGAATTAAAGCTGAAGGTTGAATTAAGGGTAAAGTTCCGGGAGTTGTACGATTTCATTAAGATTCTTGAAACAAGGCATAGGCTCTTTCTTGTTCAGGAGCTTAAGTTTGAGACAAACGATGCTCTTTATCCTTCAGGCATAGCTTTACTTAAGGCAGTGACATATCTGAGGAAAAAGGAAGGATGATGCATACAAGAGGGTCAGAGGGTCAGCAAAGAGACGATAAGATTTTTATGCGCTTCTGTACTTCTGCGCTGTTTTTTTTGTTCACTGTTCACTGTTCACTGTTCACTGCTTATGCTGAAAGCATATCGGACATAAAACTTGAGGCGCTGAATGAGCCTGCGAAGGAAAGATGGGGCAGGGATCCGTTTATCCGCTATGAAGATAAAACAGCAAAGCTAAAAGGTAAAAGGCTGAGAGAAGATGCGCCCCCGGATTTAAGGATCAGCGGGATAATTTCAGACGGGAAAAAGGCTATGGCAATAATAAACGGCGGATTCTATAGAAAGAAGGACAGAGTCAATGATTTTCTGATTGTGGACATAGCAAAAGACAAGGTCTCACTTGAAAAAAACGGCAAAAGGTTTTATCTTGGAGTAGAAAAGTTTACAATAGATGCATATAAAGGTAAAGACCGCGATGAGCTTAAAGGTAAAGCCAAAAAAGACAGTAAGGATAAAGAGAAGAAAAAGGATAAGGAGGAAAAGGAATGAGGAAGCGTAACAAAGGGGCATCCGCCTCAGGCAGACAGAGTATCAGAGTTCCAAGAGAAAAGACTCTTGCTTCTTTTTCTCTCTCTGGCGTTAACTCTTGCATTTTCGGTTTCTGATGCTTATGCTGCTTCTAATTCCGCTCCAAATGAAAAAGGCCCTCCTATCTCAATGGAATTAAGGGACGTTGAACTGCGGGATGTTTTGAGGGCGCTTGGGCAGGAACACGGCTTAAACATAATCATTGATGAAAAAGTTACAGGTAAGGTTACGGTAAGTCTGAGGAATGTTCCTCTATGGGATGCTATTGATTCTATATTAAAAGACAAGGGGTTTACGTATATCAGGGATGGGAATATTGTGCGGGTGCTCTCTGCAGGAGCAGACGAAGACCTTATGACTCATACTGTAACTGTTAAATACGCCAACGCTAAAGATATTGAAGGGGTTATTTCAAAGGTCTTAAGCAAAAGAGGCTCTATGGCGTCGGACCCTAAAAGCAATATGATACTTATAAGGGATATTCCATCTGCCATAGAAAGGGTTACTCAGCTTTTAAAACAGGTGGATACAAAGACAAAGCAGATAATGATAGAGGCAAAGATTGTTGAAGTCAGCACGAATGCAAGCAAGGACTTAGGAATACAATGGGGCGCTACGTATCGTAGCGGTGATGCTTATGTATTTGGAGGCGCTACCGGGACTACTGTAGGGGCGCTGCCGACGACTACGACTGGAACTACTACAACCACCTCTACCGCGACAACACCGTTAACAGGCGCTACAGGTTTTGGCGGAAGCGCATTCAATGTGAATTTCCCAGCAGCAATCAGTGCGACTACCGGCGGCGCTGCGCTTGGCATAGGAATATTGGCAAGAAATACGATACTTGATTTGCAGATATCTGCCCTTGAGACGCAGGGAAATGCAAAGACCTTGTCAAACCCAAAAGTTATGGTTCTGGATAATCAGGAGGCTTATATCAAAAGCGGCACAGGCATACTTATCCCTACAGCAACAACTACAGCAGGGACTACAACTACTACAACTGTAACAGAGAAAGAGGCGACCTTGCAGTTAAAGGTCACCCCCAGAGTCATAGATAATGACCAGATATATCTGAAGATTCTTACAACCAGGGACGCCTTTGATTTCAGCCGAAGTGTTCAGGGCAGCCCGCCTAAGAATACCCGTGAGACGCAAACAAATCTTATTGTCAAAGACGGAGAGACAATAGTTATCGGAGGCATTTATACTGAGACCGACAGCGAGTCTGAATCAGGGGTGCCGTTTCTCTCTAAAATCCCTTTAATAGGAGGACTTTTCAAAAGGGATACCAAGACAAAAGATAAGACAGAACTCCTGATATTCATAACCCCCCGGATTAGAGCAGAATAGAATTGACGACAAAGACGCTAAGGAACATATTCAGCGTTAACCTCAATGTCAAAAAAACAGAGACCGTTCTCGTATTTACCGATATTCCATTTACTGGAGAGTTAATTGAAGAGACTGACAGATGCAGAAGAGAGAGACTGCGCGATATAGCTCTCCTTACCGCCGAGACAGGGAAGAGTTTTTGTAAAAAAATCTTTTACCACGAGTATTCTGCCACTGGCAGCCACGGCGCTGAACCGCCTCAAGAAATCTGGATAAAGGCCTTCGGAGAAAAGACCGTTAATGAACTGAAGAAACAGAAGCTGCTGTCTCTGCTCATAAATAAGAAAGCTAAGCCTTCGGATACGAGAAAGGCGGAAGATATTATAGCCCGCTATAAAAAATACGCGGTGAAGGCCGTTATTGCGCTTTCAAATTATTCCACAAGCCATACGAGGTTCAGGGCTTTCCTGACGAGGATATGCAATGTGCGCTATGCGAGCATGCCGCTTTTTGATGTGGCTATGCTTGAAAGTTCTATGAATGTAAACTGGAAGGCAATTGCTAGAAGGACCAGAGGCATTGCAAAAATAGTAAATAAAGCCGAGGCAATTGAGATAAAGACCCCTAACGGCACCTCTATTTCATTTTCAAAAGAAGGCAGAAAGGCGGAATCGGATACCGGAATTCTCACAAAACCCGGTTCATTCGGGAATCTTCCTGCAGGCGAGGTATATCTTGCTCCTTTGGAAGGCACGGCAGAGGGCCGGCTTGTTCTTGAGTGGGCGCCGACAAGGCAATTAAAATCACCGGTAAAGTTAACAGTGAAAAACGGATTTGTTGAAGATGTGTCCGGGAGCGAGGAATACGCATATTACCTGAAGGGAAAACTTTCGGAGCGGAGAGAGAATGCGAATATAGCTGAACTCGGAATAGGCACAAATGATATGGCAAAAAGGCCGGACAACATTCTTGAATCTGAAAAGATCCTCGGCACGATTCACATCGCGCTCGGCGACAACAGCTCGTTCGGTGGGAATGTCAGTACGCCGTTTCATCAGGACTTTGTATTCTTCAGGCCGGCGGTGACATTAGTTCATAAAGACGGTTCAAGGAGCTTGCTGATGAAGGCCGGCAGATTTATAAGGTAAGGAGTGTAAGTATGGAAAATATTGTAATCTTTATAACGGCTTCCAACGAGGATGAGGCGGTTAAGATAGCAAAAGCGCTTGTGGAAGAAAAGCTTGCGGCCTGTGTAAATATAGTAAAGAATATCAGGTCCATATACAGCTGGCAGGGGAAAATAGAAGATGAACCGGAAGTTCTCATGCTTGTAAAGACGCAGAAGAGACTCTTTGAGAGTCTTTCACAAAAGGTAAAGGAACTTCATAGCTACACCGTGCCTGAAATTATAACAGTTCCGATTATTGACGGCTCTCAGGATTATTTAAAATGGCTCAAAGAAGTTACAGGCTGAAATATTATATCCTTTTAAACTTAGTTGTCACATGTTTTTTGATAATATCATCCGAGGCCGGAATTTCAGCTCAAAAGGATACAGCAAGAGAGGCTAAGTATGCTGTTGCTATCCTGCCGGCCCCTGTCCTTAATACACCTGATTTCAGGTCTGTATTCGGCGGCAGTGACGGAAGGACCTTAAAACTTAACGCAAAGAAACTCGTGGAAGAGGTTGAATTCATTGCCCTGCCCCGTACGGTTTTTGTCATAGAAGCGACAAGCAAAAAAGGGAATAGCGAAATACTCAAGGTAACCACAAAGGATTATCCGTATCATAGCGCAAAGGGGTATTACATAGACAGCCGTTTTGTTGAAAAGAGATTTGAAAAGCCGCAGGAACGCCGGAAGAAACTTCCTGACAAAGATACAATAATCAAAAGATTGATTTCTGCCGAAAACGCCGTATATGTCTGGGGAGGCAACTATGTAAGGGGAATACCCGAGATGCTTGAGTTTTATAAACCGTCAGAGACATTGTCTGATGACATATCCAAAAGATGGATATTGAAAGGCGTTGATTGTTCAGGGCTTCTTTACGAGGCAACGGGCGGATATACTCCGCGCAATACGGATTCCTTTTTTTCTTTTGGAATGCCTATTGATGTTAAAGGGTTGTCTCAGGACGAGATGGCCGGAAAACTAAAGCCCCTTGATCTCATCGTTTATAAGCGGCATGTGTTAATAGTCCTGAACAGCAAGACGGTGATTGAGAGCACTATTTCCCGCGGTGTTCATGTCAAGAATCTTTCGGACGCAATCAAGAGTATCAGCGAAAAAATGCAGCCTGCCAATGAGTATAAGGGTAACGGTGATAGCCACAAATTCTTTATCAGAAGATGGTACCCTGAGTAAGCCGGAAGGCAGACGTTCAGGATGCTTTCTCTTTTGCCTGCAGTTCAATCACGTTTGATTCTTCCCTGAGCATTGTTAAACGGCCGTCAAACATTGCGCCCTCCGCAATGCTGAGTTTGCTTGTTGCCAGTTCGCCTGTGACCTGTCCTTTTGCCTTAATCTCTATGATTTCTTTTGCGGTCATATTGCCATCAACCCTTCCTCCGACAATAATGCCTCTTGATGTCGCATCGCCTTTAAGATGCGCACTCTCTCCAAGAATAAGCCAATCGGTTTCAATATTGCCTTCAACCGTGCCGTCAACCCGCAGCGTCCCCTGTGTTTTTATGTCACCTTTAAAATGGCTGTTTATGCCGATAAACGACTCAAGCTTTTCTGAATTCTTTGAAAATGAAAACATGTGGTATTTCCTCCCTTCAGCGCCTGGATATATTTATCTGTGTCCTTCAATAAAAGATACCGGATTAACAGGCCTGCCGTTTTTCCATACTTCATAATGAAGATGCGGGCCTGTTGTATTTCCGGTTGAACCTACATATGCTACAACGTCTCCCTTTTTTATGCGCTGGCCGACTTTCACTTCATTCATTTTATTATGAGCATAAAACGTTGAATATCCAAAACCATGCTCTACTACAACAAGGTTGCCGCTCCCGCCGTTCCATCCGGAAAAGCTCACTATGCCGTCGGCAGTTGCTGTAGCAGGATTGCCCGGAGGCGCGCTTATATCTATTCCGTTGTGGAAATCATCTCCGCCTGTTACGGGATGTTTCCTTTTCCCGTAATGCGAAGTAATATTTCCCATAAGGGGCCAGCCCTTGGGTGTTGCTCTGAAAAGGTCTCTCTGCTGGCTGAGGTAATCCCTTATGTCGCCCACATCCTCAACAGTTTTTTTAATCTGCTCTTTGAGCGCTTCCATGTCAATTGCGCCGCTATCGGAAGTGTCCACGTTTTCAAGAACCTTCTCTTTTGACTTTAAAGAAAACAGCTTTCTGAACTCTGCCTCGGCCTTTTTGAGCGCCGACATTGTTGCCCTCATCTCGGTGAACTGGCTTGAATAGTACGCAAGCTTATCCTGCATCCTGTAATATTCAAGCGTGTCAATAGCTATTGAAAAGACATAGCCGGTTCCGATAAGCCAGAGTATTATAGAGATAAATATGCCGATGGAAGGTATCTTGAGATTAAGCGGTTTCCTGTTGGAGTGAGGGATGATCATGATTGTTATAGGAGTAAAGGCTTTTTTTAGCAAAGGCTGTATCCTGTTACGCATATCTGACGCCCTGACCTCCTTTCTCAATGCTTCCAATCAAAAATGCATCAAATCCGGCCTGGTTTAAAATGGAAATTGCAGTGTTTGATTCTGCTTGTGAGGTGACAATTATATAACCTATCCCCATATTAAAAGTCAACCCCATATCATCCTCGGGAACATTCCCCGTTTCTTTTATCAAGCGGAATATCGGGGGAACAGGCCATGAGCCCTTTTTTATCACCGCGCATATATTTGCAGGGAAAATCCTCGGCAGATTTCCGGTGATCCCGCCGCCGGTGATATGAGCCATGCCTTTTATTTTGACTTTATCTTTAACCGCATTGAACGCCTTTACATAAATTTTTGTCGGTTTAAGGAGTTCTTCTCCGAGAGATGTCCCGAGTTCAGAGATGTATGCGGAGGCGCTCATTTTTTTTATGTCAAAAAATACCTTTCTCACAAGAGAATATCCGTTGCTGTGAAGCCCGCTTGAAGCGAGCCCTATGACGGCGGCGCCTTCCTTTATATCAGAGCCGTTTATTATTTTATCCCTGTCAACCACTCCGACAGCAAAACCTGCGAGGTCGTATTCGCCTTCGGGATAAAATCCCGGCATCTCCGCGGTTTCTCCTCCGATTAATGAGCATCCGGCCTGTTTGCATCCCTCGGCAATCCCTTTTACGACCTCTGCTGCTTTTTCAGGCTTGAGTTTGCCTGTCGCAAAATAGTCAAGAAAAAACAGAGGCTCTGCGCCGCTTGTAAGAATATCATTTACGCACATGGCTACCAGGTCAAGGCCGACAGTGTCGTGTTTACCCGTCATAAAAGCTATCTTCAGTTTTGTGCCTACGCCGTCTGTGCCGCTCACGAGCACAGGTTGTTTATATTTTTTAACATCAAGCTGGAAGAGGGCGCTGAATGAGCCTATGTCGGTAATTACCTCAGGTCTGAAGGTGCGCTTGACCAGGGGAGAGATAAGGCTGACGAACCTAGCGCCTTCAGAAATGTCTACGCCCGCTTTTTTGTAAGTAAGTTCATCCATAATTATTCCTTAGATTTTAAATAAACCCCTTTGAGATTTAACCCTAAACAGGGCAGCAGGGAAAGTACTTAAATGCTATCACATTCAAGCTGATTTTTGGAAGAAAAAGTTTTAAATTTTTCCGAATTCCTTCAGCTTCAGTTCTTTTCTTTTTATCTTTCCGCTTATGGTCTTTGGAAGGTCTTCAACGAATTCAATCTTGCGAGGATATTTATACGGCGCGGTGCGGGTCTTAACAAATTCCTGAAGCTCTTTAATCAATTTTTCCGACGGGCTGTAATTCTGCGTTAAAACAACAAAGGCCTTTACGACCTCGCCCCTTACCTCATCCGGGCTTGCAACAACCGCAGACTCCTTTACCGCGGGATGTTCTAGCAAAACGCTCTCTAGCTCAAAAGGCCCTATCCTGTAACCTGAGGTGAGTATGACATCATCCGCCCTTCCGACAAACCAGAAATAACCGTCCTCATCTTTATAGGCCCGGTCGCCTGTTATATACCATTCGCCTCTTTCGGTTTTCTTAGTCGCCTCGGGGTTGCCGAGATATTCCTTGAATAAGCCAGCAGGCCGCTCAGGTTTTATCTTTATTGCTATATCTCCTTCAATATCGTGCGGCAGTAAATTTCCGTTTTCATCAATCACATCCACATTAAAACCCGGGACAGGCATCCCCATGGAACCCGGCTTTACAGGAAGGCATCTGAAGTTTGCAAGAACATTCACGGTCTCTGTCTGGCCATAGCCGTCGTAAATATATATTCCTGTTCTTTCCTTCCATATCTCATTTATCTCTTTATTAAGAGGTTCTCCTGCCGCAACAAAATGACGCACGGCTTTGAATTTTAATTTGCCGGATTGCGGTAATTCTTTCACCATCATTCTATATGCTGTCGGAGGCCCGCAGAAGGTGGTAATTGGATATTTCTGAAGGGCCTCCACAATAAAAGAGGGGTCGAATTTGCCCTTTTTATAAAATGAAAAGATTGTCGCCCCCATATGCCATGGCCCGAAAAGGCTGGACCAGGCGGCCTTTGCCCATCCTGTATCCGACAGGTTCCAGTGCATATCTCCTGGCTTCAGGTCCAGCCAGTATTTTCCTGTTATCATGTGCGCAAAGGGATAGGATGTCTGTGTGTGAAGCACCATTTTCGGCGGGCCTGTTGTGCCTGACGTAAAATATATAAGCGCAGGCTCTGATGAGAAGGCCCTTTCTCCTTCAAAGGCGTCTGCAGCATCTCTTTCTTCAATGTAGTTATGCCATTCATCTCTTGGTCCTGCAATAATAATAAGAGAGGGTTTTGTAGAGGAATCATTTACAGCGCTTTCCACTTTTGCTGCATCTTCATCCGATGCGATAATCGCTTTTATAGCCGTTGCCGCGAGTCTGTATCCGATATCCTGGGACGTAAGCAGTGTTGTCGCGGGTATAGGGACGGCATTTATTCTCATGAGCGCAAGCATTGCCTCCCACCACTCCGGGACATTTGGAAGCATCACGAGAACTTTATCACCTGCTCCAATCCCCATTTTTTTGAGGGCACCGGCTCCTTTTGAGGAGAGGACTTTTAATTCGTCAAATGAAAGTTTTTTTTCATGGACCCCGTCTGTCCAGTAGAGCGCCTGCCTGTTGTTCCACCTGTCAAAGACGTCCAGGGGGAAAGAAAACTTTTCAGGCGCTGTGAGCGAAAAATTTTTATATTCGGACGTGTAATCTTTCATGTTTATACCAATGCTAACATAATTTATGCCGCCTTTCCATTTTTGACATTTGCTTGCTTACTGTGCTAAATTTATAAGCTGTAAGCGGCAGCAATTCAATATTCAAACAAAAAGAAGGAGTTTTTAAGATGTTTAACCCGTTCAAATTGCTTGGTAAGCTGGTAAATTGGTATTCGGAGAAGTTTTCCCGCAAGGCCAAGATAATCTCTGCTGTTGCGCTCTTGTTTTTTTTAATCGGCGTAGGCCTTATCGGTTATAAGATAAATGATTATTTTGAAAATGACCCTCAGGCCTGTATGTTCTGCCATGTTCATGACGACGCCAACAAGGCCTGGGCAAAAAGCAAACATAATATGGTAAATTGCCATTCTTGCCATCACTCTACGAAGAAAGAGCAGGTGGTCCAGTTATACAAATTCACTCTTCTTGGACAGAAGGCAGTGGAGCCGAGACACGGCAAGATTATTGTGCCGTGGGACCGCTGCATGGAATGCCACTGGGAAACTAACGCAAAATATTCCAATGCGCCGAAGATTAACCGCTCCCGCTACCATGCAAAACACATGTTTACAGAACAGATAGAGTGTTCCAAATGCCATGGTTATAAGATTCATCAATTTCTGCCCGAGGAAAGGTTCTGCAATGCATGCCATAGGGATAAGAAGGTTCACGGAACAGGGATGGAGAAGCTTCCTTGCCTTAACTGCCACACGGACCGCACAAAGGACTTAAGGCCGGGAAGGCAGAAATGCCTTTTCTGCCACGGGGATGAGTCCGTCAGAAAAGAGCTTATTGCCGACGGGACCATAGATGTTAAATATTTCCAGCCGTCTCCGGCAACGATAAAGAAGGCTATCAAAATAAAAGTGCCTGCTGACGCTCCGATGCAGTTCCACTGCTATGAATGCCACAAGCCTCATGTGTCGGTCAGGCCTGACTGGGGAAATTGCCTTAACTGCCATGTAAATCTTCCTAACGTAGGCAAGCACGAACTGCACATTAAGACTATGGGGATGAAATGCAAGGATTGTCATAGGTCCCATACATGGCGCGTGACAAATGAGAGCGCAAAAAAAGACTGTGTAAAGTGCCACGAGTACAAGGAACCCAAGAAATTTATCAGATAACAGCAAAGAAGGGCTATTGGGTTTATAACGTATTGACGCCTTAAAAAGGCGCCGGAGGTTAAGCCGCTGATGAAGAGCCATATATGGCGACCGTTATATGTTGTTATAGGCATGGTAGTCCTTATATTGATTGTAAGGCAGTTTGTTGTGCCGAAAGAATTCGGTGTGCACGAAAGAGGCTATATGTACGGATGGCACAACAAGGCTGATGAGAGGTTCTGGAAGGAATTTAAGGTAAAATACAGAACTTCGGAATTTTGCAGGGATTGCCACAGCGATAAATATTCCTCAATAAAACAAACACCGCATGCGATTATCCAGTGCGAAAATTGTCACGGCCCTGCAATGGACCATCCTGAAAATCCGGCAAAACTTGCGATTGACAAAAGCAGGGAACAGTGTCTCAGATGCCATGCATATCTCCCTTATCAGCAAAGCGGCAGGTCTAAGATAAAAGGCATAGACCCGGATAAACATAATGAAGGCGTTGAATGCGCGGGCTGTCATAATCCTCATAATCCTAAAGGGGAACATAAGCATCATAAGCATAAACATTCCCAGGCGGAGGCAAAATGATAACGAGAAGGGACTTCATTAAATATTCTCTGCATGGGATTGCGGCAATATCAGCTGCAGGCGCGGCGCTTGAGATAATTAACCCTTCAAAACTTTTTGCCTCAAAAGACAGTAAAAAAATCCGCTGGGGTTTTCTTGTTGATACCCAAAAATGCGTCGGATGCGGGCTCTGCGTGAAGGCGTGCAAGAATGAGAACGAGATACCTTATAATGCGAATGTTTCGCGCACCTGGGTAGAACGCTATGTCCTTCTTAAAGACGGCAGGGTGGTTGCGGATTCGCCGAAGGCTGCAAGAGACGGGTTTATCACTAACAGGGTTGAAATGGGGCACGGGAAATACGAAGACGTCAAAAAAGAAGAGATAGAAAAAGCGTACTTTGTCCCGAAGCTCTGCAATCAATGCGAAAATCCGCCGTGTGTTCAAGTCTGTCCCGTAGGCGCCACTTATCAGACCGAGGACGGCGTTGTGCTTGTTGACAGGAGGTGGTGTATCGGATGCGGATATTGTATAATGGCATGTCCTTACGGCGTGAGATTCTTTCATCCTGTATACCACACGGCTGAAAAATGCAATTTCTGTTATCACAGGATAACAAAAGGCCTGAAGTCTGCATGTGTTGATGCGTGTCCGTTCGGCGCAAGGCTCATAGGCAACATCAACGACCCTAACGACCAGGTTGGAAAGATTATAAGAACCGAAAGGGTATCCGTATTAAAAGATGAATTCGGCACAAAACCGCAGGTCTATTATCTGGGGCTGAGCAAGGAGGTAAGGTAGGATGGTTGAGACTGTTCACGGCGAACTCTGGACCTTAAAAGAACTCTTTGTTTACCCTAATGAATATATATACTGGAGCATCCAGATTGTAATGTATCCGTTTATGACCGGCCTGGTGGCAGGCGCATTTGTGCTCTCATCTCTTTATCATGTCTTCGGCATAAAAGAACTTAAAGACATGGCCAGGTTTGCGCTTGTATTTTCATTTGCCCTTCTTTTTGCCGCGCCTATGCCTATCGTCCTTCATCTTCAATATCCATTCAGGGGAGTCAACGTATTCCTGACTCCGCACTTCACCTCTGCAATAGCCGCATTCGGTATTGTGTTTTTTTCCTACGGCGCCATCGTTGCTTCCGAGCTCTGGTTTTTATACAGGAAACATTTTGTTGAAGTGGCGCTGCCGCTAAAAGAAAAAAAGGATAAGACCTTGTTTGAATGGATAAAATTCATAATATTCTGCACGCTTACCCTCGGTGTTTACGATATAAGCGAGGAGTCGCTTAAGAAGGATGAAAAGGCGATAAAGATACTCGCAGGAGCCGGGATACCAGTCGCCTGTTTTCTTCACGGGTATGCCGGTTTTATATTCGGCTCTGTTAAGGCTAATGCCCTCTGGATGACCCCTTTAATGCCTGTTATATTCATAATGTCCGCGATAGTATCCGGAATTGCGCTCTGCATGCTGACCTATATTGTTGTGATGGAGATAAGAAAGATAAAGATAAAATCCCAGAGAAAACCGTGGATGCAAAAACTGGAAGAGGTAAAGGGCGCGGAGATAAATGTCATAAAAATTTCGGCAAAGTATCTTTTACTCTTCATGATATTTGCCATAACCCTTGAACTCCTGGATCTTGTATTCCGGGGCTACACAGCGGTCAAGCACTGGGATATACTGCGGACTGTGATCTATGATAAGGATTTTACGAACATATTTGTACTCCAGTACACTCTCGGCAATCTTATTCCGTTTATACTTCTTTTACTGCCCGGGCTTACGATAAGAAGAACCATCATCAGCCTGATTCTTGTCTTGATGGGCGTATTTATGATGAGGTGGAATGTTGTTATAGGCGGGCAGGCGTTTTCGCTGACGCTTTCGGGTTATATGGAATATATTACGCCTATAATCCCGAAGAGCTGGGAAACCTTTAAGGAAGGGCTTTTCGGCGCTGTCAGTATTTTTATCATGCCCTTTGTCCTGTTCTGGGTCTTCGCCAAGATATTTCCCGTATTCGGTTCTAAGGAAAAAACCGCATCGCATTAGAACACAAAAGTTAAGCCCTCACGCATTATGCTACAATATTGCCAATGCCTGTTATTCTTGTTACAAATGACGATGGAGTGCATTCTCATGGAATCATTGCGCTTTTCCGGGCCATGAAGGAACTGGGAGACGCATATATCGTCGCGCCGGACAGGGAAAGAAGCGCGGTAAGCCATGCGCTGACAATGCATAAACCTCTGAAAGTGGAAAAGCTGAGAGATAATGTTTACGCGGTCAACGGGACGCCGACAGACTGTGTCGCGATAGGCGCCAATAAGATACTGCCTGAAAAACCCGCGCTTATTGCGTCCGGCATTAACCAGGGAGGCAATGTCGGCGATGACATTACATATTCAGGCACTGTATCAGCCGCCATAGAAGGGACGATTATGGGCATTCCTTCATTTGCAGTTTCAATAGTCGGAGAAAAAATTTTTCATTTTGATACCGCGGCCTATTATTCATTAGAGGTTGCAAAATATATTCTTGAAAAATCGCTTCCTTACGATACCCTTCTCAATGTTAATCTGCCGAATGTTGGAAAAGAAGATGTTCACGGGGTGAAATTCACCAGGCAGGGGAAACGCATTTATGACAGCGCTATTCAGGAAACGTATGACCCGAGGGGTGAAAAACATTTCTGGATAGGCGGAGGCACGCCGTATTGGGAGCACGGAGAAGACACAGATATTCAGGCTGTCCAGAAGGGCTATGTTTCTATAACTCCCATACACCTGGACCTTACGAATTATAATGCGATGGAGCTTTTGAAAGAGACATGGAAGATTTTAAAAGACTGAGAGATTTGATGGTGGATACCCAGCTTATTCCCCGCGGGATAAAAGATATACGCGTGCTGAATGCGATGAGGAAAGCGCCGAGGCATCTTTTTGTCGGCGATTATATGCAGGCCCATGCTTACGAAGACATGGCCCTTCCGATAGGGGGGGGCCAAACAATCTCGCAGCCTTATATGGTAGCTCTAATGACAGAGCTTCTTGAACTCAAAGGAGATGAAAAAGTCCTTGAGATCGGGACCGGTTCGGGTTATCAGGCCGCAATACTCGGGGAGCTTGCAAGAGCTGTTTTTACGATAGAGCGGAAAGATGAGCTTGCAAAAAAAGCGGATGAACGTCTTCGCGGCCTCGGATACGGCAAGGTCCGTGTTATAACAGGCGACGGCACTCTCGGTTTGCCTGAAGAGGCTCCCTTTGACAGGATATTGATAACCGCGGGGACGCCTAAGATTCCTGAACCTTTGATAGAGCAGTTGGCTGACGGC
>Ga0172368_10001979_pt1 | contig 26922 bp, 20 predicted proteins | sample Lak11m_FD_114540 | JGI IMG/M metagenome (GOLD analysis project Ga0172368, IMG submission 114540) | Freshwater microbial communities from Kabuno Bay, South-Kivu, Congo - kab_022012_11m | ecosystem: Environmental > Aquatic > Freshwater > Lake | place: Democratic Republic of the Congo: South-Kivu...
GCTTACATAACTCCCCGTTTGCACCTTAATCCCAATGAAGCAAGGTTCGGGCTCTGTCGAGACCCTCAAAATACCAGAGTTGGGTAAGGTGCCGCACTTAAGACTGATATTGTAACCGAGAGCGAGCTCTCTATAAAAAAATACTTGACAAGAACAAACCAGAGCACAGAGAAATTCTCTGTGGTCTCATGCTATACAATCTGGAACTCATGAAAGAAAAAGCTTTCGACAAAGCGGCCGTAGCATGAAACCGCACACGCAATCAGAACCGCTTTTATTTTCTTGGATTTCCGGGTTTCAGATCTACTGTTGTTGTAGTTTATTTACGACTTCATTTTTTTAGTAGCAGCGGGAATAAACGAGAATAAAATAATATGAGAGAACACAGAGGGGAGTAATAGATAGTTGCTGATAGCTGATGGCTGACAGCTTTGAATATTATTTTCTCTGCGTTCTCTCTGTGGTTAAAATTTGACAAAACTGGCAGCCGATCATGGGATTTTTTATTGTCTTTGAGGGAATTGAAGGGTGCGGCAAAACCACCCAGATCTCCCTGACGGGTAATTTTTTAAAACAGCGGAAACTTCCCTTCATCATCACCCGGGAACCAGGCGGCACCCCGATTGGAGACGAGATAAGAAAGATACTGCTCAGTTCAAAAAATACGGACATTATCCCTCTGACTGAGCTTCTTCTCTACACCGCTTCCAAGGTTCAGCATTTGCACGAGATCATACAACCGGCCCTGAGCAGCGGCGCAATCGTGCTCTGCGACCGCTTTTTTGACGCGACCGTTGCCTACCAGGGCTACGGTGAAGGCATTCCCCTTGCGCTGCTGGAAAAAGTGCACAACCTGTTTCTACAGGGCCTGGCGCCGGATCTGACCATACTGCTTGACTGCGCCGCGGAACTCGGCCTGAACCGCTCGCGCCGCCGTATCCAGCTCGAGGGTAAAGAGCAGGCCGAAGGCCGGTTTGAAGAAAAAGAGCTCGCATTTCATGAGCGGGTCCGGGAGGGCTACCTGCAGCTTGCGCGCCATGAGCCGCAGCGTTTTCACATAATTGACGCCGGGCTCCCAATAGCGGACGCGCAGCAGAAGATCTGTTCATGCCTCACGGAGAAGCTGAAGGAAAAGGGCTATGCCGTTTGACGTGATTTCCGCCCGGCAGCTGCCCCTGAGACAGCTGAAAACATGCTTATTCCTAACCCGGAAGCCGGGGAGAAAGTATAATGCCCTTTGATGATATATTTGGCCAGCAGTTGGCCCTGCGCCAACTGAAAACCGCCCTTGCCGGCGGGCATATCGCGCATGCCTATCTGTTTTCAGGTATCGAGGGGATCGGCAAATGCAGCACTGCCGTCTGCCTTGCCAAAGCCCTGAACTGCGCGGCGCGGGAAGCGGATTTCTGCGATGAATGCCGCTCCTGCCGTAAAATTGAAAAGCGCCTGCACCCCGACTTTTTCTTTATCGAGCCGGATAAAAATGTGATCCGCATCGAGCAGGTGCGGGACCTGCAGAAGAAGATCATTTTCAAACCCATGGAAGGCCGGCGCAAGGTGGTCATCATTGATCAGGCGGAAAAGCTGAATCTGCATGCTGCCAACTGCCTGCTCAAAACTCTGGAGGAGCCGCCGGATGACACGGTGATTATCCTGGTGGCGCATACCGCCATGGCGCTGCTGCCCACCATCGTGTCGCGCTGCCAGAGAATTCGTTTCGCGCCGCTATCCGCCGCGGCCATCATGGAGCACCTCGCGGCCCGGGGCGCGGAGCCGGAGGAGGCGCGGCTTGCGGCCGCCCTTGCCCAGGGAAGCTTGAAGCGGGCGCTTGAACTGCGGGAGACGGACTTTTTAAGCCAGCGCGAAAGACTGGTGCAGCATGTTGTCGGCTGCGCTGCCGGCGCCAGCGAATCACTGTTCATGCTGGCGCGCCTTGCCGCCGAGGACCAGGAGGGAATCCCCCGGGTGCTGGAATTCCTGCAGACCTGGTACCGCGACCTGCTGCTGCTAACGGAAGGGCTGCCGGAAAAAAAGCTTTACAACCGGGACGCGCTGGATAAGATGCATGAGGCGCTGCAGACTGAAACCAGGCAGAGCATACTGCACAAATTAAAAAAACTGCAGTGGATATACGCCCATGGCATCCTGAATATTAATTACACGCTGGCGCTTGAAAGCCTGTTCATGCAGCGCGCGTAAATACGAGCCAAAGATATTTGAAATTCATTGTTAGGCTTCTGGTTCATTTGTTCGGGCTACATGCTCGCAACAAATGCTGTTTGTTTTTGCCAGAACCTTTGCTCGCACCGCCCGTAACTGCTTTCACCAAAAGCCAAACGAAACAAAATGTGAGAGCAAAATTCTCAGATGTAAATAGGTAACAATCTATGAATGAGCGAACGGAACCCATCATGAAAAATATGATAAGTATAAAACTGAGAAAAATGCGCCGGTTGTTTGACTGCGATGCCGGCCAACTTGCCCTGAACGTGGGCGACAAGATCATTGTGGAAACCGAATCAGGCCAGCAGCTCGGGACCGTGGTGCCCCGGCCGGGACACTGCTGCGCAGCATCAAAGGCCTCCGCCGCCATCAGGGTGCAGCGCAAGGCCGAGCCGATCGACATCCGGCAGGAGGAGCTGAACATACTGAAAGAGCGTGAATACGCCCAGGTCTGCCGGAAAAAAATCGGTGAGCATAACCTGCCCATGAAGCTGATCAACGTGGAGATAGTTCCCGACGGAAGCAAGATCATCTTTTTCTTTACCGCGGAAAACCGGGTTGATTTCCGCTCCCTGGTGAAAGAGCTGGCGGCGGACCTGCGCACGCGCATTGAGATGCGCCAGATCGGCGCGCGCAATGAGGCGCAGATACTGGGGGGCATCGGCTGCTGCGGCCGCGAGCTGTGCTGCATGTCCTTCCTCCACCAGTTCTGCCCGGTTACCATTAAAATGACCAAAGAGCAGGGCCTGGCCCTGGACCCGGCAAAAATATCCGGTGTCTGCGGCCGGCTCATGTGCTGCCTGTCCTATGAATATGAGACCTATGCGGAGCTGAAAAAAACCCTCCCCAAAATCGGCAAACGGATCACCACCTCCCAGGGGACCGGGAAAATCAGGCAGGTTAATGTCATCACCCAGAAGATTCTTATTGAAATGGAAGATGGTTGCATTGTCGAGATGAACGCGGATGAATACAAGCCCGAGATGCTCGCCCCTGCACAACCGGCAAAATGAACGAGCCATGGAAAACAATTTTTATGTAACCACGCCGATTTATTACGTCAATGATGTGCCCCATATCGGCCATGCCTATACCACGGTGGCCGCCGATGTTCTGGCACGCTACCAGCGGCTGTCCGGCAGCCGGGTCTTTTTCCTCACCGGCACTGACGAGCACGGCATTAAGGTTGAGAAGGCGGCACGGGAAGCACACGAGGCGCCGCTGCAGCTGGCCGACCGTGTCATGCAGCGCTTTAAAAATCTCTGGGTAACGCTCGATATCGCCAACACTGATTTCATCCGCACCTCGGAGGCGCGTCACCAGCAGGCGGTACAGAAATTCTTCCGCCTGCTTGAGGAAAAGGGGGACATCTACCTCGGTGAATACGAGGACTGGTACTGCGTGCCCTGTGAAAGCTTCTGGACCGATACCCAGCTGGTCGACGGCAAATGCCCGAACCAGGAGTGCCGCAGGCCGGTGGACAAACTGCGGGAGGAGAGCTATTTTTTCCGCATGTCAAAATACCAGCCGCAGCTCCTGCAGTATCTGGAGGAGCACCCGGGATTTATCCAGCCCGAATCGCGCTATAATGAAATTGTGAGCTTTGTCCGTGAAGGATTGCGGGATTTGAGCATCAGCCGCACCAGCTTTTCCTGGGGCATCCCGGTTCCCGGGAACCCCCGGCACGTCATCTATGTATGGTTTGATGCGCTGCTCAACTACATTTCCGCGCTTGACTACAGCGCGGGCGGTGAGCGTTTTCAGCAGTTCTGGCCGGCGCAGGTGCATATCGTGGGAAAGGACATTGTCCGGTTCCACGGCGTGTACTGGCCTGCCATGCTCATGGCAGCAGGGCTGCCCGTGCCGCAGCAGATATTTGCCCACGGCTTCTGGACCATTGAGGGCAAGAAGATGTCAAAATCCCTGGGCAACGCCATTGACCCCTGCGCGCTTGCCGACCAGTACGGCGTTGACCAGCTGCGCTATTTTCTGCTGCGCGAAGTGCCCTTCGGCCTTGATGCTGATTTTTCCCGGCAGGCTATCGTCGGCAGGATCAACAGCGACCTGGCAAATGATTTGGGAAACCTCTTCAGCAGGGTTATTGCCATGGTGCATAAATATTTCAGCGGCGATGTGCACCGGGGCGCGCCCCTTGAAGCCGCGGATTCAGAGATCAAGGACAAGCAGGCGGCAGTGCTCAGGGCGGTTGCCGAGCACATGAACCAGCTCGCCTTCAGCCGCGCGCTTACTGCAATCTGGGAGCTTATCTCGCTGCTCAATAAATATATTGATGATACCGCCCCCTGGGTTCTGGCAAAGGATGCGGCTAAAAAAGAGCGGCTGGCCACCGTCATGCGCTGCCTGCTTGAGGCACTGCGGGTGGTGGCGGTCCTTTTGTGGCCGTTTATGCCCGCATCTGCTGAGCGCATGTGGGGAGCCATCGGCGGGCAGGGACGCATCGAAGAACAGCGGCTTGCATCTGCCGGCCAGTGGATGATCATAGCGGACGGGACCAGAATTCAGAAAATACCCGCGCTCTTTCCGCGCATAGAACAAACCAGTACGCCATGAATTCAGCCGCACAAAAAATTGCCGCCGAAAAGCGCCGCAGCCGCGTGTTCACCATTCCCAACATACTCACGCTGTTTCGCATCGTGGTTACGCCCCTGTTTTTTATCCTGTTCTACTATTTTCCGACCAAAGTTTTCAGCCTGCTGGCATCGCTTCTTTTTGTCACGGCTTCGTTTACGGATTTTCTTGACGGCTATATAGCGCGGCGCTGGAATCTTGAATCGTCCCTGGGGAAGTTTCTGGACCCGCTGGCAGACAAGCTGCTGGTTGCCGTTGCCCTGATAATGCTTATACCGCTGGGCAGGGTCCCCTCATGGATGGTGGCAGTCATTATCGGCCGCGAAATACTGGTAACCGGGCTGCGCGTTGTTGCCATCACCGAGGGCCTGGTGATAGCGGCAAGCAAGCTCGGTAAATACAAGACCGTCTTTCAAATTGCGGCAGTCACCTGCCTGCTCCTGCACTATGAATATCACCTGTTTATAGAGTCCCCGTACCTGCTGGTCGACTTTCACGAGGTGGGCATGGGGCTTCTCTGGGTTGCCATGTTTATAACCGTATGGTCAGGGATTGATTATTTCAGGAAATTCTTCAGGCAGGTCTTTTTTCGCATAGCGTAAAAACAACAGGGTCCGAGGGTCCCAGGATTCGAGGGTTCAAGGGCTCAAGGGTCCGAGGGTAAATCTGGGATTAAAAAGCTGTTAACCAACAGTATTTGCTCTACATTCTCTGCGTTCTCTGGGGTCTCTGCGGTTTAAAACCCACAACTTTTCATTTGACAAAAAAAGTGTCGTAATATAAATATAATAGAACAGAGCGGGAATAGCTCAGTGGTAGAGTACAACCTTGCCAAGGTTGGTGTCGCGGGTTCAAATCCCGTTTCCCGCTCCATATTTTTATAATCAAGATCACCGCGAGCACAGAAAGCTGTAGAGATTTTCAGGCAACTTATTATTCTCTGCGCGCTTTGCGTTCTCAGCGGTGAATTAATTTCAGGCGGCGTAGCCAAGTGGTAAGGCAGAGGTCTGCAAAACCTTTATTCAGCGGTTCGAATCCGCTCGCCGCCTCCAGAAATTTGAAAAAGGGATGCACGCTTTGTTCAAAGCAGCATCCCTTTTTTCTCGCCCGTCTTCTCTCTCTGCAAATTTCCACCTCGTAAAAAAATCCCTTGAATTCGACTATCCCCGCTCTTACAGACGTGACATTACGCAGAATTCATGGCTGCCGCTACCGCGATTTCCGAACTTTTTGAAACATTTTAGAACCAGCAAGGATGCGTATAAATTACAGCCAAAGATATTTGAAAGTTTGCAATCACATGAGCGACCCCCTCTGACTCCCCCTTGTTATAAAAAGGGGGAGAAGATTTCCCCTCCTTAATAAGGAGGGTTTAGGGGAGGTCGGATGTAAAGCCAGCGTGATCTGAGCGCAAAATTTTCAGATTAAGCTATGTAAGAACTGTTTTAAGCTATGCTTAACGTTCGGCCGTTTTTTTTGACAAGGCCTTCCTTATGCAGCTGCAGGAGATTATTTTTTATGTTTTGCGCGGAAGCAGGCAGCCTTCTGATGAGCTCTGCCTCGGTAATCGCAGGGCTGTCGGTGAGCAGTTTGATAATCATCCCCCGCGCCTGCCGGTTTGAGCCCTCAAACTTTGACTGTTTCTGATGATGCGCGCTTTTCCGGGAAGGGTTGGGATGGGTTTTTTTGAGCATCACACCATAGTCCATGAGCGCGGAGTACCACTGCCGCGGATTTTCAGCGTCCAGGGTTTTCCCCACGAGGGGAAGTATTTCACGGTCATGCACATCTGCCCGGTCGCTGAAAAAGAGATGGATGAAAACACTGCGGATATTGGTTTCAATGAAAACCACGGGCTTGTTAAAGGCAAAGGCTACAATAGAGCACGCGGTATTCCTGCCGATCCCCGGCAGCCCGGTTAATGCCTCCACGGTTCCGGGTAGCCGGCCATTAAACTTCTCTGCCACATCTCCGGCAATCTTTTTCAGATACAACGCCCGGCGGTTGTAACCCATGCCCTGCCACACCTGCAGGATGTTTCGCAGCGGCGCTTCAGCAAGCGTTTTAAAATCAGGGAAGGCAGTGATAAATTCCTTATATTTCTGAATGACCCGATCAACCTGGGTCTGCTGGAGCATTACCTCTGAAATAAGGATATGGTAGGGATTACGCGTGGTGCGCCAGGGAAGCGCGCGGCCATGGGTTTGGTAGTAGCGGTAAATCTTTTGGCGGAAGGAGCGGATGGCTGAGCGAGATAACTTTGTTTGAGTTCTACCGGCAGGCATTACATGGAGTTTTTGGGCGTTAATATCTCACCCTCCCCTTAATCCCCCCCGTCACGGGAGGGGATGGGAAGAGCTGACCGCTTTTATCTCTCAGATGATCTTCTGTATGTCCACATTCGTTTGAATTAATTTTCCCAGCAGCTCGATTTTGTGCTTTTCGTCCCTGGTCAGAAGCGGCTCGATAGCGTCGATGCGCTTTGCCGCCTCGTAGGTATCATAGGGCACTATGAGCATGGGCACTTTGCGCTCGGTTGCCTTGGAAACAATGTGCGACGGCGGCACTACGTTATTGGTGAGGATGATGGCCGCAGCCTGGTAGTCAATGGCCACCAGAATCATATCCGTCCGGTCACCGCCGGTGATCATGAGCATGCCTTCTTTCTTCAGCAGCGGCTGCTGGAGGGCGGCATTGACCGACATGGCGCCGATAAAGATATTGTGTACCGTGCGGTTGAGATGATCTTCACCGGTGACCACCTTGGCAAACAGCCGCTCGCTCAAATAGTTAACGGAAAAATAGGTCAGGTCCTGCTGGTAGGGAATGACCCCGAGCACCGGGACGCCGATTTTTTCGATCTGGGGAAGATAGGTCTCTTTGAAGTCATCCATGTTCTGCACTTTGTTGATGATCACGCCCTTAAAAATAATGCCGGTGACATCAACGTGTTTTTTTATGTAGGTAATGTCATCAAAGATGGTGTTCTCATCTCCGCTTACAACTACCACCAGATTCCCGCCGACATAGCGTGCCAAAGACAGGGCATCAAGATACACGGAAATCCCGTAGGCCAGGTCCCTGCCGCCTTCGACAAACAGGATGTCTTTTCCCTGGCCCATATTGGCGGCAAGCTCCGCGACCTTCTCCTGCGTGATCTTTTCATCATACATGTAGCGCAGCTTTGAATGGTCAAAGCCGAGGCTCATGTCTTCGGGGTTTTCGCTGAGCGCAAAAATGTTCGTAATAAGTGCCGAGTCATAATCCCAGAGCCGCTTTTTATTATAGACGAGCCGGTCGCCAAACGGTTTAAGATACCCGATTTTTTTATTCAGCGCTTTTGTCAAACCAACCATGACGGTGGTTTTCCCGGCGTTTCTGCGTAATGAAGCAATGATAACCTTATTCATGTTTGGTACTCCTCTCAACTTTGGAAAGTAGAATTCTTACGTCAACAGCCTTCACGCCCTTGCCCTCGTAGACCCGCAGCGGATTTACCTCGATGTCGGAGATGAGCGGGCAATCCTCGATGAGGGAACCGAGCGTGATGATCATGTCGGCCACTCCATCGATATCCTTCTTCTCCTCGCCGCGCACTCCCAGCAGAAGCGGGTATGACCGTATCTCCTTGATCATGTTCAGCACCTCTTTGCGGTCAAGGGGGAAGGAACGGAAGGTCACGTCCTTCATGACCTCGACATAAATGCCGCCCAGGCCCGCCATCACGATGGGGCCGAAGGTCGCATCCCGGCGGGCGCCGATAATAAGCTCGGTCCCGGGCTTTACCATCTCGGCAATTTCAACCCCTTCGATAACGGCCGCGGGGTTATAGGTTTTGCAGTTCTGCATGATGGCCTGATAGGCGTCAATGACCTCATTGCGGTTTTCCAGATCAAGGGCGACCCCGCCGGCATCACTCTTGTGGATGATGTCCTTGGACACAACTTTCATCACCACCGGGTAGCCGATATCCTCCGAGCAGCGCACCGCCTCATCAAGGTTCCGCGCCACCGAGCTTTTGGGTATTTCCACGCCGGCGATCTTCATGATGGTCTGGGCTTCATTGGCAAGCAGGAAGAACCGGTTCTGCTGCACCGCACGCCGGGCAATCGCCTCTATCGCCGGTATGTCCAGCTGTGCTCTGGCCGCACCGTCCGAGGTATTGGTGCGGTATTTGTTATAACGGTACAGCGCCCCCAGGCAGGATACTGCCTCATACACATCACTGAATACCGGGATGTTCTGCTCCCGGCAGCGGGCAATGCAATCTTCAGACTTGCGACCGCCGAACACGGCAAAAACCAGGGGTTTGTTTCCGGCCCGGAATTTGCGGGTATTTTCCTTTATCATGGTATAGAGGCTTTCGACATCAAACACCGCGGTCTCGCAGTAGAGCGACATGACCGCGTGCATGTCCGGATGCCGAAGGGCGGTAGCAAGGGACAGGTTGTATTCTTTGGGGCCGGCCTGCCCGGTGACATCCACGGGGTTCTTGGTGGAACCGAAATCAGGGGTCACCGCGGTAAATGCTTCCTTCAATACCGCCGCGTCATCATACAGGCTGACAGAGTATTTTTCCGCGGCGTCGGTAGCCATAACCCCGATGCCGCCGCCGTTGGTAATGATGACCGTATTGTCTCCGGCGGGCGCGGAGGAGTTTGCAATAAACTTGCACCAGTCAAACCCTTCCTTCACGCATTCCGCCCGCAGCACGCCGCATTGGCGCATGATGGCGTCGAACACATCGTCAGAGCCCGCAAGAGAGCCGGTATGGGAGGCCGCGGCAATCGCGCCCCGCTCGGAACGGCCGGATTTCAGCACGATGACCGGCTTTTTTTTAGTCGCTGCCGAGAGCACCTTGATGAGCTTTTCCCCGTCCTGCACCCCTTCAATGTACATGAAAATAAGCCTGGTTTGCTCCTGCGGGATCAGGTATTCGAGCAGGTCCGCTTCATCGAGGTCGGATTTATTGCCGACCGAGACAATGCAGGACAGGCCCAGGTGCTCAATGGCGGTTTTCCCGATCATGCCCAGCCCCAGAGCCCCGCTCTGGGTGATGATGGCAACGCTGCCGGGCTCGGGCGTGCCGGAGGAAAACGTGGCATTGAGGGAACTCACGCAGGAATAGATGCCGAATATGTTGGGCCCCTGAATGCGCATGCCGTTTTCCCGGGCGCAGGCGACTATTTTCTGTTCTTCTTCTACATTTCCTACTTCCGCAAAGCCTGAAGTTATGATGGAAACAAACTTCGCCTTTTTCCGGGCGCAGCTTTGCACTGCTTCATAGACAAACTTTGCCGGCACCACGATTGACACCAGATCAATTTCATCGTTCACATCCTCGATATTTTTAAAAGCGCGCCGGCCACATATTTCTCCGCCCCGAGGGTTAATGGGGTAAACCCTGCCCGCATACCCCCCGGATACAATGTTATCGGTGACGTGAAAGCCTAATTTGGTGGTATCCTGCGACGCACCGATGACCGCGACTGCACGCGGCTCAAACAAATATTTTATGTCCGGTATGGTATCTCTCATACTGCACCTCGAACCATCTTCATGACACACTCCTTTATCCCTGTCTTGCCTGCACCGTTTTCCCCTCTGCCTCCGCGCAATAGTAGTCCATAGTCATTCCCGTTCCCTGCGTCAGTGTCGGTTCTGTTCAGCTTCACCTGCCTCCTCTCTGTTCGCCTATCCTCTAAATACCCGTGCTTCATGTGTGCTGCAGTGCGTCACGCCGCTATCCGGCTGTTGAAAAACACCCATCTGTCCCGACATGCGTCGGGATTGCGCTCATTCCCGAAAGCTTTCGGAATCATTGCAGCGTACCGCACAGTACGCCTCATTCCTCGTGATGTCGCGCGCCTTGCATCTGAATGTTTTTGACCAGCCTCAAAAAAATAACTTTTCCAACAACCGGCTGTTATTTTTCACCTGCCTTGAGCCGGTCAACCGCCGGTTCGTTATATACGACTTCCTTTTCAAACAGCTCTTTGACCTGGTCCAGCTTATATCCTAAAACGCCGGTAAGTATCTCGTCGGTATGCTGACCGAGAAGGGGCGCGGGCCCTCGTATGCCGGTCGGTGTTTCAGACATCTTCAGCGGGCTGCCGTACATCCGTACCTTGCCGATAAACGGCTGCTCCACCTCGACCATCATTTCCCGCGCCTTTATCTGCGGGTCGGAATCAGCGAGTTCTTTAACGGAGCGCACGCGCAGGCACGGGCAGCCGTTTTCCTCAAGCTTGCGCTCGGCCTCTGCAACCGAATCCTGTGCCATCACCCACTCCTCAACCACCTTGTGAATAAAGGGGGCGTTTTCCTCGGTGCAGCGCGTGGAAACCGTAGCTGCCCGGGGGTCCTGCAGCAGCCACTCATAATCCCGGCCCATGGTTTTCACAATGCCCTCCCAGCGCGGCTGGGTGAGGGAGGCGATCGTGATGTAGCCGTCCTTGCCCTTGTAAATGCCGTATGGAGCATAACCCGGATGATGGCGGCCGATTTTGGGCGGATCAACGGGTTTTCCGATGGCGGAGCTGATCAGATACCAAGGAAGGGTATTTTCATGGAACGCGAACAGGCAGTCCATCATGGAAATGTCTATGTTCTGCCCGACGCCGGTCTGCTGCCGGGAATAGAGCGCCGCGCAGATTGCCACTGCCGCGTTCACCGAGGCGGTCATGTCGCCGATGGAGACCGGCGCTATCTGGGGGCTGATGCTCTGATCGGTCCAGCCGCTGGCGCCCTGGGCAATCATGTCATAGCCCGGTTTATGACTATAGGGACCCCAGTGACCAAAGCAGGAAACCGAGCAATAGATTATTTTCTTGTTGAGCTTTTTAACTGATTCATAGTCAAGCTTCAGCCGGTCCATAACGCCGGGGGCAAAGTTTTCAATGAGTACATCGCTTTTTTTGATGAGCTCATGGATCAGCTCCATGCCCCGGGGATTTTTAAGATTTATGCAGATACTTTTTTTGCCCCGGTTGCAGTTAAGATTGTAAGAGCTCTGGGTCACGCCGTTGTGGGTGATCCGCAGCGGCAGGTGACGCTCGTTGGTTCCGTCTTTATAGCGCTCCACCTTGATAATGTAGGCGCCCATGTCTCCCAGAATCCGCGTGGCAAAAGGACCTGCAAGCACCCAGGTGAAGTCCAGAATCGTGACACCTTGTAAGGGGCCGGGCTTTAGTTGTTCCATAATCAACCTCCAATGTTAAGTTGCGATGTCATTATTATATAACCGTGCACCGGTGTTCACGTGCATATTTCCAAAACCATACGGCCGGGGAAACGCGCTTTGCGCTGAATCGGGTAAAGCTCCCTTTGCCGCTGTTTTAGCTGCCGCAATCATGCGGCAGGCTCTTTTTTCCTGCCCACAAAATGAAAATAGCCGTCCGCATCCATATACGCGTAGTCACCGGTATGCAGCCACCCGTCTTTGATCGTCTCCCGGGTAGCGGCATCATTTTTATAGTATCCCCTCATGATGGTCCTGCCCGGCACTCCCTGCACCACAAGCTCCCCGGTTGTTCCTGCGGGAACTTCCACGCCCTGTGCGTCAACCACTTTGACCTCAGTGCTGAGGCGGGGGAGTCCGACGCAATTTTTCTTCATGATGCCGTCGAAGGGATTGATGGTGGTTGCTCCCAGCGTTTCGGTCATGCCCCATAAATCGCAGAACCTGACCTGGAAACGGGATTCGAAAGCGTTCCATTCCTCATCAGTGACCGCAATGGCATATATAATTAAACGCAGACCATGATCCCCATCCTGCGCAGTTGGCGACTCTTTAAGTATCATTCGCGCCATGGCGCCGACCAGGCTGGCTGTTGTCGCGCGATGAGCGCGCACCTGTTCCATGTACCGGCTGGCGTTGAACTGTTCGGCGAGAATGATGGTTGCACCAGCGGTCAGCGACGGCAACAGGGAAATGAACAGGGCATTGATGTGGAACAGGGGCAGGGTAAGCAGGTGGCGGTCCTGCGGCACCACTTTCCATGCCTGGGCGCCGAATATGCCGGCGAACACCGCGTTGGCGTGGGTAAGCTGAATTGCCTTGGGGCGCGACGGGTCGTGGTTGAACAGCATCATCAGGTCATCTTCGACAGCTATGGGCACTTCAGGCAGGATGGCCGAAGCTTCCTGCAACTCATCAGCAATGAGTATGGTATCAGGATATAATCTGGCGTTGGGGTACCAGGGGCAGGTCCTTACCAGAAAGACCTGCTGCAGCTTTTTGCAGGCGCCCCGGATGCCGCCGATCAGGTCCATATAGCGCGGCTCGCTAATAATGGCCACGCAATCAGTGAAATCAAGAAAATATTCCATTTCCGGCGCGCCGGAGAGAATATTGGTGGGGATGCTGACGGCGCCAATTTTAGCAAGGGCAAACAAGCAAAAGAGGTTTTCAGGAGAATTCACCAGATGGATGGCAACCTTGTCACCTTTTTTAATGCTCCTGCGCAGAAAGACATTGGCATACCGGTTGACCATTTCATCAAAAGCCCGGTAGGTGTAGGAGACCACATACCCTTCCGCGTCTTCAAAAACAAGACATTCCCTGCCGCCAAACTGGCTGACTTTATATTCTAAAACCTGGCGTAGATTTCTTGTTCCTATGCTGTCCATAGGTCCTCGCTGCGATTATTTGTTACCGAGAGCCGGCTGCGGAAGCTGCCGCAGGTGATGGCGCTAAATGGGCAGGGTCTTACGCAGTATATCCTCATCAGCATCCGGTCAGGCTCCATACAGGGTGCAACCTCGGCAATGCGTATGCTCACGGCGCCCTGAAAGCCATTTTTAGTTCATATACATATTCGCTTCTGCGCTTTTCAAGATCAAAGCCCATTTTTTCAAACAGGCTCATCATGGGCCTGTTTTCAACGAGCACCTCTGCGGTAAAGCCCAGCAAGCCCTGCCTCTTGGCCAGATAGGTGAGATAGGACAAAAGCTCGGTGCCAATCCCCCGGCCCTGAAAATCGTCCCGCACCACCACCCCGACCTCTCCGGTGTGGGTCACATCATCAATGCCGTATTGCGCTATGCCAAGGATTTCTTCTTTCCCCTCCCCCGCGATGAGCGCCAGGATCACCATCTCCCGGGTATAGTCAATAACGGCAAATTCCTGCAGCCGCTCATGGGGCATATCGCGGCGCGCCGAGATAAACCGGCGGTAGGTGGTCTGATCCGACAGGGCGTAGAAGAAGTCCTTGAGCAGGGGTTCATCACTGATTTTCACCGACCGCAGCAGGATCTCAAGTTCGGTTTTTGTGACGCGGCGGGTTTCCAGGTTTTCCGGGTACTCGCCTTTCTTGCCGGGAATAAAGGCCTGGTCCCGGTATATGTAGCCGAGCTTTTTCGCTTCTTCTATCAGCCAGGGCTGGAATTTTGGATGCGCGATCGAGATCAGGTCCATGGCCCGTTCGCGGACATTTTTCCCGTGCAGGTACACGATGCCGTATTCGGTCACCACGTAGTGCATGTCTCCCCGGACCAGGGTGACACCCGCTCCCTCGTCCAGGCAGGGCACGATCCGGGAGAATTGGCCATCATTGGAGGTTGAGCGGACGGCAAGGATGGTTTTCCCTCCGGGCGCCAGCATGGTGCCGCGCATGAAGTCCGCCTGGCCGCCCACCCCGCTGTAAAAACGCTTGCCGATGGATTCAGCGGTCGCCTGGCCGGTAAGGTCAATCTGCAGGGCGGCATTGATGGCGGTCATGTTTTTCTGACTGGCGATAATCAGGGGGTTGTTCGTATAGTCGATGGCCCGGAAATCAATGCTCGGATTATCGTCGAGAAAGGCATAGGTTTCCTTATTGCCCATGCAGAAGGCTGCCACGGTTTTCCCGCGGTCAATACTTTTCCGGGAGTTGTCGATAACGCCCCCCTGCATGAGGGCCACGACCCCCGGGGTCAGCAGTTCTGAGTGGACGCCGAGGTTGTTCTTTGTGTGCAGATGGGTGAGAATGGCGTTCGGGATGCTTCCGTAGCCCACCTGAATGGTGTCACCATCCAGTACTATGCGCGCAATATAATTTCCGATGCGATCTGCAATGTCGTCCGGAACATGGGTTTCAAAATCAAGCAGCGGTTCATCAAAGGGGATAATATAATCAATATCCGTTACGTGAATAAACGTGTCGCCGTGGATGCGCGGCATATGGGCATTGACCTGGACGATAACCAGCTTGGCGTTTTCAACTGCCGCCTTAACGATGTCAACGCTGATGCCGAGACTCACATAGCCATGCTCATCCGGAAGCGAGGCTTGAATCAAGGCTACATCCACTTTCACCATTCCCCGGTAGAACAGGGAGGGAATCTGGGAGAAAAATATCGAGCTGTAATCAGCCAGGCCGGTATTTACCGCATTACGGGTATTGTCGGTAATAAAAAATGAATTGTGCCGGAAGTTGCGCTTGAATTTTTCATCCGCATAGGGAGCCAGCCCCAGGGTCCATACGTGCATGACTTCGGCATCGAAAAAGGCCTTGGGATTGGCGTTCACATAATTGATGAGGGCGCGCACCAGATACTGCGGCTCGCCGCAGGCGGTGCCGATAAATATCCGGTCTCCGGGATGTATGTGAGAAAATACCGCAGTCTCTGAAACAAATTTCCCCGGGTAGCGTTTTTTTATCTCTTCCAGTTTTTGTGTCATTGTGCTGCATTCCTTGCTGTCGCGGCCTTCGCGTGCCTGTTGCCACGGGATGACAGTCGCCGCCATGGTGCACAGGGTGCGTTTAAGACCACCTGCATTATACCATGGAAGGCATCCATTGCAATTAAATTATGAGTATACTTATTTTATTTGCCTGCCGGGCGCCGCTTTCCGCTTCTCCGGTGCCGGCTTGCGTCCCCCGCCCATAACAACGTGGTAGGTTGCGGCAATCCCGTCCTGCTGCCGAAAGCCCGCCTCATACACGGCAATCATCCGTTTCCAGATGCGGCGGATGCCCAGCCCCCGGTTTCTTTTCCGGGAAGCGTTCTGCGCTCCCATGCCTTTGATGGAATGGATTAAATCCGCGACTGACGGGTAGCGCTGCGTCAGCATATCGCTGGAGGTGAAAAATTGTATGAAGCCGGCTGCATTAAGCGTTGCGCGGCAGCGCTCGCCGCTGCCGTGCAACTGGAGTGCTTCGCCGCGGGTATACCCGGTCTCCCGGCAGGCCTGGGCAAAACATGCTTTAAGCTCCGCGAAGGTCTGTTCGCCGAAAGCTGAGCAGAGGAATGTGCCACCGGGCTTCAGCACCCGGAAAATCTCATGCACTGCCCGGTCCCACTGCTCAAGCCACTGCAGGGTAAAATTTGAAATTACCAGGTCAAAGCATGCGCTCCGGTAGGGAAGAAACTCGGTATCCGCGGTAATAAAAAAATGTTTCCGGGACTGCAGCAGCTGCCGTGACCGGGCGCGGGCCACCATGTTGAGCGCGATGTCGCAGCCGTGAACGCAGGCGCCGGGGAACTTCTGCAACAGGCGTATGGCCGTGTTGCCGGTTCCCATGCCGATATCGAGGATGCGCGGAGCAGCGGGCAGCGAGCCGTTAACAAACTGCAGCAGGCGCTCTCCCAGCCTTCCCTGCAGCGCTGCGTAGTCATCATAGGTGGCAGCGTGGCGGTTGAAGGATTTTTTTACAAATGTTTTATCAATAGCGCTCATTGCCGTAACCGGATGAAATTTTTCACCTCCCGGTGAACGTGCTCCGCTGCGGTAAGGAAGGGAACATGCCCGGTGGCATCCAGCACACACACCGATGCATCGGGGATGTGTTCAGCCATGTAGCGGGATGCTTCCGGCAGGCAGATGCGGTCGAGGCCCCCGTGAACGAGAAGGACCGGCACGTGAATTTTTTCCAGACACGGCCGCAGGTCTTCCTGCTGCATGGACTGCAGCGCTTCGCAGGCAACCTCCTGACGGGGGGCCCGGGCACTATCAGCAGCCAGTGCCTGTATTTCTTCCCGGCGCGGGTGATGCGCGTCATCTCCCTGGAACATGAGCTTATAAAAGCCGGCCATGCCGGGCACATACTCTTTTTTGATGCTGCGCAGCAGACTGCTCACTTCTGCCCGCGGCAGGCCATGCTGGTAATCCGTTCGGGCAACAAGCGAGGGCGTGCCGCTGATAAAGACCAGCGAATCAAGAATAGGCGCCGCGTATTCAAACATTTTAAGCACCGCTGAAACGCCCATGGACCAGCCTATCGCGGTGACATCCCGCAGTGCCAGGTCTTCCATGAGGTCCCGCAGATCCATGGCAAAGGTTTTCAGGTTGTAGGGGCCGGGCATGGAGCCGGATTGCCCATGCCCCCTGAGATCAACGGCGATAATAGTATAGCTCGGGGAAAACTCCTCAATAAAAAAAGACCAGACCAGGGAGTCCATGGCCCATCCATGTACGAGAACCAGGGGCTTTCCGCTGCCGCATGCGCGATAATACATTGTGTTATCCATTGCCAATGCCACGAACCACAGCTCACCGCAAGAGAATGTGAAGCTCCCCGCCTACAAGGCGGGGCTTCCCGGAGTTTAACTGTTCTTTTCCGATACATGCCTCTTGACCCCGCTTATCCCGAACGCTTTCGGGACGGGGCTTGCGAGGCATGAAACCGGTCAAAACCCTCCATAACCCGGACAATCCGGAACCAACTTTAAAACGCCAAATAAAGAATACGAAAAAAGGTTTTATCTGGAACTCATGAAGGTAGAAATAGAAAACCTGATTTCCTGAGCTCCAGATTATTAATAATTTATATAAGGTTATATCGTTTGCCCGCTCTCCCCAGGATTTCAAGCGCCCGGTTGAGGTCATCTTTTGTATGTGTTGCCATGAGCGTAATCCTCAGGCGCGCTGATCCCTCTGCAACCGTGGGCGGCCTGATCGCCAGAATAAAAAGCCCCTCCTCCATGAGATCGCCTGCGAGCCGCACGGCTGTCTGCGTATCACCGACCAGAACGGGAATAATCTGCGTTGTGCTTGCAAGAATGTTAAAGCCGAGATCCTGCAAACCCCTTCTGAAAAAGGATATGTTGTCCTGCAAGGCCTGACGTATCTGCGGTTCTTTTTCAAGCAGGTCAATTGCTGCGATGACGCCTGCTATAACCGCGGGAGGCAGCGCCGTGGTATAGATAAAGGTTCGCGCCCGGTTGATGAGATAGTGGCGCAGCTCACTGCTGCCGGCGACAAAGGCGCCAAAACAACCCAGCGCCTTTCCCATAGTTCCCATTATAATATCAACTTGGCCCTCCAGTCCAAAGTGTTCAATTGTTCCGCCACCGCGGCGGCCGAGGACCCCTGTTCCGTGAGCATCATCCACTATGAGCTGCGCGCAGTAAGTTCGGGCAAGTTCTGCCATGCGGGGAAGGGGAGCGAGGTCGCCATCCATGCTGAAAACACCGTCTGTTATAATGAAGCGGCGCCTGAACTTTTTCCCTTTTATTAAAAACGTTTCAAGCGCGCCCGTATCCCCATGAGGAAATATCTCTACCTGCGCACGGCTCAGGCGGCAGCCGTCAACAATGCTTGCGTGGTTCAGGGCATCGCTGTAGATGACATCTTCTTTTTCCGCCACGGCGCTGAGAAGGCCGATATTTGCCATGTAACCGGTGCTGAAGACGAGAGCATCTTCAGTACCCTTAAGCCGGGCGATCTTTTTTTCCAGGTCCCTGAAGATTGCTGCATTTCCGCTGATGAGCCGGGCGGCGCCGGACCCCGCACCCCAGGTATGCAGAGCCTTCTGCGCTGCCTGTTTTATCGCAGGGTGTGAACAGTACCCCAGATAGTCATTGGAGGCCATCATGAGCAACTCTTTACCGTCAATAATCACCCTGGTCCCGCCAGGAGAATCTATCTTTTTCAATTTCCGGTAAAGGCCCGCCTCTTCAATCTGGATTAGGTCCTGGTGAAAGATGCCCATGAAAACATGCAGTAAGTTGCAAAGTAGAGCGCTAAAACATGCGTTTTGACAACTTGGCAAAAAATGCCTGCTGTTGACAAGAAATTATAGCAGCATAAACAGTTATCTGTCCTGATATGTGAGAGCTGCCCGCATTTGAAAAAAAGCTGTTATTGGAAGCAGTTACATCCTTTATGGAACATTCCGCCTGTTAATAAAATTCAGGTGGGATTTTAAATAAGGCCTGTTTCCGCACATACACCTATTAGTACGTAATACAAAAACAATACCGAAGCCATGATGGTTTGTCAACATTGTTGGGTATTTGCCTCAGGAGTAAAACTCTTTAAATTATAAGAAGTTATGGCGGGGCAGGGATGTTCCTTTCAGGCCTCTGAAACAAGTTGAGCACAGTGCAGAATAATTCATTCCGAATCAGTTCTGATTTCTGGTTTCAGGACTTGCAAGCTTCCTGCAATCCTGATAATCTTTGCTTCAATCGGCGTTTACAACCATTACCAGGGCAATTATGCAGGAGTATTGTATCGGTATTGACATCGGCGGTACCATGATCAAGGGCGCTTTGTTCGGGAGCGATGGAATGCCATTGCTGAAGCGCTCCGTGGAGACCCTTGCTGATAAAGGAAGAGAAGCTGTTCTTAAGAACCTGACATCTCTGATACATTCTCTGCAGAGCACTGATAAGCGGGTTTTAGCTGTCGGCATTGGTGTTGCCGGCGTCCTTGATCCGCAAAAAGAGGCACTGCTCCAGTCGCCCAACATTACCGTACTGGAGCATGTCCCGTTAAAAAAAATGCTCAGTGATGCACTGCACCTGCCGGTCTTTCTGGAAAATGACGCGAATGCGGCAGCTCTGGGTGAGCAGTGGGCCGGCGCAGGCAGGGAGCTTGATAATTTTCTTCTCATCACCCTGGGAACGGGAATCGGCGGCGGTTTTATTTTACGCGGCGAGCTTTGGAGCGGTGAGAACGGCAAGGCCGGAGAGTTCGGGCACATAGTGGTTGCTGCAGACGGTGAAGCATGTGCCTGCGGCAAGCGCGGCTGTCTTGAAGCGTACAGCTCTGCAACAGCGATAAAGCGGATGGCGCAGGATGCGCTGCGGGCAGGCGTCTGCTCCGGGCTGCAGAATCTTTCAGGCGGGGATTTTCCCGCGATTGATGCGGAGATGGTGCATCAGGCCGCCCTGCAGGGTGATGCTGTTTCCCTCGATATTTTTAAATACATGGCCCGCTACCTGGCAATCGGCATCAGCAATGTGAATAACCTGCTGGACATCCACCACTTCATCCTCGGCGGTGCTGTCAGCAATGCGTTTGAAATATTCGTTCCTTTTTTGCTGGAAGAGGTTAAGCGGCTGGTTTACCAGGTTTCGCGGAATAAGATCAGCATCAGGGTCGCACAGCTTGGCAATGATGCAGGGGTCTGCGGCGCTGCGTATCTTGCACTGCAAAAGATAAACGTGATCACGTGACCGGTGCAAAGGATCAAAGGAATGCGGAATGCGGAAAAGTTAAAAGTGCATGCTGATGATCAAATCTTTTAAGGCAGCGGCTGTAATGGCTCCTGCCTTTTCATTTCTTTTGCTTATAACAGGTTGTTGAAAAGGTAGTTTTCTCCTATGCTGGTCAAAAACATCGATATGCAAGGCGCGCGAAATCCTGACGAATGAGGCGTACTGTGCGGTACGCTGCAATGATCCCGAAAGCTTTCGGGAATGAGCGCAATCCCGACACAGGTCGGGACCGATGGGTGTTTTTCAACAGCCTGCTAAAAACTGTTTTGCAATGCTGCGGTTATCTGTTAAAAATAGTCTGTACCAATAAACGCTTGCAGATTGAAAGGACCGGATGATGGCGATTCAGATTTACAATACCATGATGAAAAAGAAAGAGGAGTTCGTTCCGCTCAGGGAAGGCAGCGTGGGCATGTATGCCTGCGGCGTGACGGTGTATGACCTCTCCCATATCGGCCATGCCCGCGCGCTCATTGTCTTTGATGTCATCTACCGCTACCTTCAATATCGAGGGTACAAGGTCACCTTTGTGCGCAACTATACTGATGTTGACGACAAGATAATCAAGCGGGCGCAGGAAGAGGGGGTGACCTATAAGGACATTTCAGAACGCTACATAAAAGAGTTTGACCGCGATATGGATTTGCTGGGATTAGAGAAGCCTACGGTCTGTCCCCGGGCTACCGACCATATTCCAGAAATGATAGCCATGGTTGCGACCCTTATAGAAAAAGGATTTGCCTACGAAGTGGACGGCGATGTCTATTTTAATGTGGGCAGTTTTTCTGCATACGGAAAGCTCTCCGGCAAAAATATAGAAGACCTCAATTCAGGCGCCCGCGTGGAGGTGGATGAGCGGAAAAAGAGCCCGCTTGATTTTGCCCTGTGGAAAAAAAGCAAGGAAGGCGAGCCGTTCTGGGAATGCCCGTGGGGCAAGGGGCGGCCCGGGTGGCACATTGAATGCTCTGCAATGAGCCAGAAATATCTGGGCACAACCTTTGACATCCACGGCGGCGGCATGGACCTCATTTTTCCCCACCATGAGAATGAAATTGCCCAGGCCGAGTGCGCAACCGGCGCGACCTTTGCCCGGTACTGGATTCATAACGGGTTCGTGAACATCAACCAGCAGAAGATGTCAAAGTCTTTGAAGAATTTTTTCAGCATCCGCGAGATACTTGAGACCTACCATCCGGAAGTGCTGCGCCTGTTCCTGCTCTCAAATCACTACCGGAGCCCGGTGGACTATTCCGAGCAGAACCTGACCGAGGCCAAGGTCGGCCTTGACCGGTTTTATGCACTGCTCAGGGACCTGGATGAAATCACGTCATTGGATAAAGGGTCTGCAGCCCAGAGCCTTGGAGAAAAACGGCTGGCAGCGGAGCTGCAGGAGTTCCCGGCAAAATTCACCGCGGCAATGGATGATGATTTTAACACCGCCGCTGCCCTCGGGCACCTCTATACACTGACCAGAAGTCTTAACGCGCTGGTGGATCAGAAAAAGAAATTTCCCACCTTTCAGATTGCCGAGGGAACATTCCAGCTGGCAAGGGAACAGTTCAAAATGGTCGGCAGCGTCTTTGGCCTGTTCCAGGAATCTCCCCAGGCGTATCATCAGAAACAGAAAGAAAAGGGTCTTGCTGTAGCGGCCATCTCGCCAGAGGAAATAGAACAGATGATCAAGGGCCGGGAGCTTGCGAGAAAATCAAAAGACTTTAAAAAGGCCGATGAAATCCGCAAGCAGCTTGAGGAAAAAGGCATTCTCCTGAAGGATAGCCCACAGGGGACGGAGTGGACGACAAAACAATAGCGAAATAAATTCTAATAAAGCTGCAATAGCTTGAGCAGAAGTGGTCTTGCGCTTGATAGCAGAATGTTGCAACTTTACTGAGCAATCAACAACCACTACATATAGATACAAAAAGCGGGGCCATTGTTGACCCCGCTTTAATATTTCATTTAACTTCTGATTATCAAGGTGCTGTTAACGTGAAGCTCGTATCGCTGAGGTCGCCGGCATCAGTGCCGATCTCTCGTACCTGCACCTGATAGCCTGTCCCGGCTGTCGCTGTGCCGCCTCCATAATTCCCCACCTTTTAAGTATAGGTCCCTATCGCCGGGGTCAATGCTGTTCACAATGTTTCCTACCTTGCCGGGGTCAATGCTGTTCACAATGTTTCCTACCTTTACGCCGTTCTTCAAAAGAACAATCCGCAAATTGTTACAGATGATTTTAGTTAGCCAGGTTATGTTCTGCGTTGTCCCGACCTGCCAGCTCTCCCCATGTTCGGAGCGTTTACAATGCGCTTATAAGGATAGTATGTTAATGATTTTTCAGATGGGTTAACGAAACATTTCCAACCACGTATAGTTCCAAATATTAGAACCAAACTTGTGATAATAAAAAAACAGAAATTTTTTTTATTTAGCGAGAATGAGACACTAAAAGATGAAAGGATATAAAATCAACTATGCAGGATATTTGTACCATAAATCTTTATAATGAAACATGATAAATTACACGCATTCCAATAGCAAAACCCTTAAGGCGGGTAAGTCCAGACTTCAAGGCAGGTAAAGTTTGGTTTAGAAATTGGAGGTAGAAATGCTGCTATTTTTGATGCAGGCTCTTTTTAAGGTTGTAATAGATTATCCAGTAGATTGCGGCAAGGCCGTCTTTCCAGCCGATTTTTTTCCCTTCAGTATAGTCCCTCCCGCTGTAGGAAATAGGGACTTCGTAAATTCTGCACCGCAGCCGGGCGAATTTTGCGGTAAGTTCCGGCTCAATGCCGAACCGGTTTGATTCAATGGTGAACCGCGGCAAGAGCGTTGCCCGGAATGCCTTGTAGCAGGTCTCCATATCCGTAAGGTTAATATTGGTAAACATATTAGACAGTGTGGTGAGCAGGGTATTGCCTACATAGTGCCAGAACAGATGCACCCGGTGGGGGCCACCCAAAAAGCGTGAGCCAAACACCGCATCAGCGTGGCCGTCCCTGATAGGCGCAATGAGGTCGGGATATTCATCAGGGTTATACTCTAAATCAGCATCCTGTATGATAACGACATCACCCTGGACACGGGAAAAGCCGGTTCTCAGGGCAGCCCCTTTGCCCTGATTTTTCTCGTGGAAAAAAAGCCGGACGTTGCTATCAGAGAGATTTTTTAATACCTCCGTTGTGCCATCAGTTGAGCAATCATCAATAACAATAATCTCTTTTTCCAGAGGAACATTTTTTACCCGGGCTATTAACTGGGTAATGGTCGACTTTTCATTATAGACAGGGATTACAACTGATATCTTCATAATAATCGAGGTACTGTGCCGCCGGTCAATCTTCTTAACATTTCACTGTCGAATTTTCCCTGCGGTCGCACGGACAGATGGTGTGAAATGATATCTGAATGAATCAAGTTTTCTAAAATAATTTAAAATGAAAGACTTTTTTAGTATATTTTTAAATGAAAGTAAACGCTTTTCTCTACGGTTCCCTGCAGGTCCGTGCTGCCCCGCGGATATTTCTGATGAGCGTCGTAATACCTATCTTCTCCGTCGTAACAATCACCAAAGAGCCGATGAGCGGAAGACAAAACAGGGTTGCATGCAATGCAAAGCCCAGCGCCAGCGCTTCTTCAAAAGAATAACCAAAGCTCTTTAAGGAAAAAACTGCTGCTGCCTCATAGGTGCCCAGGCCCCCGGGAAGCGCGGGGATGGCCCCGCCGATGGTGGTTGCCACAAATACCAGCAGGGCTCCGGATAGTCCGAGCGGAATGCTTCCGGTAGCATTAAAAAAGAGGGCAATGGTCAAGCAATCAATGAGCCATGCTGCTGCGGTAATAAGCAGGGCTTTTAAAAAGCTTCCCCCCTTTATGCGCACGGAGGCGTGCGCGAGAAAGTTTTCAAAAAAAGCATGAAAAGCTGGCCACGGCAACCGGACGTTGAGCTTCTGCAGCAATGGTTGAAACTGGGGCAGAAAAAACAATACCATAATAACCACCAGCATGAGTGCAACAACGATGTTCAAACCGGTATAGCCGATTACGACACTGGCGCTGGCCAGTGCCAGCAGTCCGATGACGATAGCATCAGCCATGCGCTCTAAAAAAACCGCGGCAAGTCCTTCACTCATCGGAAGACCGATGTGTTTCATTAAAAATGTCGGCTTCAGCAGCTCCGCGATACGGCCGGGAAGGACTGCGTTCATGCCGATTGCCAGCATGACCGCCTTAAATGCCGGGATAAATGGAGCAGCCGGTGTTCTCGCCAGGATTGCCATCCGGAGCGTAAACAAGCTCAAACATAACAATACCAGGGGCTGCACAGCAGCCATAATACTGAGCAGGCGAAGGGTAAAATAGTGGGTGACGGTGGAGATATCAATGGTTCGCATAACCATAAAAAGCAGAAAACAGGCAAAAACTAGCCTTCCTATAAAAGACCAATGCGGTTGCTGCTGCTTCATGTTTTGATCAGGAAAAGAGGAACATTATTTTGCATCGTGTGACTCGGAAAGTTTTTTCTGCGCCATTGCTTTAGCGCGGGTCAATCTCGCCTTTTCGATAATAGAATATGCAAACTTTTTTTGGGGGTGCTCGATTAAATAAAGTGCTGTTTTGGGGAAACCCAGTTGATTGCACAGCTCTATTTCTTGAACCTGGATTTCTCTGGGCGAAAGACGGATTTCCTGATATTTATAAATGCTGTTAGCTAAAAATAGTAGAACCACAAGCAAAACCCAGCGATGAGCCAGAACTCGTTCCCTGAAATGATCTCCCCAAGATGCTATAACATGGGCACAATAGATTATAAAAAAAGGCATAAGCGGAAGCCTCAGTTTTGAATTTCCGACCGTAAGAAAGATAAGCAGGCAATAAAAAACTATAAAGGAGAAAAACAACGGACGGAGTGGGTCTCTTGAGGACGCGAGGCCTAATAGCCCGCCACAAACCACTCCTACATATATTACGGCGATTATAAAACACCCTGCATTTGCAAGAGGATTATTAACCGGTCCAAATCTGGTTTTAATATAGTGGATAATATATTGATTAGGAGCCCAGAAATTGCTGACTTTTATGAGCGAATTATTGATATATATGAAAGGATCCTCAGCAATAAATTTAAAAAGTTTTGCATACATCTGTCCTGTGGGCAATTTAAAAAGTTCCAGCATATCCAGTTGACTGCCGGGGGGCCATGCTTCTCTGCAGTTGTTAATAAAATAAAAAATATTGCCTCGTATATTACCATAGTCTGTACAACAGACTATCATCCGATTTGCACCATGTATAACCGAGCCAATACCGCTTTTCGAACCAAGTGACGTACTGCCCAGTTGTTCCGGTATTGAGCTGCTGAGGATAACAACTATAGCCGCCATAGCCAGTAAAAAGACCCCTGCAGGTTTAATTGAAAATCTGTTTCCCGCCTTAACAAAATTAAAGGAGATAACGCCGGCAATAAAAAGCGAAAAGTAATTAAGCCCGCCACGGGAGAAGGATGCTAATCCCCACAAAATACCTGCCCACATTAGAGATAGTATAGTTCTTTTGCGAAAAAACCATATCAGTAAAAAGACGGACCAGACAATGAATAAAATGGCGAGCGTTTCTGAATAAAAAGAAATGCCGAAGAAAATAAAATTAGGGTAGAACCCGCTCACCACTGCAGCGACACGAGCTGAACGCTCGCCAAATAAATTTTTCGCTATCAGGTAAATACCTATAACCGTAATCCACCCAATTCCGGATAATGCAAGCATTGGCGCTATAATATTCCCCTGCGCAAGATACAGGAAAAAGGCGATAAAAAGAAAATTAAGGGGCGGGAAAAAGTTGAATTGATTCGTGCCGTTTGCCAGTATCTCCTGAGCACCCCTCAGATAGAGAAGTGCATCCGCGTCACCTGCAATAAAGAGACCCTGGTAACTGGCCAGGTAGAGATAAACCACCGGCAAGAGCCGAACCGCGAGGATACATAAAAATAATATGCCGGTAGTGAGTTGGTTTCTCTTGGGTTCGCTTTTCATGGGTTATGCTTATTGGTTGGTGCTTCTCTTTTAGCTGTTGAGGGTCCCTAACGGGCTTTTAAACATATATCCTTTAAAGAATAAATATGCAATCCCGACATGGTGCCACCCGTTATTTCTTTATCGTTTGAAAGAAAAGCAAGTTCCAGTTGTTCTTAATGCCGCACAAGAAACAATAATCATGTGTTTTGTGCTCCGGATTAGGCGTTTTTTTGTGCGCCAAGAAGAACCCCGCCCATCTAAAATACCACCGCCAGGAAAAAATAATCAGAAAAAAGATTGTAAATACCCTTAAAATAGGGTACGCTTTAATTGTATTAAACACCTCCATGATATTGTAATTCCTTATTATGTTTATTGAGACGAAGCCCTAATCTTTCCTTCCAATGATGCCGATGATTTAATTCACTTTTCAGCATTATTTTTCAGTATGTTACGTTCCAAACTGTCATTCTCAAGAAAGCGTTGATCCGCGAATAGTTTTTAGCCGGAGTATTGTGGATAACCAAATAAATATCTTATACAGTACATGCTAACTTTGGAATAAAACCGTACAGCAACTTTGGAATAAAAGCGTACACCCCATTGCATTAAAAGCACTTTACGGTTATTTTATGAGGCTCCATCAAATCAAGATAAAGGAGCTTTAGTA
>Ga0172368_10001981_pt1 | contig 26915 bp, 18 predicted proteins | sample Lak11m_FD_114540 | JGI IMG/M metagenome (GOLD analysis project Ga0172368, IMG submission 114540) | Freshwater microbial communities from Kabuno Bay, South-Kivu, Congo - kab_022012_11m | ecosystem: Environmental > Aquatic > Freshwater > Lake | place: Democratic Republic of the Congo: South-Kivu...
AGTTCGAGGCGGTGGTCGATCTCCTCCGGGAGCAATGTGAAGAGCCCGGGTGTATCGGAGTTGGCTTCGCCCAGGAACTCGTGGCGGAGGCTGTGGCATCCCACCTCGTGGTCGGCGGCTAACACCTGAGCGACGATCTCGGGGCAGGTTTGAGCGGCATCTGCGGTGAACAGGAACGTGGCCGGGATCGCGTGGCGGGCGAGGATGTCCAGGATGGCGGGCGTGCCCTGGCGGACCCCCTCGTAAGTGACCCACCAATTCCCGAGGTCAGTTTCCATGTCGAAGCTGATGATAACATGTGGTGATCGAGCAAGCATTGCTTCCCCTTTGAGACGATGCGCGATCCGACAGGCGCACGTAATCTTAGCCCACTTGGCCCAGTTAGTAAAATCTGCACGCTGGAGGGTGCGCAGAGTTTTGCGTGGACCCATCCTCGGCCGGGCACAGCGGCCTTCTGTCACGGCTTCGCCGTGAGCGGGTTTGTCCACAAACTATCGTTGCGGCAAGACACCAGCGAAGCATCCGGCGATAGCAGCGACGAGAACGGATTCTTCGCTGGAGGCTCGCCCGTCACGGGTGACTCGGGATAGACCCGCTCAGAATGACACGCGGGACAATCGGTACGGGCTATCCTATCCCCTACCGCCTGTCATGCTGAGTTACCCATGCCGCGCAGGCGGCATGTCTCCATGCAAGAAACCGGCAGTGTCATCCTGAGGCCGAGTCCCTGACCGCGGTTTGCGACTCAAGGTTGTCAGGCCGAAGGATCCGTACTGACAGTTTTTAGGCAGACCCTGCGCAGCACGCAGCGCAAAACCTTGCACTACATCCCCCTTGGAGGCGCCATGCAAATGCCTGGCACCTGGAATGCCTGGCATCTATGAGACGACACCGGCGCCGTACTTCTCGGCTGCGGCCAAAAAACGCATCAGATTGCGCTCGGTCACGGCCGGAAGCGGAGAGGAGAACGGAAACGCGCTGGGGCACAAGATGAACGGCGCGCGTCCTCCTACGGCGTCTACGGCCTCCGCCACCAGCGCGTCGATCCTTTCCGGCTCTGCGCGCTCGATGTCGTCGAGCTGGATGTTGCCCATCAGGATCAGATCACGCCCGACACGGTCGGCCAACTCCCGCAGCGTGATGTCGCCGCTGGGCGGCCCTTCGCAGGGATCGGTCATATCCACGCCCAGCGCGAGGAAATCGTCCAGGATCCGTTTGATGGGGCCGTGGCAGTGATAGCGCACGTAGCCGCCGTGGCGATGGATCAGCTCGATCAGCGGCCGGTCATAGGCCGTCACGAATTTCTTGAAGTGCTTCAGCGACATCACGGGCGGCGCAGCATATTCCGGGCCGAAGATTCGGAAGACGGGACCGAAGCCGGCGCGCAGGACCGGCTCGAGCCAGGTGTAGATCAGCTCCGCCGCCTGATCCATCAGCGCGTCGATCTGCGCGGGCGCAAAGAGCGTCCGCACCATGAAATCTTCGTACGACATGTTCTCGACGACGAGGCACAAGGGGTCCGGTATTTCGATTTCCATGAGACCGCGGTCGCCCAATGCCTGGCGGGTTCGCTCGAAGGCCGTCACGTCCGGGGGATGAGGCGCGAACGGCGCCGCCAGAAAGCGATCCATGTCGTCGTCGCTCTTAATCAACATGTCGTGGCGCCAGACGGTATGAACACCGTCGTTCTCCGTGTAGTGGGCCGTCAAATCGCCCTTGGGGGTGTGCAGGATGTACTCAGTGTGGGTCGCGCCCTCGCTCCGGTAGCTACGTCTCTCGACGGCTTCCTGGTCAGCGACGCCCAGCACATCGGTAACGCCAAAGGAGGCGTAGTACGAAAGATGCAGGGCGAAGATATGCTCATGGGCGTCGGTGTAGTCGAGCAGGCGCGCAAATGAGGGATCAGTGGCCATCCACGGATGGCTGTAGCGGTCAACCCCGTAGGTGGTGGCAGGAACGTAAGCGAGCTGGCGCTCCCGTAAGAGGGTCTGCAAGGCCGAACGGCGCGATCCAAGAGGCTGCGGCATGATTACCTGTTCCTTTTCGTGTTGACTTTTGTCATAGACCATGATACACTCACCCCGCTTTCGGTGCAAGCAGGGCTCAATGTGTTTCTGTTTGGCTGTGAGTGCTCTTTCCGGCCAATTGATCCGGTGACCTGTCGCGGGATCCTGGTCTGCCCGGTTTCCGCCACAATTCCTCTTCGCGACTCCGCCGTTCGGATCGATTGGCTCCCATGCCAGCCTCGGGCAGGACATTTGTCATTGCGTCGTTGTGCCACATAACAGTCGCTCGGCGTTGGAGTCCGGCTCAACCGGCCTGCCGACCAGGGAAAGGAGGGAATGAAGCAGCAGGAACCCACTCGTAGTTCTGGCATGTTGTGTTTCTGACAAAGATTCCCCACAACAGGAGTAGGAGTGAAGACCTATGGCAAGCGAAGAACAGGAGCGCATTGAAAGCGCTCTGCTCAACGAGCTACGGCAAGGACGCATTTCGCGCAGGCAGTTCATCCAGAACATGCTTGCAGTTGGCATGGGCCTCGGAGGAGTCGCCGTACTCTCCGCCTGTGCAGCACCGGCCGCACCCACCGCAGCCCCCGCGGCCCCAACAACGGCACCCGCCGCGGCCGCAACGACGGCGCCCGCCGCAGCAGGCGGCCGGCCGCTGACGCCCACGTTCTATCAGTGGATCATTGACCTGCATCCGGCCATCAAAGACGTTGTCAATCCCAAGTTCCCGAATCTCAACTTCCAAATCGCGCCTGTGCAGGGCTTTGACGTGGCCCGCTTCGTTGCCGAAGGCAAGGCCGGGCAGAGCACGTGGGATGTGTACGTCGGCATGACCCCGTTCGTCGAGATGGCATCGCTCATCGAGGCCGACGTCATCGAGCCGTGGGATCCCTATCTCCCTGCGGGCCTCCTTGACGATCTGATCCCCTCGATCCGCGAAGAGTGCACGGTCAACGGCAAGCTGTATTCGTGGCCGTTCGTGCTGGACGTGATCATCGAGGCGCAAAACAACCGGCTGATCAGCGCCGCGGGCTTGCCGGATAAGATCCCGGCCGACTGGGATGAGTATCTGGCCAATGCCAAGACCGTGTTGGACAAGGGCGCGGCGAAATATGGCTGCACCTTCGATGCGCATGGCTGGCGCTCCCTGGTGCCGATCACCCATTCCATCAGCACCAAGTGCTACTATAACCTCGCGGGCGACACCTCCGGCGTGCCGCTCTTCGATTTCACCAGCGATCCGGCCGTCCAGGCCCTGCAGATCATGAAGCAGATGCTGGACCTGTCCTCGGCCAACGCCTTGCAGCCGGGCGCGACCGATGCCGGCGTCAACCAGACTCCCGATGAGATCGCGTTCGCTGCGGAGACTGTGGCCTACTACGTCAAATACGAGAACGCCCCCCTGCGCATGGCCGAAAAGTGGCAGGATCCTGCCGCCTTCCGGATGGGCGCCCTGCCCAAGGCGAAGGGCGGTGAGGGCTCGACCGCGTTCTGGACCACCGGCGCCTGCCTGTTCAAGTACGGTCAGAACAAGGAGAAGGCGGCGGAATACATGAAGACCTTGACCTATGAGCCACAGATCTGGAAGGATTCCATCTCTGGCTCCGCGTCGGGCCATCCCGGCCAGTTGCCGCCTTACAAGTCGCTCTACACCGCCTGGAACGCTAACCCGCCGGACTGGCTGACGAAACAGACGTGGGTGCCGTTGGTGCGTGGCCAGCTCGACGTGGCCAAGGCGATCCCGAACCACTCGTTCGGCCTCCAGCAATTCGTCATCGGCCAGCCCTTCTGGGAGAAATACCTGAAGGGCGAAGAGAAGGATCCCAAGGTGGCGATGCAAGCCGCCAAGGATGCTGTCGTGGCCGAAATCAAGAAATCCGGCTGCTGCGGCCTCAGCTAATGGGCTGTTCGGTTCGTCGTCTGCTATTGTGCCTGCGGTTGAAACCGCAGTCTGGCACGGCCCAAGCCCGCTGAAGCGGGCTGGCGCCACGGAATGCAGTGCGTTTCAACACACTTCGGGTTGCCAGACGATGAGAGCCTGCCCCGCTGTATCGGGCATTTCAATCATCGGCCCGAATAGCTGAAGTCACGCCGAACGACCCACTCATCAGCCTGCAAAAGCCAATCCTGCCGGGATGGCGAGTGCGCCATCCCGGCGACTCCGTGAATCCGCCTATTCAGCGCAGTTCGCGGAACCCCAACAAGTCGCTGTCTGGTCCTCTCACCCCGTCAGGTTGTTCGGCCCGTATCGATCCGGTCGTGTCGGGACATGGCGGGGTTCGAGGATCAGGTATTGCCTAAAGCCACAGAGGACAAGCATGCGAAGTATCACCGCGACAGCGCCAGCCACCAGACCGCCGCGCTCCTTCAAAGAAAGATACCGGGACTGGGGCAACTGGGTTTATGTTATCCCCGCACTCCTGTTCTTTATGGTCTACATGGCCTATCCGCTCATCAAGGTGATCTGGATCAGCTTTACGAACTACCAGTTCCTATCGAAGGCCCCGGCCCAGTTCGTCGGGCTGAAGAACTTCATCGACGTGATCCAGGACCCGGTGTTTCAGGTCGGGCTGTTGCGCGCCGCGGAATTCACCGCGATCTTCCTGCCGGGCGTGATCTTTATCCCGCTCTTTGTCGCGGTGCTGGTCGATCGGGTGAAGAATCCCCGGCTTTCCACCATCTATCGGCTGATCCTTCTGATCCCGGCGGTGATCCCCGGCGCGATGATTTTCGTGCTCTGGCGGTGGCTGTACGATTTCGAAATCGGGCCGATCAACGTCATCCTGGTCAACTACCTTCACCTGTTTACGGCCCGAACCGCGCCGCAGTGGGTCGGAGCATCCACGCTTGCCCTGCCGGCGGTAGCCTTTGTCGAGATCTGGTGGGGGCTCGGCTATCACACGATGTTTTTCCTGGCCGGCCTGGCTGCCATCCCTCACGAGCTTTTTGAGGCGGCCAAGGTCGATGGCGCCAACGAGTGGCAGATGTTCTGGCATGTGACCGTCCCGCGCCTGCGGCCGATCTTGTTGATCCTGGTCGTGCTGCGCTTCGGCACCGCGATGGCCGTGATCGACGATTTTCTGATCATGGGCGGGTTGAACCGTGCCATGCCTACTTATACGTGGACCGTGTATATGTGGCACCTGGCGTTCCAGCTCGGAAACTGGCCGCAAGGCTACGCCGCTGCCATCGGCTGGATCGGCGCGATCGCGATGTTAATCGTCGTGGCAGGGCTGTTTTGGGTTTTCCGGAATCGTGACTAGGAGCAGCGCGCATGGCAAGCACAGCATCACTTTCATCGACCGGTGTGCGCACGGGAAATGCTTACATCCCGCGCAAACGGCGGGTACGTTTCTCGACGCTTTTACAGCATGCCGTCATCATCTTCTTCTGCCTGGTCATCCTGGTGCCGATCGCCTGGGTGCTGCTCCTTTCGGTCAAATCTCTGCGGGATGCTTATACGGGCGCGCTGTGGCCGAAACAGTTCGATTTCACCCACTACGCATACGTGTTCCAGCACATGCCGCAAGCCATCCATAACTTCGCCAACAGCATCATCGTCACGCTTTCGACGGTGGTCATCACCAGCGTCATCGCGATCCTGGCCGCCTACGCGCTGGTGCACCTGCGCACGCCGGGCCGCGCCGTCGTGTTCAGTGTCCTCGTAGGCACGCTTTTCTTCCCCACGCGCCTGGTGTCGCTCATCGGCATCTTCCAGATTCAGGACGCCCTTCACCTGATCAACACGCTGCCCGGCCTGATCCTGCCGTACGTGACGCTGAACCTGGCGCTCAGCATCCTGGTGATGCGCGGCATCTTCGAGCAGATCTCGGCCGAGATGGTGGACGCGGCGAAGATCGACGGCGCGAACTCCTGGCGCATCCTGCGGGAGATCATGCTGCCGCTCGCGGCGAACGGCATCGTCGTGCTGGTTATCGTGAACTTCGTGACCGCCTGGGGCGAATATCTCCTGGCGGTGACGCTCACGAACGATCAGTCCGTGCGGACTTTCCCGGTCGTGCTCGTGACGACCTTCGGTGGGTTCGGTGAGTGGGCGTTCCCGCGCGTTGCCGCGATGTACATCATGGCGATCCTGCCGGGCATCATCACCTTTGCCATCGCGCAACGCTGGTATATGAAGGGCCTGATGGAAGGCGCGCTGAAGCTTTAGATCGCCCCTACTGCGTCCCGAAGCGCTCCAGGTTACTTCCCCCCACGAACTCCCGCAGGATCGAGTTGTCCGGGATCGGGTCCGTCGGCATGGGCTCGAACCACTGGAGGAACGCCAGCAGCCGTTTCGCCTCGATGTAGCCCGGCTTGCCCGGCTCGATCTGGAGCAGCAACGGCTCGGCGAACGGCTTGAGCGCGGCCAGCTCGTACACCAGCGCCGAGTTGAACATCACGTCGGCGTTTTCCTGGTAGGGGAAGATGTAGGCGCGCTCGCCCCGGTGTACGCTTTCCCACCGTGTGATGGTGTCGGCGGCCGAGTAGCCGCGCGTCCGGGCGTCGCGCACGATGCGGCGGATCAGCCGCGTGTCGGTGGTGGGGACGCGGTCGTAGCGGTCGATGTTAAGCTGCGTCAACGCCGAGACGTAGATGCGGAAGATGCGCTCGGCCGGGATGTCGGGCACCAGCCGGGGGTCCAGCCCGTGGATACCCTCGGCGATCAGGATCTGATCCGGCGCCAATTGAATGGCGCTGCCGGTCTCGCGCTTGCCCGTCACGAAGTTGTACTTCGGCAGCGTGACCTCTTCCCCGGCCATCAACTGCAGGAGGTGCCGGTTGAACAGCTTGAGATCGAGCGCCTCCAAAGCCTCGAAGTCGTAGTTGCCTCGCGCATCCCTGGGCGTTTGCTCCCGATCCACGAAGTAGTTATCGATCTCGACGGCGATGGGCCGGAGGCCATTCGCGAGCAGTTGCACCGCCAGCCGCCTGGAGAAGGTCGTCTTGCCCGACGACGATGGCCCGGCGATCAGCACCAGTCGCACATGATCCTTCCGGTCGGCGATCTGGGTGGCGATGCGCGCGATGCGTTGCTCGTGCAGCGCCTCGGCCACCAGGATGATCTCCTCCGTGCGGCCGGCTCTGATGGCGTCGTCCAGCTCCCCCACATTTTCGATGCCGAGGAGGTGCAAGGTGTGCCCGTACTCGCGGAAGACATGAACGAGCTTGGGATAGTCCACTGCCGGCTCCAGCTCCAGGCCGGTGCGCGGCGGGAAGCGCAGGATGAAGCCGGGAAGATAGGGCGTCAGGGCGAAGTAGCGCAGGTAGCCGGTCGATGGGACCATGTAGCCGTGGAAGTAGTTGCTGAGGCCGCGCAGCTCATAAAGCACCAGGAAATCCTTGCGGCGATGGCGCATCAGGCGCACCATGTCATCGTCGCCGCGGCTCTGGAATATCTTTATGGCATCGGCCAGCGGAACCCGTTGCTTGCCGATGGGGATATCGGCAGCGACGATCTCGCACATGCGGGCCTCGATGCGAGACAACTCCTCGGGCGTGAACGGCGGGCGGCCCTCGACCTCGCAGTAGTAGCCGCCGAACGTCACCGAGTGATCCACCTCAAGCCGGGCTTCGGGGAACAGCTCATGGACCGCGGTCACCAGCAGGAACGTCAGCGAGCGGCGGTAGATACGGCTGCCGTCGCGGTCGTCCATGCCGAGCGGGGTCACCTCAACGTCGCGCTCGATGTGATAGGTCAGCTCGCGCAGCTCCTCGTCGATCAGCGCGGCGACGATGGGCGACGGCCAGGGCCGGTCGATCTCCGCGGCACGGATATAATATCGCAGCTCCGTCCACACCGGCGCCTCGTAGATGCGGCTGTCGGCGAGTATCACCTGCGCGGTGGCGCGAGGTTGCGCGGGGCGGACCGGGCCGGCTGGTTGGTTGGTTTGGAGTGGGTAGTGAAGGTTAGTCACTAAAACGGACTCCACAGATGCCTTGGGGTTTCGTTCTACCTAATCCACATCGATCAAGATCACTTTGACTGGCACGGCCGGAAAGTGGCGTTTGAGGCGCTCGATATCATACACTAACTGCTCGCCATATGATACACCGGTTGACATCTGGCTATGTAGTGAGTGACAAGGCACGATTTCAACGCCCACATCAGCCTTGTTCTCATTGAAAAAGTACTGGAATTTCGCCATATCGTAGAACATGAAGGCATATTTGCCGAACTGGACCTCTACCAAGACTCGATCCTTGACGAAGTCAACCTGTTTGAATGCACCAGGGATGGCAATACCGCTGTTGGGAATGGTAATGGTGTAAGTATCTCGCAGCTCCCGATAACCGCTTGCTCTGAATACCTCACGAAACTGCTGGTTCATGTCCGCAGGTGAGTAGAGTTCTCGTCCCGGCATGGTCTTCTCTTTGCTGATCTTAGTTTTTCGACCCTCAACTTTCTTCACAACCTCATAGATTTCTCGCTCGTGACTCGGATACCGGACTTTCAGGATCTCTGTACCGCCGAGATGCGAGTACTCATAGATAATTCTCACTTGGTTGGCTCCTCTATGTTGAACTGCGACCTGGGTTCAAAGAGCTGTGGCTGAACCATGGTTCTTCTGAGAGTCACGGCTTTTGGGGGAAGACTCTCGTCTGGAGAGTCGGGGTCATAGACCGATCGCTCCATCGGACGAATCAGCAATTTACCTTCTTCTGCAAGACGAAGACGATCTTTAGCGATCTTCATGTATTCAGGCATTATTTCAGCACCGATCGCCTTTCTGTCGTGCAGCAGGGCAGCTAGAGCAGTTGTTCCAACACCCATGAAGGGATCGAAAACCCAATCGCCAGGGTTAGTCAGCGCGAGGACTAGCCGCTCGACCAATTCAACCGGAAACTGACAGGGATGAATTGTCTTCTCGATGTGGTTGGCCTTGACATTTGGTATCTCCCAGATATCGCTAGGATTCTTGCCCAAAGGATTGCCCGAAAGTTCTCCCTTCTTGGGACCCTTGAAATACTTTTTCTCAGGGTACTTCTGAGGAATTCGGACGGCATCCAGGTTGAAGACATAATCCCTTCCCTTCGTAAACCAAAGGATAACCTCGTACCGGCCAGAAAATCGCTTTGAGGCATGTAGACCATGACCGAAATGCCAGACGATTCGATTGCGGAGATGCAGCCCCAAGTCCGCGAAGATCGGGAATAGGACAATATCGAGAGGAATGATCTCGCCATTGTCTACATAATTGCCAACCTGCCAGCATATGCTACCGCGATCATCGAGGACTCGCACGCAACCCTCGATGACTTGACGTTGCTGTATAAGATACTCTTCTAGATCAAGACGGCTTTCATAGGGTTTGCCTAGATTGTAGGGCGGTGAAGTGACAACTAGCTTCACAAAGCGATCTGGAATCTGGGGCAAGAGGATGTTGCAATCTCCCTGGGATAGCACTACATCCGCTGCCGGATCGAAGTCGGAAGATAGTCTGATGTGATCCATTTATTTAGCCTTGCCTGTTCTGCTGCAACGTTCGGTTTGCAGCCATTCTACCACATCTCGGCGCGAAGTCCGATTTGACAAATCCCCCGCGCCCTGGTATAAATCCGACCACAACTGAATAGCCCTGGACTCATCCAGAGAGGTGGAGGGACCGGCCCTGTGAAGCCTCGGCAACCAGTCTGGTGATTGGAAGTTGGAAGTTAGAAGCTGGAGCCATGTGTGCTCGATCTTCTAACCTCCAATCTCTAACTTCTAATCTCCAAGCATGGTGCCAATTCCGGCAGACGAAATCTGGAAGATGAGAGGAATCAAAGGCGGCTTCTGCTCATCCCCTGTCAAGGGGATTTTTTATTGCCAGCGAAGAGCAGCGAGCCGGAACGGCGGAAGCATGTCAGTGCCCTCTCGTCTAACGGATGAGAGGGCGTTTTGTTTGTCCGTGATGCGTGTTTCGTGACCCGTGATGACCAATGGACGGCGACCTTACCGTTATGCTCACGCACCACGCAACACGCACCACGCAACACGAGGTTACCACCTACTTTACCTGCAAGGAGACACAGACCATGACGCGCACTTTCGGCTTTACCACCCGGCAGCTTCACGCCGGCCAACAACCTGATCCAACCACCGGCAGCCGCGCGGTGCCGATCTACCAGACGACCAGCTATCAGTTTCGCGACACGGAACACGCCGCGAACCTGTTTGCCCTGAAGGAGCCAGGCAACATCTACACGCGCATCATGAACCCGACGAGCGATGTGCTGGAGCAACGCCTGGCAGCCCTGGAAGGCGGCGTCGGCGCGCTGGCGGCCAGCAGCGGCCATGCGGCCCAAAGCATGGCGATCCTGACGCTGTGCGCCGCGGGCGATCACATCGTCAGCAGCAACCGGCTCTACGGCGGCACCTATAACCAGTTCCTCTACACCTTCCCGCGCCTCGGTATCGACGTCACGTTCGTCGATCCCTCTAATCCCGGGGCTTTCGAGCGCGCCGTCCGGCCCACCACGAAGATCCTTTACGGTGAAACGCTGGGCAATCCCGACATCAGCGTCTTCCCGTTCGAGGAGGTTGCGGCGATCGGCCGGAAGCACGCCATCCCGCTGATGATCGACAACACCTTCACCACGCCCTACCTGTGCCGGCCGTTCGAGTGGGGCGCAAACATCGTCACGCACAGCACCACCAAGTTCCTGGGCGGCCACGGCACGACCATCGGCGGGGCGATTGTGGACGGCGGCAATTTCGACTGGCGGAGCGGCCGGTTCCCGAACTTCACGACGCCTGACCCTTCTTACCACGGGCTGATCTATGCCGACCTGGGCGCGCCCGCGTTCATCGTGAAGGCGCGTGTGCAAACCCTGCGCGACGTCGGCGCGTGCCAGGCGCCCATCAACAGTTGGCTGACCCTCCAGGGCATCGAGACGCTTTCGTTGCGCATGGATCGCCATGTCGCCAACGCCCAGCGGGTCGCGGAGTATCTTGCCGCGCACCCGAAGGTGGCGTGGGTCAGTTATCCGGGGCTACGGAGCCACAAGGACTACGAGCGGGCGCGCAAGTATACGCCCAAGGGCCCCGGCGCCATCCTCGGGTTCGGCATCCAGGGCGGCGTGGCGGCCGGTCGCAAGTTCATCGAAAGCCTGCAACTCTTCAGCCACCTGGCGAACGTTGGCGATGCCAAGAGCCTGGCGATTCATCCCGCCAGCACCACACACAGCCAGCTCAGCGAGGATGAGCTGGTCACCGCAGGCGTCAGCCCCGATTTCATCCGGCTCAGCATCGGAATCGAGGACATCGAGGATATTCTGTGGGACCTGGGGCAGGCGTTGGAGCGGGCGTGAGGCGTGGAGCGTGATGCGTATTGCGTATTGCGTATTGCGTATTGCGTATTGCGTGGTGCGTATTGCGTGGGGCGTGATGCGTAATCGCTATCGTGCAAGCAGGTGCGCCACGCAACACGGAACACGCAACACGAAATACGAACCACGGATCACGTCGTGGAGGCTTCGTGAGCACAAATAACTTTCCCTCCGACTCCGTCGGCGTCGTTGAAACCCAATACTTCACCTTCGGTGACGCGGAGCGTGAGCCGTTCGTGTTCGAGAGCGGGGCAACGCTGGGTCCGATCACGTTGGCGTACCAGACCTACGGACAGCTCAACGCAGAGCGGTCGAACGCCGTCCTGGTGCTGCACGCGCTGAGCGGGGGCGCTCACGCGGCGGGATACCGAAGCCTGCAGGATCAAAAGCCCGGCTGGTGGGACACCGCGATCGGTCCCGGCAAGGCGTTCGACACGAACCGCTTCTTCGTCGTCTGCAGCAACATCCTCGGCAGTTGCTACGGCTCGACCGGCCCCGGCAGCGCCAACCCGGCGACCGGTAACCCTTACGGATTGACTTTTCCCGTGGTGACCATCGGTGACATCGTCCGCGCACAGGAGCGGCTGCTCGATCACCTGCGGATCGACCGGTTGCTGTGTGTCGTCGGCGGCTCGATGGGCGGCATGCAGGCGTTGGAATGGGCCGCCCACCACCCCGAGCGGATCCGGGCGGCGATCCCGCTCGCCACCACCGCGCGCAGCAACGCCATGCAGATCGCCTTGAGCGAGGTGGGCCGGCAAGCGATCTACGCCGACCCTAACTGGCAGGGCGGGGACTATTACGCGAACCATCAGCGACCTGACGCCGGCCTGGCAGTAGCGCGCATGATCGCGCACATCACCTACTTGAGCGAAGAGTCCATGCACCGGAAGTTCGGCCGGCGGCTGCAGGATCACGAACGGTTCGGGTATCAGTTCCAGACCGAGTTTCAAGTCGAAAGCTATCTCAAGCACCAGGGGCTGAGCTTCACCCAGCGGTTCGACGCCAACAGCTACCTGTATATCACCAAGGCCATGGATTACTTCGACCTGACCCAAAGCCCCGTGGCCGGCAATGGGATGCCGCTCAATTCCCTTGCCGCCGCGTTCGCCAGGGCGAAGGACGTCGAATTCCTGGTGGTGAGCTTCACCAGCGACTGGCTCTACCCGTCGCACCAGAGCAAGGAGATCGTCAGCGCGCTGACCGCGGTTGGCGCCGACGTCTCGTACCTGGACATCGAGAGCAGCGCGGGGCACGACGCCTTCCTGGTTGAGGTGGATACAATGACGCGTCTCCTGGGCAGCTTTATGGATCGATTGGCGCAGGAAGAGAAATTGGGATGACAGCAGGGAACATGAACACAGCCGATCTCCGTCCCGACTTGCGAATCATCGCCGGCTTCATCCCCGCCGGATGTCGCGTGCTCGACCTGGGGTGCGGTGACGGCGCGCTGCTGGACCATCTGGTGCATCAGAAGGGAGTCAAGGGGCGCGGCATCGAGCTGAGCGAAGCCGGTGTGCTGGCGTGCGTGCGCCGCGGCCTCAGCGTCCGCCAGGGCAACCTGCAAGAAGGGCTGGGCGACTACCCCGACCGCAGCTTCGATTATGTGGTGCTCAGCCAGACCCTTCCGTTCCTGGATGATCCGGCGATGATCTTACGGGAGATGCTTCGGGTCGGCCAGCGGGCGGTCGTCAGCTTCCCGAATTGGGGGCACTGGCGCTGCCGCTTCGATCTGCTGATCACCGGGCGGATTCCACTGGCGGTGGATCTGCCGCAACGCTGGCACGATAAGCCGCGCTGGCAGGCATTCACCGTCACCGATTTTGCCCGCTTCTGCCGTCAAAATGGCATCAAGATCACCGGGGAAGCCTACCTGAACCGCGGCCGGCGGATCAACATCTTCAAAGTGAAGAACCTGCTATCTACGACCGCGGTGTTCGTGCTGGAGCCAACCGCGCGTTGAACGTTGCACGTTAAACGTTCAACGCGGGCGACGTTCAACGCGCAACGCCTTACCGGCCCACCCCAAGCCACGCCATCATGCCGAAGCCGACAAGCCGGAGCGCAGTGGCCAGGATCAGCGCGGGGACGATGCCGACCGCGTCTGAAAGCGCGGTGCCGATGAGTGGCGCGAGGAACGTCGCGATGTAGACCGTGGTCTGGTACATCCCGACGTAGGATGCTTGCTGGTCGGCGGGACAGGTGCTCAGCACCATGTCGAAGAACACCAGGTCGATTCCCGCCTGGAACAGCCCGGCCAACGCGGCCCAGAGGATCAGGATCTCAGGCCGGTGTGTCAGCGCCGTGAGCACCGGATAGAAGCTGACTCCTAGGGCCGCGCTCAGCAAAACCCACCGTTTGCCCCATTTCTGCGTCGCGGTGGCCCAAAGGAAGTATGCAACCATCAGTACCAGGGTCTGGGCAAAGTTGATGGCGCTGATCTGTTGGTCGCTGGCGCCCGCGTTTTTTACCCAATAGATCGGGAAAAGCGGCACCGCAAGCGCCAGACCCCAGCGGAACACGAACTGGCAGACCGTAAAATGCACGAACGGCTTGTTGTGCCGCAACGTGCTGCCATGTGTGCGGAATGTCTGGATCAGGCCCTGCTGCGCCGGGCGGGATTCTTGTGGCGGCAGCGAGATGCTGTTAGAAAAGATCACGCTGATCAGCGCGCCGATGGTCGAGCTGAGGAAGACAATCTGGTAGTTCAGCGGAAAATCGGTCAGCCTCAGCATCTGGCCAACGATAGCTACCGTGATCGAGTTGGTGAGACCCAGGATGGCCCAGCGCCGGCTCATCAGCGTAAAGCGACCGCGCGGCCCCGCTACTCCACCCATCACCACAGTGAACCCCACGGAGACCAGCGTCTGCGGCAGTGTTGCTGCCGCCCAGATCACGATGATGGCCGCCGGCGCCTGATCCTTGATGAAGAAGGGCACCAGGCCGGTCAGCGCGTAGCAGGATAGGACCAGGAAGCGAGAACGCGCGAACCAGGGCACGATGTTGCGCTGGCGAGCCAGGAACTCGCCCACCGGCATCGCCAGCAGCATCCCCGTCAGCGCGGGCATGGCGGTCAGCAGGCCGACCATCAAATCGGACGCGCCGAGCCGCACCAGGAAGACCGATAGAAAGCTGCCGACCCCAGCCGTGATCCCAACCCCGACGGCGTCGATCAACACGTTGCGCTGGTTGATTTGCTCTTGCGTGGCAGGGCGGATGAGGACGTCCCACAACCGGGCTTGATGGGTGTCGTGGATAAGCCGGGCTGTTTTAGCAGGAACGGGTATGCTCTCTTCCGCGGACCCGGCGGCGGAAGAAGATGGTGGCTGCGGCATCAAAGAGAAATGGCCCGCTTTCCGATAGAATCATCGAACTCGACGGTCACCATCGAGTGTACCACACCTGTCATGGACGGCAAAGAAACCGATCGCCTGCCGCCGATCGATCCGGCCCAATGCACCTGCGCATGATTTTTCGTTTGTCGCGCCTGGGACGTGGCGCGATAATGGCCTTACTGCTGATCCGGAGAACCTGTCGATGCTAACGGCTATCCAATATCTCGAAGGTGGTTCCCATATCGCGCATATCGCGCCAGAAGAAGCGCGCACCCGTCTCCGAATGGCGTTTGAACGATTGCCGCCGGACATGGTTCTGCTGGGATGGAACTTGCCCACGGTACTGGTGCAAGTCGTAATGGCTGAATGTGCCAGGGCAAAAGCCCAGCTCTATCTCTGGCAACCGCTGCTCACCGGAGGCAGCGGCCTTCGTTTCCAACTGGATTGGCAGACCATCGGTTTGAATAATAACCCCGTCGGTGGCTTTCGACAGATGCCGGAGTTCACATTTGTCTGTCCGAATCGCCCGGCCGCTCGCGAAGCCATCTTGCAGCGCCTGGATGAAGTCCTTTCGCACGGGGAGTATCAGGGGGTGTTCCTGGATCGCATCCGTTTCCCTTCCCCCGCGGCCGATCCGACCTCCGACCTGGCTTGTTTTTGTGAAGATTGTCGTCGTGCCGCAGAGCAGCAAGGCCTGGATCTCATCCTGATCCAGAGGCAGCTCCGTCAACTTCTCAATACGCCGGAGGGCAGGCGTGTGGCCACAAGCTCTCTCCTCTCGATGCCCAACACGCCCGAGATGCAACCTGGCTTCGAGGCATTGGCGCAATTCCTCGCCTTCCGCCAGCGGAGCATCAGTGAGTTCGTCAGGATGGCTGTGACTCTGGCTCGGGCGCACGGCCTGGCGGTGGGATTGGATTGCTTTTCGCCCACGCTCACCCGTTTAGTGGGCCAGGACCTGAGCACTCTCAGCGGCTACTCTGATTGGATCAAGGTGATGACCTACATTCGGGCGTTTGGGCCGGCGACAATCCCGTTTGAAGTGTCGGGGTTGATCAACTGGCTGGTTACTGCTGGCGGCGTCGATGAGCCGACGGCCCTGACGTGGTTGGCGGAGGCAACCGGTTGGGATTTGCCCCATCGCGGCGAGATCTTACGCCGCGGGTTAAGCTCCTTTGCAATTCTCACCGCCGAGATCAATCGCGGGCGGGCCGCGTGTTCACGGCGCCTTCTCGCCGGTGTAGAATTGGTCGAGATGCCCGGCGTAAGTGAATTGAGCTCGGAGCAGATCAAAGCGGACGTAGCCGCGGTGCGTGCTGCTGGTGTGGATGGACTGGTTCTATCGTGGGATCTCTGGCATATCCCGCTGGAGCGGTTAGAATTGCTGGGTTCCCGGTAGCGTCATCCGACTCGCTTGACCTCATGTCGCCAGGAATTCCGCAAACACCTGGTTCCCCAACAGCTTTCCACCCCGCGTGAGCCGCACGCGATCCGGCAGGCGTTCCAGCAGGCCGCGCTGCACCAGCCGCTCGATCTCCGGGCCGAACGCGTTCTCCAGCCCCACGCCGAACTGCTCCCGGAAGCGGGCGTTTGTGACCCCTTCCCGTACCAACCGCAGCCCCAGCATCATGAACTCGCCCATGGCCAGCCGGCGGTCGATCCTCTCGCCATCGCGTTCGGGCGACTGCCCGCCTTCGATCCGCCGGATGTACTCGGGCACTGGCTTGACGTTCCACCAGCGACGCTCCCCCTCGAAGCTGTGCGCGCCCGGCCCGAAGCCCAGGTACGGCTCGCGGCGCCAATAGACGAGGTTGTGGCGACACTGGAAGCTGGAAGCTGGAAGCTGGAGGTTGGAAGTTGGAGGTTGGAGGTTGGAGATTAGAGGTTGGATGCTGGATGTTGAAGCGGCGAAGGTTGTGTCTGGCTCCTGATCCCCGATCCCTGATCCCTGACCCCTGCGCAGCGCCCAATTGGAAATCTCGTATTGCTCGTACCCGTCCACCGCCAGCGTCTCGCACGCCAGCTCATACAACTCGGCGACCAGGTCGTCGTCGGGCGCGGGGGCCAGGCCACGACGCACCCGGTCGGCCAGGGGGGTGCCGTGCTCGACGGTGAGGCTGTAGAGGGAGAGGTGTTCCGGGGCCAGGCTCATCGCTCGCGCCAGGGTGCGCGTCCATGTCTCGGGCCGCTGACCGGGCAGGCCGAACATGAAGTCGAGGTTGATATTGGCGAAGCCAACGGCCCGTGCGGCGGTGAAGGCGATCTCGGCTTCAGCCGCGGTGTGCAGCCGACCCAGCCAACGTAGCTCGGCGTCGTCGAAGCTCTGCACGCCCATGCTGAGCCGGTTGACGCCCATCGCTCGCAGGGCGGCGAAGTGGGGTTGATCCACGGTGCCGGGATTGGCCTCGCTGGTAATCTCCGCGTCGGCCGCCACATCGAACGCCTCCCGGCAGGCATCCAGCGCGGCGGCGAGCAATGCTGGCGGCAGCACGGTCGGCGTGCCACCGCCGATAAAAATGGTGCGGGCGGGCGGACGGCCGCGCGCGGCCCCCGCACGGCGGATTTCCTCGATCAGCGCGGCGGTGTACGGCTCGAACAGCCGATCCAGCCCGGCGAAGGTGTTGAAGTCACAGTACGCGCACCGGACGGCGCAAAAAGGGATATGGATATAAAGCGCAAGAGAGAAAGTTATCGGCATATGATGTACAAACGCACCACGCACCACGCACCACGCACCACGTAATACGTGCTACGTGTTGCGTGGTGCGTATCACGTCCTGTTCTCGAACCTGAACCCATGCCCGCGCATCGTCACGATGTATTGATGCTCGGTATCAAGCTCAGCCAGACGCTCGCGCAGGCGACGCACAAGCGCGTCGATGGACTGCTCGGAGACGCCCCCCTCGACGACATCGGGCCAGACGGCGCGCACGATGTCATCGCGGCCCACCACACCCGCACTGCTGATCGTGAGCTCCAGCAGCCGGTATTGTTGTGCTGACAGCGGTGGTTCGAGCTGCTTGCCGTTGACCCACACCTGGTGGGCCGCAGTATCCAGCCGCAGACCATGCTCGACCGGCTTCTCCATCAGGAGCGGGGCCGTGGCGCCGGCGTCCACGAAGGCGAGCTTGAACCGCAGCGCGATCTGGATCTCGTCGCCGTCATGCAACGGCTGCGACACTACCACCTCCCGTCCGTTGAGATGGGTGCCATTCTTGCTGCCCAGATCCTCGACCTCGTAGTGATCGTCTCGCCAGAGGACGCGCGCGTGGAGGCGGGACACCTGACGGTCATCCAGCACAATGTCGCATTCCGGGCCGCGGCCGATCGTCAGGTTCCGATGTTCCAGTGGCCATGTCAGCCCGGCTTCGCCGCCGCGCTGCAGGATCAACATCGCTGATTCACGAGAGTTAGATCGTTGGTTCATGCGTCATTGCACTCCGGGTGATCTGAATGCTCAAGCGCCAGGCATTTGCAGCGATGATCAGGCAGTGTTCGCCTCTCGGCACTTGCATATCTTGTTTGACACCCTGGTCAAGCTGCGCCATAATCACGGCACGCATCATGCAACACGGGTTACCTGTCATGTCTCAGATTCTGTCGGTCGGCACCGTTCTCCGAGATCGCTATGAAATCATCGACCTGGTAGGCCAGGGCGGCATGGGCGCGGTGTACAAGGCGGACGACCAACGCCTCCGCGGCCGCATCTGCGCGGTCAAGGAAATTCTGCCCGAGTTGATCAGCGCGCCGGGCATGGAAGCTGAGTCGCATCAGCAATTCTACCGCGAAGCCAGCGTCCTCGCCCGGCTGGATCATCCCAACCTGCCCAAGGTTTCCGACTTCTTCAATCAGGACGGCCGCGAGTACCTGGTGATGGACTTTGTGCCCGGCCAGGATTTGCGCGAGCTGGTCGATGAGGCACGGCGACGCGAGTCCTTTTTGCCGGAAGAGAGCGTGCTGACCTGGGCGGCACAACTCTGCGATGCGCTTTCCTATCTGCATACCCAGGAGCCGCCCGTCCTCCACCGGGACATCAAGCCGTCGAACATTAAGCTGACCCCGCGGGGCGTCGTCAAGCTGGTGGACTTCGGGCTGGTCAAGCTGCTGCAACCGGACGAAAACCGCACGGTGACGGTCGTCCAGGGCCGCGGCACGGTGGCCTACACCCCGCTGGAGCAGTACGGCGGTGACACCGGCCACACCGATGTCCGCTCCGATATCTATTCGCTCGGCGCCACGCTCTACCACCTGACCACCGGCCAGCCGCCGGCCGACGCCAAGCAGCGTTTCCTCAAACCCGGCAGCCTGATTCCCCCTCGGGACATCAACCCGCGGCTGTCGCCGCGCACCGAGCGAGCGATCCTGGCTGCCATCGCTCAGCACCCCGACGACCGTCCGGGCTCCGTTGAGGCGCTGCGGCTGATGCTGTTTGAAGACGAGTTGCCCGGCCTCGTCGCTGGTGACGCGTTGCCGCTGACCCCCCAGGGCGTCTGGCGCGAGTTGATGAACGCTCACGGCGCACTGGTTGCCACGGTCATCCTTCTGACGGTCACTGCCCTGCTCGTTACCCTCCTGTCGCCGCCGCTGCCTTGAGAATGACGATGGACCATGGACGATAGTCGTCGCCTGCTCTAAAAATGGGACGCGGACGAGCGCGGATGAACGCGGATAAGTCCATTTTCATGGGCCGTGGCGACGTGCACGGCATGAATATCCACCCTGAGAATCGCTCACCCACCGATTGTATCACCCCGACTTTTGTCTTCCCGTCCACAGTGACGAAAGCGCGCCGGCGATAAATGTCACCATCCCCGCAGCCCAGGCAGCATCCTTCGCTTGCAGCGCGGTCGCGCCCGGCAGCCATCCCAGCGCGTACAGCAAATAGGCGATCCAGGCGACAATGATGGCCCACAGGGCCGCCTCCAACGCGGGGATCAAGGTCACGTTCGGCGCGACGGTTTTTTCTGCACGGCGGCGTTTGATGGCGAATGCTGTGCCACCGGCGAGCGCCGAGCCGACCATGCCGAACAGAAAAGCCACGAGCGCGACCCGCGGCCGCAGGGCCTTGGCGTTGGTGTCGGCCTCGGGCATCGGAGTCATGGTAGGCACGGGTGTCGGGGCCTCGGTGGAGGTTGGCTCCGGCGTGGAGGTCGACGTCGGCGTGGGCATGATGGTCGGCGTGGGCACGACCGTGGCGATGGTGCCAGGCGTGTCGCCGCCGATTTTCAGCTCGATGCGGGTCGAGTCCTTGGCCTCGCCGGCCTGGGCGGTGATCCACAGGTCGCCCGGCCGGTCCAGCATGACCGTCGTGCGCGCTTTGCCGCCAACCGTAGTCTCCGTTTGCGGCGCCAACACCAGCGACTCGGTCGGATAGCGCAGGCTGAACTCCACCGGCGTGCCATCGGGCACGGGATTGCCGTTGCGATCCCGGATGATGCCTGTCTCGATTACGATCTGGCTGCCCACCTTGATGCTGCCGCTCAGCTTATCCGCGGCCTCCACGGGGCTCAGCAGGATGACCTGGCCCGGTAATGGCTCCAACTGGCGGATCAGGTCGTAGTTGGTGCCGCTCACCGAGACCGGCGGCGCGCCGACCGGGCTGAACTCACGGAACAGCGCGCGCACCGCGGCCTCCAGGAACGGTTCGGTACGGCTGTAGATGCCGAAATACGCCGTCAGCTTGCTGATCTCAGTGGTGTCCAGGTAATAGGGCGCGCTGAAAGCCATCGCGACCAGGCGCTTGTCGCGTAAGCTGTCGGACCGCTTCGCCAGGAATGTCTGGAGGGCCGCGGACTCGGGATACTCGTCAGGCGCATAGTTAAGCTGGGCGAAGATGATCCAGCGGGCCTCGGCGATCGCTTTCTCCACGTCACGTGCCTGGCCAGGTTCCGAATTGAGCATACGGTTCAGGTCGCTGAAGGTGAGGCTATGCACCTGGGTCGACGTTACCTGTCCCGTGCCTTTGGGGCCGTAAAGTCGCTGGATGATCTCTTCGAGCGCCTTCGCCGGGATGAGCGGCGTCGGCGCACACGTCGGACACTCTCGTGCTGTCCTCGCATCCGTGAAGATCAGGATGGTTTCATCGGCCAGCGGCGCACTGGGCATACGATCGGCAAACTCATCCCGCCCCGGGTAGATCAGGGTCACTCCTGCCCGAGCCACGGCCTGCGTTACTCCGGTGCCTTCCCCTGCCAGATCAGAGACCTCGTTGACGTCACGCTCGACGGCTGTCGGTTGCCAATTACCGTCATAAATACGGAGCTTCATGCGAAGGATGCGGTCCACCGCGGCGTCCACGCGAGCACGAAAACCACTGTCACTGCCGTATTTGTCCTGGAAGAACAGGATGGTTTCTTTGATGGCCGTCATTTCGTCCGGCCAGTTGTCGGTGAGGGCAAAACGCCCCAGGTAAAGCAGGTCGTTGCCCGCCAGGAAAGCATCCTGCGCGACCTGCCGGTAGGGGAACTTAGTCAAAGTCGGGTCATAATAGCGGCGCAGCGCAGGCACGCCCAACGCATCGCTGACCAACAGGCCACCTGCCGCCCGCCAATCGGCGAACTCCTTCAACGCCATCAGATCCTGCAACTGCGGCGCCAGGCTGATGGGGGGCGTAAGCTGACGGATGTTGCCCTGGAAGCCGCGATATCGGATGTGGGAAGTCATGAGCGCGGCGGTGGCGCCCAGCGCATGCGGATCCCCGCCGGCCGTCACCGAGGCGAACGGTGCCAGCTCGATCTGGCGCAATTGCTCCAACGATTTCTGGACAGTGGCTACTTCGTCCTCGGGCCGGCGATCGCTCGCGCCCTGGCCTGGGAAATACTTGGCTGCCGTCAGCACGGTGTTCTCGCTGCCCGTCTCCACCCCGTGGATGAAAGCCTGGCCCATCTGGCCGACCCAAAACGGGTCGCCGCCGAACGTACGCGTGTCGAGATCGCCCTTGCTACCCGGCCGCGGCACATCCAGCACATCGAGCGTTGGGCCCAGTAGCAGGTTGACTCCCACCGCGCGCAGTTCCCGGCCCACCACCTGCCCCACCTGATCGGCCAGCGAGGGTGTCCAGGTCGCACCCATGGACATAGCGCTGGGCAGCGGGATAAAACCGCCCGTGCCGGAGAAAAATGAGCTGTCGTCGCCGGGCCAGTCCAGCGCGATGAGCAAAGGAACGCCGGTGGCGGTCGTCGAAAGTGTCGCGGTGGGCGTGGGAAGCTTCGTCGTTTTCGGTTTCTGCGTGGGCGTGATCGTCGCGACGGACGTGATCACGCTGGTCGCTGTGATAGCGCCGGTGCGTGTGATCGGCCGGCCTGGGCTCATGGCCAGGGCCTGGAGCGCGTTTGAAAGCTGGACGATCTGCTGCGGGGTGCTGAGCAGGTTGCCCCGCGGTGTCATGACAGGCAAGGTTGCAGTTGCCGCCACAGACGGAGTCGCGGACGCGGATTGAGTCACCGGTTGCGTCGCGGTCGGGGTCAGGGTGGCCGTCACGGCCAACGTCGCAGTGACCTGCGGGGTCACTGTGACAGGCGCTGTCACGGTGATCGTGGCTTCCGGCGCGAGGAGGTTGCTGAAGTTGTCGTTGCCCGGCAGCAGCACGACCCCGCCCACATGGTAATCGCGCACCAGCGTCGCGATATCCGACTCGGGCGAAACATCGCTGCCCTGGAAGGTGACGAGGAAAAGCTGGCCCACTTTTTCGGCCGGGGTCAGGCTATCGAGGATGGCCTTGACATCGACCGATTCGACCAGCGATGTGGCCGAAGGGGTAGGCGTGACGGTCTGCGCCTGGGGCGCAGGCGCCGCGGCAGCCGGCAGCCACAGGGTAAGTAGGCACGCGATCAGGGCCAACTGACAGAGGATTCGTTTCATAGCTATACGGTTCGTTCGGACCTGCCGATATTTTACCGCTAACCCCAACCTCAGTCAACCACAGATCGATCTTCGGGTGCGGTACAGAGTTATGCATCGGCACGGAGCGTCCGGACCACGAAGCTACGAAGGCGGCGAAGAACGCGAAGCACGAAGATCACGAAGAAACACGCCGCCCCCAGCCTTCGCGGACTTCGTGCTTCGTGCGCTTCGCGACGTTCGCGCCTTCGTGGTCCAACTCCTTGCGGTCACTTTACCCAGTAGACAAACCGCGCCCGTCAGGGTATAATTCAAGCGTCGAACTACCGTTCTACGGAGGTCCTATGCCTGATTTCAAGCTCGTCTCGGACTTTCAGCCCACCGGCGATCAGCCGGAGGCCATCCGCCAGCTCGTCGAGAGCCTGCGCGCCGGCAACCAGCGCCAGACGCTGTTGGGCGCGACGGGGACCGGCAAGAGCCTTGATGCCGCTGAACCGTTATATTGGGAAGAGAATGTCAATGGCCAATGGCGTCCCTACGTCGGCACCATCGGGCAATTCGTTGAGGCGCAATTAGGGGCGTGCGCCAGCGTCGCCCAGATCGATGACACACAAAGCGCTATCTACCCCACCGAGAAGCCGCGTTTTCGCGCCCTGAGCTTTAACCCGCAGACCGCGACTGCCGAGGCCAAGCCGATCACGGCAGCCATTCGGCATCGCGCACCGCGAACCATGTACCGCGTCACGACTGCCTGCGGTCGGAGCGCGCTACTCACTGGCGACCACAACTTGTGGGTGTTACGGGAAGGTACGCTTCGGCTGCTGCCCACCTCTGCGATTGCGGCCGGTGATCGGGTGCCCCTGCCCTCTGTACTCCCAGAGCCACAGAACGATTTGGCAACGCTTGACCTCATGGCTCTGTTAGGCAAAGACCCCCTCTTCGTCGCGGCCAATGAAGTGATGGCAGAAGCGGCGGCCAACGTCGGCCGGCTACGACTCGTCGAGGATCTGCGCGCCTTCTACAAAGCTCCCGAACAAAAGGTCAACGGGATATTGCGTCGTGCCTCCGATTCTCGCCTTCCGATCGGTGTCATAAATGAGCTTCTGGCGGGCTCTGATCATCTACGTGACGTCTGGGATGGATCGAGTGTGCGTATTGCGGGCAAGCTGGATCGATGCGCGCTTCCGGCCGAGCTCGCCGTCACCGATTCTTTGCTGCGTCTCATCGGCTACTACATCGCTGAAGGCAACAGTCAGAGCAAGTACGGTTATTTTATCTGGGCCAGTCGGTGCCAGGCAATGCGCGATGACTTTGTGAGTGCCCTCGCCGCCCTGGGGATCACCTTCTCGATACGGCCCAATAGTGATTTCCAGATCTCCTCTACACCGCTGGCCTTGCTGCTCAAGCATCTCGGTGGCTCGGTGGCGAGCGACAAACACCTGCCCCCTTTCTGGCCGCAGCTTTCCAACCGACAATTGGGACATCTCCTGCGCGCATACTTCGATGGCGATGGTACTGTCGAGCGTTGGAGCGCCGTCTCCTGCGTTACGGCCAGCCAGCAGCTTGCCTCAGAGCTGAGCTACGCGCTGCAACGGTTCGGCATCTGGGCGCGAATTCGTCGCGTCTGGAAGCGGGCAACTAACGGGGTCCACGCCGGAGGGTGGTATTGGTCCGTGACGATCTCCGGCCAGGACAATCTGCGGGCCTTCGCGGGAGCCATCGGTTTTGGGATAGACAGCAAGGCCGAAGCACTTGCCGTTCAGTGTCGACGGCCAGGCAACTCCAACGTCGATACCTTGCCTGGGTGTGGAAATCGCCTGAGAAGCCTGCGCGAGCGAATTGGCGCCAGCAACAACGAGACGGCCCGTGTGACGGGGCTGAGTCGCGGCGCGATCCTCTTCTTCGAGCAGGGCAAGCGCAACCCCACGCGGGCATCTGCGCTGCGTGTGCTTGACGGGCTGAAGACGATCGCCGACCGAAACGCCCATGGTGACCCGGATTGGTGGCGTGAGTGGCAGGCCATTCGCTCGCTGTGTGATCTGCGCTGGACGCCGGTCCAAAGCATCGAGCAGGTCGAGTACACCAGCCCTTATGTGTATGACATCAGTGTTGCTGAAAACGAGACATTCCTTGCCGGTCTCGGCGGCATGTTTCTCCATAACACCTACGTCATGGCGAGCGTCGTGGAGCAGGTCAACCGGCCGACGCTGGTCATGGCGCACAACAAGACGTTGGCGGCACAGCTCTACAGCGAGTTCAAAGAGTTTTTCCCGCACAACGCGGTCGAATACTTCGTCAGCTACTATGACTACTACCAGCCGGAGGCCTACATCCCGCGCACCGACACCTACATCGAGAAGGACGCGCAGATCAACGAGGAGATCGACCGGCTTCGCCTGGCGGCAACCTCGTCGCTGCTGAGCCGCCGCGACGTGCTGATCGTCGCCTCGGTGTCGTGCATCTACGGCCTGGGTGATCCCGCCGAGTACGGCCGGGTGACGGTGAAGCTGAAGCGAGGCGCCCTGGCACGCCGCGATCTGGTGTTGCGCGAGTTGGTGGAGATCTTCTACGAGCGGCATGACCTGGAACTGCGCCGCGGCCGGTTTCGCGTGCGCGGCGACACGCTGGAGGTCATGCCGGCCTACGCGGACTTCGCCTACCGCGTCGAGTTCTTCGGCGACGAGGTCGAGCGCATCACCGAGATCGACCCTCTGACCGGCGAGCTGGTCGCCAGGCTGGACGAGATCGAAATCTTCCCGGCCAAGCACTTCATCACGCCCCAGGAAAAGCTCACCGAGGCGCTTCAGATCATGGAGGAAGAGCTGGAGGATCAGCTCAAGCTTTTCCGGGAGCAGGGCAAGCTGCTGGAGGCGCAACGGCTGGAACAGCGCACCCGGTACGACATGGAGATGCTGCGCGAGGTGGGCTACTGTTCGGGCATCGAGAACTACAGCCGGGTGTTGGCGCTCCGGCCGGCCGGCTCGCGGCCGTTCACGCTGCTCGACTACTTCCCGCCCGACTGGCTGCTGATCGTCGATGAATCGCACATGTCAATTCCGCAGGTTCACGGCATGTTCAACGGCGACCGCGCGCGCAAGCAGGTGCTGGTGGATTACGGGTTCCGCCTGCCGTGCGCGCTGGATAACCGCCCGCTCAAGTTCGAGGAATGGGAGGAGTCGCTGAACCAGGTGATCTACACCAGTGCGACGCCTGGCCCCTACGAGCTCAAGAACTCAGCGCGGGTGGTCGAGCAGATCATCCGGCCCACCGGCCTGGTGGACCCCCAGGTGGAGATCCGGCCGACCAAGGGCCAGGTCGACGACCTGCTCAAGGAGATTCGCAAGCGGGTGGCCGTCGGCGAGCGGGTGCTCGTCACCACCCTCACCAAGCGCATGGCCGAGGATCTGGCCGACTACCTCCAGGAAGTCAACGTCAAGGTGCACTACCTCCACTCCGAGGTGCAGACCATCGAGCGCGTCGAAATCCTGCGCGACTTGCGCCTGGGCGTCTACGACGTGGTGGTGGGCATCAACCTGCTGCGCGAGGGCCTCGATCTGCCCGAGGTGAGCCTGGTGGCGATCCTGGATGCGGACAAGGAGGGCTTCCTCCGCTCCGAGCAATCGCTGATCCAGACCGTCGGCCGCGCGGCCCGTCACGTGCACGGCACGGCGATCATGTACGCCGATAACATCACCGACTCGATGCGCCGGGCGATCGACGAGACCAACCGCCGTCGCGCCAAGCAGGAGACGTACAACACCGAGCACGGCATCGTGCCCGTGTCCATCGTCAAATCGGTGCGCGATCTCACCCAGCGCGTGATGGCCGAGCGGGGCGCACCTTCGCCGCGGCTGGCCGGCGCGGTTGCCGAGTCCGGCCCGGAGTATCGCGTCGCGCCGACCATCCTGCCGCGCGACGAGACGATGCGGCTGATCAAAGACCTGGAGAAGCAGATGAAGGCCGCTGCGCAGGATTTGGAGTTCGAGAAGGCCGCCACGCTGCGCGACGAGATCATCGATCTGCGGCGGGCGCTGCAGGAGCAGGATCCGCGGCCGGTTTGGGAGCAGTTGCGGGATGCGTGAGGCGTGGTGCGTGGTGCGTTGAGCGTGGAACGTAAAGCGTAGAGTGCGATCGGACCGCAAAATCGGCCGATCTCATGTAGCACGGTATCCGTGTCAGGCGTCGTCGGACAGTGCCAGGGGTGGCGGTCGCGAGGGTACCCGACACGGAAGACTCGGATGCACGGATTCCCGCGCCGCACGGCGACCTCCGTGTATCCGTGGTATCCGCGTCAGGCGTTGTCGGGCAATGTCAGGGGTGGCGGTCGCGGCCCGCTGCGAAGGACAACGGATGGGCGGGATTCTCGGATTCGCGCGCTGTGGGAACCCCGTGCATCCGCAAGATCGTGTTACGGTGAGCC
>Ga0172368_10001983_pt1 | contig 26911 bp, 29 predicted proteins | sample Lak11m_FD_114540 | JGI IMG/M metagenome (GOLD analysis project Ga0172368, IMG submission 114540) | Freshwater microbial communities from Kabuno Bay, South-Kivu, Congo - kab_022012_11m | ecosystem: Environmental > Aquatic > Freshwater > Lake | place: Democratic Republic of the Congo: South-Kivu...
CCCATACCGAACCCGGTAGTTAAGCACGTCAGCGCCGATGGTACTTGGAGGGCGACCTCCCGGGAGAGTAGGTCATTGCCAAGGGGCTTTTCTTTTTAACATTCCACGCGCAGAATCTTCTCATCTGCGCGTGAATCGTGTATAATCTCAGAAGCAGATTTGGTTGTGGACTTTTTTATCCACCGGTTGAAATCAAGGAGTGTGAAGCGTAATTTTTGATCGTTCGGTCATTGAGTTCGTTTCAGGTTTTTTTGATGGATACCTTCGGCTGGGTCTGCATGACAGCCGATTTTTTATTTCCAAACGGAAAGGAGGTGAATACAGTGGCAGTTGTAAATTTACGTAATGGTGAGTCGCAAGACTCGCTGCTCAAACGCTTTCGCAAGAAAATCGTCAAGAGCGGTATTTTAAGCACTGTTCGCCGCAAACGCTGGTTCGTCTCAAAAAGCGAAACCCGCCGTATGGAGAAGAAGAAGGCAATCCGTCGCATCAAACGACGTTCCTTCAAGGATACTGAATAGATCAAGAGGCGAGTATGACAAAAGAAGAAGGCAAAATCAAGGTGGATGGTCTGGTAATCGAAGCATTGCCAGGCACTCAATTCCGTGTAAAGTTGGATAACGGCCATGAGGTGCTGGCATACCTCTCCGGCAAAATGCGCAAGCATTACATCCGTATTTTACTGGGTGACCGCGTCTCACTTGAAATGTCTCCTTATGATATGGCGCGCGGACGCATCACCTTCCGTCAGCGCAAGCAAGCCCCCGTCGCTCCTGTTCAGGAATAGTTATTCTGGTTTATGATTTTTTGTAAAATAAAAAGGCTTCCATAACGGAAGCCTTTTTGATTCATTTTATTATTGGCCTTTATGGTAATTCACGCCACGATCCCAATACTTTCATATAATTGGCTCGTTCAAAGGCAGCCGGCTCACGGACATTTTTCTGAGACATGCTTCCCTGCATCTGCTTGATGGACTCATACTCGCGTTCCTTCATCCAGGCTTCCAGATCGCTCAAAATCGGACCGACAGCCTGTTCGCCATGATGAAGTAAATTCGAGGCCGTCATCGCCACTTTGGCCCCGGCCATCATGGATTTGAGTACGTCTTTTGCAGTATGGACACCGCTGGTGAGCGCGAAATCCGCCTTGACCTTGCCATGCAGGATCGAGATCCAGCGCAAGGGCAGGCGCAGATCGGCAGAGGTGCTCAGGTCAAGGTTATGTACGATCTCTAATTCTTCCAGATCAAAATCTGGTTGATAGAAACGGTTGAATAGAACCAATCCATTGGCACCCGCTTCGACAATTCTCCGCGCAAAATTTGGCAAAGCTGTAACAAATGGACTTAACTTCACCGCCAGCGGAATGGAGATCACAGACTTTACTTCTGCCACCAATTCCACCTGGGAATTTTCAAGTTCTTGCGCGGTAAGATCAAGATCGGTTGGGATGTAATAGAGATTCAACTCCAATGCATCTGCGCCCGCATCCTGGATTTGTTTCGCATAGCGCGTCCAGCCGCCTTTGGAAACGCCGTTCAAACTTCCGATCACGGGGATCTTGAGTGCCTTCTTCAATCCAGCAACTTGATCCAAATATTTTTCAGGACCAATTGAATACATGCCGCCATCAGGTAAATAGGACATTGCCTCAGCAAACGAGTCAGTTCCACGGGTGAGGTAATGATCAAGCTCAAGGCTTTCATGGATGATCTGCTCCTCGAAGAGCGAGTACATCACGATCGCTGCAATACCTGCTTCTTCCAGCCTGCGCGCCGTCTCGACCTTTTTGGAGAGAGGAGAGGCTGATGCCACGAGTGGATTCTTTAAGTTCAAACCAAGATAGGTCGTAGAAAGATCCGTCATTTTTTCTCCTCGCTGGCGTTTCCATTTCCATAGTGCATTTGGGCCATTTGTTGATATAACATCCAGCGTGATTTTGCATCCTGCTGCGCCGCCTTCATCAATACTTCGGCGCGGGTTTCGTCCATTTGGGTGAGCATCTTGTAGCGTGTTTCGTTGTACGCATATTGTGAGACCGGGATGCTCGGCTCCTTGGATTCGATCAAGAGCGGATTTTTGCCTTCCTCGACGAGACGCGGATCATAACGATACATCGGCCAGGCGCCCGATTGCACCGCGAGTTTCTGCTGCTCAAGACCCTTCGCCATATCGTAGCCATGCGCAATACAGTGACTGTAGGCGATCACAAGCGACGGACCGTCATAAGATTCGGCATCGATCAATGCGCGCAAGGTTTGCTGATCGCTCGCGCCCATGGCAATGCGTGCCACATAGACATAGCCGTATGACATCGCGATCAAGCCGAGGTCTTTCTTCGGCATGTTCTTGCCGCTCATCGCGAATTTTGCAACTGCCGCGCGCGGTGTGGCCTTGCTGGCTTGTCCGCCCGTGTTGGAATACACTTCGGTATCGAGCACCAGAATATTCACGTTGCGTCCAGATGCAAGTACGTGATCCAAACCGCCGTAACCGATGTCGTACGCCCAGCCGTCGCCGCCGATGATCCACACGGATTTCTTGACCAGGTTATCCGCCAGGCTGATCAGGTCTTTCGCGCGGCTGTCAGTGGATTTCGAGAGTTTGTTCTTCAAATCCGCCACACGTTCGCGTTGCGCTTGAATCCCAGCCTCGTCGTCCTGTTTTGCGTTTACAAGTTCATTCACCAAATCCACGCTCAACTCTTTTTCAAAGATCTTCACCAATTCGAGCGCATATTCCTTTTGTTTATCAATTGTCAGGCGCATGCCCAGGCCAAACTCGGCGTTGTCTTCAAACAGGGAGTTCGACCATGCGGGTCCGCGTCCATCCGCATCCACAGCCCAGGGCGTGGTGGGGAGGTTGCCGCCGTAAATGGATGAACAACCTGTCGCATTTGCGATCACGGAGTGGTTGCCAAAGAGTTGAGAGACCAGCTTTACGTAAGGCGTTTCGCCGCAGCCCGCGCATGCGCCGCTGAATTCAAACAAGGGACGCAGCAATTGCGAATTCTTGATGGTGGATGGATTAAATAATTTCCTGTCCATATCTGGAATGTGCATAAAGAAATCCCAGTTCTTTGCCTCCGCTTCGCGCAAAGCGGGTTGTGGCGCCATGTTGATCGCTTTGCGTCCGACCGCGCTTTTATCCTTCACGGGGCAAACTTCCACGCACAATGTACAACCCGTGCAATCTTCGGGCGCAACCTGCAGCGTATATGCCATGCCTTGCGAAAACTCCTTGAACTTCGAGGCCATGTGCTTGAACGTCTTGGGTGCGCTCGCGAGTAATTTTTCATCATACACTTTATGGCGGATGACCGCATGCGGACAAACCATCACGCACTTCCCGCATTGAATACACAGGCTTTCGTCCCAGACCGGGATTTCCAGTGCGAGGTTTCGTTTCTCCCATTGTGTCGTGCCAAGCGGATAGGTCCCATCCACAGGCATTGCGGAAACAGGTAGATTGTCGCCATCAAAACCAATCATGGGACCGAGCACATCTTTGACGAAGGCCGGCGCATCATTCGGGACCGGGGAGCGGCGTGTCACCTTTGAACTGACCCTGGCTGGGACTTTGACCTCATAAAGGTTCGCGATGGTCGCATCCACAGCCTCGAAGTTCTTCTTCACCACGGCTTCACCGCGTTTGCCATAGGTCTTTTCAATGGCGTGTTTGATCTCTTCAATCGCCTGTTCGCGCGGCAGCACTCCGGAGATGGCGAAGAACGCCGTCTGCATGATGGTGTTGACGCGTTGTCCCATGCCTGTCTTTTCAGCGACATCGTAGCCGTTAATAACATAGAATTTGAGCTTCTTCTTGATGATCGCAGACTGCACTTCACTCGGCAATGTACCCCAAACATCCTCCTTGCCTGACATACTGTTGAGCAAAAAGACCCCGCCTTCCTTGGCGTATTTCAGCATATCAAAGCGCTCAAGGAAGTTGGATTGATGACAGGCCACAAAGTTCGCCTGATTTGGCTCGATGAGATATGGAGCCTGAATTGGCTTTGATCCAAAGCGCAGGTGTGAAGTGGTCATCTGACCCGATTTCTTCGAGTCGTACACAAAATAGCCTTGGGCGAAATTCTCCGTCTCTTCGCCGATGATCTTGATCGAATTCTTGTTTGCCCCCACGGTTCCATCCGAGCCGAGTCCGAAGAATACACAGCGCACGGTTTCAGGATGTTCGATGGAGAAGGAAGTGTCCACAGCGAGACTGGTATGAGAAACATCGTCGTTGATGCCAACCGTAAAATGTTCCTTCGGTTCGGGTTTCTTCAATTCATCCAGTGCGGCCTTCAACATGGCGGGAGTGAATTCCTTGGAGGAAAGCCCGTAACGTCCGCCGATGACTTTTACATTTTCACGCTTGCTTTCGACCAGCGCGTTGACGATATCCATATAAAGCGGCTCGCCCATGGAACCGGGTTCTTTGGTGCGGTCCAAAACCGCGATGCCCTTTACAGATTTGGGTAATGCCTTGATGAAGTAATCCACCGAGAATGGGCGGTACAGGCGCACTTTCAACACACCAACCTTCTCGCCTTTTTCCACGAGATAGTTCACGGTCGCTTCGGCTGTGTCCGCGCCTGAACCCATGATGATGACCACGCGTTCTGCATCAGGATGACCGACATAATCAAAGATGTTGTAATGCCTGCCGGTGACTTTGGCGAAGGCATCCATCATCTCCTGGACAATTCCGGGCGCGGCGGCATAGAACGGGTTGACCGTCTCACGTGCCTGGAAGTAGACATCCGGATTTTGGGCGGTGCCGCGCAGGACCGGCCGCTCGGGAGTGAGTCCTCTTGTTCGGTGGGCACGCACCAGATCATCGTCGAGCAGGAGGCGCAGTTCCTCATCCGTAATTTGGAAGATCTTGGCTACTTCATGCGAAGTCCTGAATCCATCGAAGAAATGGACGAAGGGCAGGCGGCTTTTGAGCGTGGAGGTCTGTGCGATGGCGGCGAAATCGTGCGCCTCCTGCACCGAAGCGGATGAAAGCAATGCCCAGCCCGTTTGGCGGACGGCCATCACATCCTGATGGTCGCCAAAAATGGAGAGGCCTTGCGCCGCAAGCGAACGCGCCGCAACATGGAAGACCGTGCTGGTAAGTTCACCCGCGATCTTGTACATGTTGGGGATCATTAACAGCAAACCTTGCGAGGCTGTGAAGGTGGTTGTGAGCGCACCGGTTTGCAGTGCGCCATGCACCGCGCCGGCTGCGCCGCCTTCCGACTGCATTTCGATTACTGCGGGGATTGTGCCCCAAATATTTTTCCTGCCCTTTGAAGTCCATTCGTCTGCGAACTCACCCATGGCGGAGGAGGGAGTGATGGGATAGATCGCAATTACTTCACTCACGCGATGTGCGACCGAGGCTGCGGCTTCGTTGCCGTCGATTGTTACTACAGGCCGTTTCATGATTACTCCTTTGAAAGCAGGCGTTAACCTGAAAATTCTCCAACACATAATTTTATCCCTCCGTGAGCCCATTGGTTAGTTATGAATGACCCGAATCTACCTGAGAGTTGTCATATTCTGGACAATTCTTGTAGAATTAAATACAATGACGGCAGAAGACCTGCCGCTTTGTAAAAACGTTTGAAGATAAATTTTCGGTAGTGGTTGGATGGCAAGTGGTGAATTGGCGTTTTACCCAGAGATTTTTCGCATTGGAACTGATGGCAATATCACCATCTATGAAATATATTCCCGATTCGGTGATCTCACCTAAATTGGTAATAACTTTATATTCTTTGCGGGCTTTAGTATAGGAAAGAAATGAACTTGGGGTCAGAGAATAATTTACGGGTGTATAAATTGCTTTGTATTCAGGTTGCCGGTTTTGGCTGTCAAACTTACATTAGAAATGTCGATGTTTATTTCTGGTGCCGCCACCATCCCACCCTTACCAACGATAAAAAATTGCTGATTGGTATCGTCGGCATCATAGGCAACCGGAGCTATAGAAAGCATATCTGTCAACGGATGAACAGAAATGAATGATGAATCTTTAAGTTTTGTCCAAGCCGGACAAGCTGAAGTATTACAAGCTATCGTTTCCGTCGTTCCACATTGATTTGTGCGGTCCTGTGTACCCCCGCCACACTTTACGGTACAAGTTGTTGGAGGTCCCCAAATAGTCGGATCATTTATTATACAAGCCTGGGATTGGACTTGCTCAAGTCCGCAACCTGTATCGTAGCATGTTCTTGTTTGTGTGCCTGGACCGCAGGATGCCGAACAGGTAGTATAACCGCTGCAACTATCATAAACTCCTGTACAAGCACCCGTTCCAGAATCGGATGGACCACTTCCACCACCACCACTAGCAGGAATACCAATCGGATAATAACTACCGTTAGGTGCTAGGTAATATCCACCATAAGGACCTTGGGTTGTGTTCGTACCCAAAGCTGGAGGTAGACACTCGCCACCACATTGAGCATTAATCTGTTCTTCTGTATATCCTCCCGGTTGATATGGAAGATTTGTGTATCCATAAACAACATTGCTCGAAAATAGAAGCATGAAAATAAAGGTAGATACTATTAAAACACTTTTAATCCATCTCATATAAATCAGTATATATTGACTATTGTATAGTTGTCAATGATGATGAAGAATTATTTACGGGAGATTACAATATTGGGCCCATACAGTACACCCGGAACTACTCTTAACGAAATTTGCGGTGAAATATTTGCCCCATGAATCATTGCTTCGATCTCTCCGCCTTGGGACTGAGCTAAAGCATTAAGTTCTGGTGATAGAAAATAGGCACTTGCGCCTGGAAAAACCGATGTAACGGGCCATATCATATAGGATTCAGTCCATTTTGGATATTTAGATAGTCCAAAAGCTGCTTTAAGTCTTTCAAATAATACATCGCTTTTGCGCTCTGTCCAAAATGTTTTTAAGTCAAGCAATGTGGCGGCGGTAGTTACGGTCTTTTCTGGATCACCATTTAACATGTCTGATGAAACAATAACGTTCTTCTCTCCTGTTCTTGAGTCAATTAAAAGAGAAAAAGATAAACCGGATTGAACAGGTATTTCGTCTTTTTTAAGATCTGTCATTATAAGACCAACACCACCGACATTCACTTCTGGAAAGGGTTTATCACTTTTCCACCAAAGTCGATTAAATTTTATGTTGTCATTTTTGCCGTCGTAATCAAAATCTTGATTGTTCTGTTCATTTGTCAAAATGCTCCACTGGGTAGGTACATAGGCATTTTTAAAAATGTCTGCCATAAAGGCTTGGACATCAGCCGTCCCGTCTGGTTTCACAAATCCTGCCTTTATTGCCAGATCTTCTTTAGCTCTCTGATCCCATCTTAACCAGTTGCCGTTTGGAACATCAGCTTCATTAAACCAACCAACTTGAGCCTCTGGATTTTCTGTTGGGAATCCTGGGTTAAAGACTTCCCATGATTTTGTCTCTCCGTTCCAGGCATATCCGGCCACCAATAATCTCTTAACTCCATCAATTTCTTGGGTTTTCATATTAAAGATGCTATAGTTCTCTACTCCTTCGCCATTAAAACTAAAGGCAACTTTACCGCTATCTTTATCAACAGTTACTCCATCAACACCAACTATCTTACCTTCTGTATTAATCACAAAATCAGTTCCCAAACGGGCATTGACGTTTGTCCAATCTTCAGCGGTTGCTTTAGGAGTTCCTACTTCATGATCTGCTTTTATCCATTTTCCATGAGTATCTTGGATATATATAAGTTTTCCATTTGTATCTCTCGCCTCATATCCAGTAATTTGTGATGCTGGAATAAATTCCCCAGGAGCTACTTCAATTGGTGTTGGTGTTGGAATGGCGGTTGGGGCTTCGGTTGGGGGCGGCGTAGCTGTTGCCGTGTCAAGTGTCTCGTGTGGCACAGTCGCTGGGGGTGGCACGGACGCGCACGCGGCCAGGCTGGCGCTGAGCGCAGTCGAAGCGAGCAGGATAACGAATAGAAGAGTTATTGGTTTCATGAGCGCCTCCCGTGTTTAATTCTTGTGGATGAGTTGGGTAAAAGAGAAAAAGCCCCTAACGGCTAGTCTCTGCAGTTTCTTCCATCCACGCGGGCTTTAGATCATAATACAGCACATCCGGGTCAATGTCCGCGCCATTACCCCAGCCAATTGTGCCGCCAACGACTTTGACAGAGCGGAACATTTTTGGGTCTTTGCGAATTGGCTCGAAGATTTCGCCGCGTAAAAACTTTTCAAGGTCTATTTCTTTTACAACCCCATTCTTGAAAATAATGCGGACGCGAAACTTTTCGAGAGGTTCAACAGATTGAACACGGATGAGCGGGCCAGGGATATTCATAGCGATACTCCTCACTCCAAACCTTCGATTTTGGCTAAAGGTTTTTCCAAACGAGCGCGCTCCCAATCATCGCGCAATTCAGCGCGGTGCAGGGATGCCCATTCAACGACTAAGGCATGAGCGCGGGGGCGCATGGTCGCTGTAATACATATAGATGACAACACCAAAGAATTCACTTATGCGCGGCATGAAAACATTATACAGCAAGAATGATTACAAATACTTTTCCAAATACGGTCTTGCCAGCAGCAGGGCCGCCAGTGACTTGGCATCCGGCATCTCGCCTCTTTCTGCCATCCCAAAGGCTTCCTGCATAGAAATTTTCTCAACGGTCAAAAACTCGTCATCATCTGCTTCAAGCGGATTGAGTTTTAGGTCTGTGGCGAGAAACACGCCCATGAATTCCGTGGAGTATCCGGGCGCCAGATAAAACTCGCCCACTTTCTTAAGCGTGCCTGCTTCCATGCCGGTCTCCTCACGGATCTCTCGTGCGGCGCACTCTTCAAAGGGCTCGTCGTTATCACGCGTGCCGGCGGGCAGTTCGAGCAGGTCCAGGCCTGCCGCGTGGCGGTATTGACGCACGAAGAGCAGATTACCCTCATTGTCCATGGGGATGATGATGACTGACCCGCCGTGTTCGACAATGTCGAATTTTGTTTCGCGCCCGTCCGGTGTTTTTAAATAATCACGACGGATCTTGAATGCGCGTCCCTGAAACAGGGCCTCCGACCTCAACAGTTCAAATGGCATATTCGTATTCCTTCTTTAACTAAAAAAGCCCAGGTATGCGACCCTGGGCTTTTTTGATTATGAAATTACGGTATTTGCAGGGTCTGCCCAGCGGTCAAATTGGCCGAGACAGATATGCCGTTTGCAGAGGCGATGGTATTTGGGTCAATATCACCGTATTTGCATGCCACGCTGTAAAGGGTCTCGTCGCCTGAGGTAACCGTGTAAGTGGCTGGGTGTGACGTAAGAGAGCGATCTCCGGGGAATGCCCCGCTTTGCGGTATCTTCAAAACCGTGCCGGATGACAGGCTGTTTGCCTGTGCGCTGGTTAAACCGCTGAGCGCCAGCAAATCATCAGGGTCTACATTAAAGCGGCGGGCAATACAATATGGATGCTCACCTTCTTGCAGCGTATAACTGGCCGGCCTTACGCCCGGGGGAACCGAAGTAGCGGCGGCCGAAACAGCATTGGTGGGTGTGTTAATAACGTTGGTCGGTGTGCCTGGGGTGCCGATTGCAGGAACAGGCGTTTCGCTTCCAGTTTGCGTGGAAAGGACGGTGCCAGTTGTAATTGCTTGCGGCGTGCCGGGGGTGCCGCCGCCCGCGATCGTGGTTTGCGCTGCGGCAGTCTGTTTGGCAAACTCCTCGATCATGGCCATTGGATTTTCAACGGAAGGGAAGGGTGAAACGAACAACCCGGCTGGGATCAAGGTCGGCGTTGCCTCAGGTACAGAAGACAGGGATTGCGTGCAGGCAGAAATCAGCATCGTTAAAATCATAAAGATGGTGATTACCTGCAGACCGCGTTGTTTGTTATTCATGATTTCTCCTCTTTCAACATAATCAACAAATGATGGTAGCACATCACGTTTAATGCGTCAAGCCATGCATCATGGGCTGCAATTAAAAGATAGGATGATGGACTCGATCAGCCCTTCGCTTTCGATTGGGTTCTTCGTCGGGCTCAGGGCAGCGCCTTTCGCCTGCACTTGTTTCCAAACAGTGCACAAGCCGCGGCGCATTCGCGCATCCTCAGCCAGCACAGCGATGGACAGTTCTTCAGCAGTTTTGAAATCTCCTGTCAGGGCATAGGCTTCGATAAATATCAGCCATTCATTCTGGTCTTCTGGTTTATATCCCGATGAAATGGCTTTATTTCCAAGGGATACAACCTGTTCGTAGTTTCCATTTTGCCGGGCAAGTTCTGCCTTTGCAAAATAATAGCACCATGCATGCGCAGGTTCCGCGATGAAGGGGGGGGCAGCGGGCGTGTCTGTTTCTGTGACGATGCGCGCTGGATGGGAAAGCGGGATCGCTTTGGTCAGCGCCTGCGGCAGTTTGGCATAGATTACCTCATCGCCGCGTGCAGGATCAAGCACACGCAGGCATCCATTTTTGGGCATGTAGATCACGATCACATTTGACGTGGAGCCGTGGAAATCGACTGTCCGGTATGGATAGTTAATGTCGATGCCGGGTTCCAGTGCAGGCAGTGTGGGACCGCCCAATCGTTTTTCAGTATAGAGCAGGATATAAGGAAGGTCCGAGCGGGTATATTCAGGGGCATAGATCCAATTGATCGGCGCGGTAAAGGACAGGTCGGTTTCATAATCGATCGGCATTTGATGGGTGAGCAGGACGGTATCCGGTTCCAATGCGGGCATGCGCCAGGCCATTTGCCAGTAGATATCCCTTTGCTTCTCCCAATCCCTGCGGAAGATATTGGCGTTGAAGAATTGCTGTCCGATGCCGAGGGAGATGAGAATGGCGAAGACGTAGATCTTCACCCGCTGTTTCTTGACTGCCAGTTCCACCAACCCGATCGTGAACAGACTCCCGCCGATCATCATGGAAATCATAAATCGATCATAGGAAGATTGCAGTGTCAGAGGCAGACCTGCGGCGAGGGATGGGAGCCTGCCGAGCAGTATTCCGATCACGCCGATGACGATCAATGAAATGGAAAATGACCTTTCATTGTTTTCTTCTGGGTGCGCGAAACGGAGAAGATAAGGCGCGAGCAATGTCAATGAAATTGCAACCAGGCATAGGGTTAAGAGGGAAGCGGGCGCGGGCAGGGATGGGAATGCCAGGACGAGGACTTGTGTCCAGACGTAGAATCCTGCCTTCCAGAGCGCATCCAGCGCTTCTGTAAATAAATAAATACCGTTGGGTGATTGTGCGGCAGTGACTTCGTAGGAATTGTAGGGACCGAATTTGTAATAGTAAATGAGCCATGCAGCGTTGAGAATCCAAACGAGTAAATAGGGCAGCCAGATTTTTAAGGTCTTTTTGAATCGCTCGAGAAGGTGTCCCTGGAAGAAGAAAAATAAAAAGAGAAAACGCAAGCCTTCGAGGCCAAAGAAATATTCTGTGGGAAAGATGCCGCAGAGCTGGAGCAGCAATGCGATAATGGTATAAACGGATTTTTTTTCCGATTTTAGCGCCTTGAAGGTAAAGCCAAAGGAAAGTAAATAAAATATAAAGGGGATGAGTTCCTGATTGATGTGGGTGAGCGCAACCCAATGCTGGCTGTAACCCGGAAAAATTAAAATGAAAAGAGCGGCGATCAATCCGATCCTTTTCCGGGTCGGCCAGATCTGTTTGAACATCCACCAGGCAGTCATGCCGATCATGAAGCGAACGACCAGCGCAAAAATTTGCCAGTACAGAGGCACGGGTGGAACGAGGCTTGTGGTGAAATAAAATATGGGGCCGAGAAACGGACGGAAGGGCGCGAAGGCTGGATTGAATTCAGCGGGGCCGAGGAAATTTGCGATCCATGCAAAGGGCCAGTCGTCCCAATAAAACCCTGTGAACGGGAGCAGCAGACCATAAGCCACGACAGTCACCACCGCGAACAAAAAAGGATTATATTTTTTGGGGTTGAGTTTTAACATTTCTCAATTATAAGAGAAAAGATGCCCTGGATTAAATTTTCAGAAATGTTTTGATGTTTTGGATGGGCGTCTGAGGGACAAGATCACAGCCCGGCCAGACGGCATCCACGCCCGCCTCTTTCGCGCCGATAACTGCCGCAGCCACTTGAGTCGATGCTCCCAGCCACAGTTTCCCCACGGGATTGATATTCCCAAACAGCAGCTTGTCTTTTAACACGGCCCGAGAGGCGGCAAGGTCGTTTGTCTGGTCCACGGAAATCGCGCTTGCGCCAGTTTGAGCCAGCAAAGGCATGGACTTGTTTGTATTCCCACATACCGACAATACGCTTGGATGCGGTAATTTTTCATGTAAAGCTTTCAGGGCAGGCAGAACAAATTGCTCAAACCTGGCGGGTCCGATAAAGCCCGGTGATCCGCCCATCTCATGGACGGTGATAAAGTCCGCGCCTGCCTTGCGGTAGGCCTCCCCAATCTGGGAAAGGTAGAATGAAAGATGAAGGAGCGCCTCGCTGACAATCCCAGGTTCCTTCTTCATTTCGATAATTAAATTCCTTAGATTGCAAAGATATAAAAGCAGCGTGTACGGTCCCGGGATGATGCCTGAAATGACAACCTCCGTTCCAATGTCTTTTTTTACCAAACCAATTGCTTCACATACCATTGAAATTCTTCCCCTTTGTAAAACGTCTGTGCTCTTATCCTCCCCGTGGGAGGGCATGATCTCTGTGGTTAAATATTTCGTTGATTCAAATAGAGCCTGCTTCACCTGTGGGAATTGAAACTCCCCGTTTTCATAGTAGTTTAACTCCGCGCCCAGGGCTTCGGCAGGCACGCACAAATCCAAAGGCAGGGCTGCGGATGGCATGCTTGTGACATGAAATGTGCTCGCCGCCGCCTTTGCCATCATCTTCGCATCCTTATGGACTTCGTGAAAGATCATGTTTTCACGTTCCAAGCCCACTGTCGTAATGTGAATCAACCCGCTAAATGCGGGCTGTGCGTCAACTTTCTTGCCTGATAGCAGAGCTAATATTTTTTCACGCATATCCGTAAACCGTAGGGGCGACCGGCCGGTCGCCCCTACATAAAACTATTTCACAGCCTTCACAATCGCGGCGATATGCTCTGGCGTATTCCCACAACAACCGCCGACCACCTTTGCTCCCAACCCGACAAATTTCTTTGCATACGTCGCCATGTCTTCTGGACCCATGTCGTATACGCCTTGTTCGGTCTCGATATCCATATGCGGCACGCCTGCATTCGGTTTTACCCACAATGGGAAGTCTGGCAGGGTGGCTGCATATTCTTTGACAACGGCTTCCATATTAGCGAGTGTGGTTCCACAATTCGCGCCGACGAGGGCTGCGCCCATTTCACTGTATCGCTTGATCACATCCTTTGGCTTGACGCCCATCATGGTGCGCGTGCCGCGGTCGTAACTGAATGAAACCACAATCGGCAAATCGGTCACAGAGCGTGCGCCTTCAAAAGCGGCAGTGGTCTCTTCAAAGGAGAACATGGTCTCGATCAATAACAAATCCACGCCGCCCTCGGCAAGAGCCTTGGCCTGTTCCGCGAAGGTCGCTTTGACATCCTGCGCTTCAAGCGGACCGTACGGTTTGATCAGGGCGCCGACGGGCCCCATCGAACCAGCGACCAGCCCTCCGTTTAACGAAGCGGCTTTGCGCGCAATTTCCGCCGCGCGCATGTTCACTTCGGGTGTGCGCTCGTGATATTTTGAATCCTTCATCCTCATACGCGTGCCGCCGAAGGTGCAGGTGAGGATAATATCCGAGCCCGCTTCAGCAAATGAACTCGCAAGTTTCAAGATTGTATCGGGGTCGTCGATGATCAGGTCTTCAGGCGGCTTGCCGGGCTTGAGACCCATCTTCTGCAAATTGGAACCCGTTGCCCCGTCCGCAACGAGGATCTCCCCACTGTTGAGTCGCTCTAAAAATGTATTCATCCATACTCCTCGGTGGTCGCATGGGGCTGCTGGTTGAGTAGCCGCGAAGCGGCGCATCGAAACCAAAGCACGTATCGAGACCATCATGTAAGCAAAATTATTCATATTGTTGGTGGTTTCGATGCCACACTCGCTATCGCTTGTGTCTGCTCAACCACCGCATAGAACTTTATTTCATAAAATTCTTGGCCATCGGATCCGCTTTGCGATTTGGGATCAAATGTGCAATATGCGGAAACGGCTCGCTCATGTGCGGGAAACTCGTTGCCAGCATGAATTGATTTTGGAATTCCGGATCAGTTGGCAGTTCAAAACGTTTAACTTTGCGGGTTACTGAATCAATTTCATTGCGCTTCTCGACATTCAACAATGCAATGCGCGCGCCATCGCCCGCCGCGTTGCCAACCGCATAGACCTTGTCCAACTCGCAATCAGGGATCAAACCGATCAGCATGGCTTTTTCTTTATCGATATAACTGCCGAAACCGCCAGCCAAAATAATTTTATCAGGAGATTGCAAACCACTGCGCTTCAACAAGGTGCGCGCCGCCGTGAAGAGCGCAGCTTTCGCCAATTGAATTTGTCTCACATCCTGCTGGGTCATGGGGATGTCGCGCCCAATGGAGGTTTCCTCCGCCCAGGCAATCACATATTCCCAGCCGCTTTCTCCCTGACGAATACGCGTCGACTCCAATTCCGTCTTGAACTTGCCCCGAGAATCGACGATCCCCACCCGGAATAATTCCGCCACTGCGTCGATGATGGCGGAACCGCAGATGCCCTTTGCTTTGCCTGTATTCCATTGCTCTTCCCCGACAATTTTGTAACGCGGCTCAAGAGTCTGCTCATCGATATGGACTCGTTCGATTGCGCCCGGCGCCGCGCGCATGCCATATTCCACATGCGCGCCTTCGAGCGCGGGCCCTGTGGGTGTGGAGGTGCATAACAGTCTCTTGCGATTGCCCAGAATCAATTCCGCATTTGTGCCAACATCGATTAACAACCAGTTTTCGTCCTGCTTGTGCGGCTCTTCCGCGACGATCATTGCGCTGGTATCCGCACCGACGAAGGAGGCAATGGTGGGGAGCACGTGGATATTGCCCGAGGAATTGATATTCAATCCCAACTCACGCGCCTTGATATCAACTGATTTATGAATCGCAGGGACAAATGGCGCAAGTCCCAGATCTTTCGGCTGAAGGTTTAATAGCAAATGGTGCATGGTGGAATTGCCGACCAACACCATTTCCAATATTTCTTCGGTTTTTATTTTTGCGGTCTTTGCGGCTTGTTTCAACAATTTGTTCAACGTGGAAATAATCGCCTTGTGTAATTTCTCCAGGCCGTCCTTATGTTCAATCGTGTACTGAATACGTGACATGACATCCTCGCCATACACAATCTGCGGATTCATCTCGGATTCCGCAGCCAGCATTTCGCCTGTGCGGAGATTGCACAGATACAGCGCGACTGTCGTCGAACCGATATCCACTGCCGCGCCGTAACTATCCTCGTGATAGCCGGGCTGAACGGCAATGACTTCTTGATCCTGCCAGACAGAGACCGTCACGCTCCATTTTGCTTCGCGTAATGTGGAAGATAATGTCCGCAGGCATTGGTAATCAATCGTCAGGTCATGCCAGCGCGGAAGTTTTTCGTCGCTGCCGCGTACCAGCGCCATCGAAGTTTCCAGTCCTTTCACAAGGCGTTCCCAGTCAGCAAGCGGACGTTCGAGATTCGGCGGAGTCATCGAAACCAGATATTTTCGAATTGCAGGCTTGACTTCGATCGCTCGCTCGCTCGCACTCTTGCGGACGATCTGTTTATTGCCGCGGCTCTCTTCAGGGATATTGACCAGCACATCCCCGCGAATCTTGCATTGGCAGGACAGGCGCACCTGCCCAACTTCCCAGCCCTTGTCCTTTAATAACCTGGGTCGGCGGGCAAAGTAGGCGGCTTCTTCGGGAGTAACGGGGGAGACGTTCTCGCGCTTCGAGTCGATGTTGTACTTCTCGAAGCGGCCTTCTTCTATTAATACCATGCACTTGCCGCAGGTGGCATTCTCGGCGCAAATGGATTCGATCTCCACGCCGAGGTCGCGCGCTGCGGAACGAATGGACTGGCCCGCCTCCACTTGTCCGCGGCTGCCGGAGGGTTGCAGGATGATGTTGTGTTTTTGAGTCATATTTTTTTGAACCGCTAAGAGCGCGAAGAGCGCAAAGAATAAAGAATTAAGCTTCGCAATCTTCCCTGGCACCGCCCGCCAGGGCAGGTGTGCGTACTTCGCGGTTAATTTGTTTCGACCTTTTGTCGGCGTGGAATCTCTATTTTTGCAAACTCAGTTTCCAGTTCGGAAAGAAGCGCTTCAGCAACTTCTTCAGGAGAGCCATCGCGTTCGATCCATGCACCGCGTTTGAATTCCCTGGCGTAGTCTGTGGTGGAGGTTGCATCCACAGCCATGGCATAGGCGTCGATTGCATTTTGGATTTTTTGCGAGAGTTGTTTTTTGACTGTGCGTCCATCCCCTTCAACGGTAAACGACTGCGGGATGTGTTTCCAATACATAATGCGATATTTAGCCATTGCCTGCATCCTTATTAAATTATATATAATTTTCCATGAGGGATTTTACGGGATGATGAGCGGATGGTCAATACAAAAACCCTGTCGGGTTACACCAATAATAGATTAACTTCCAAGCGTATTTCCAGCCAGCCAGCCCGTTGTCCAGGAGGACTGAAAATTAAACCCGCCTGTGAGGCCGTCAATATCCAATACTTCGCCCGCGAAGAAGAGATCATCCACAATGCGGCTTTGCATGGTTTTGAAATCCACTTCGTTCAAGTTTACGCCGCCGCAAGTGACGAACTCTTCCTTGAATTGTCCTTTGCCCGAGATCGTGAATTCGCCCGCAGTTAATTCATTCCCAAGTTTTCGCAATTCGACTTTTGAAATATCGCCCCAGTTTTTATCGCCGATGAACTGCGTTAACTGTTTCCATAATCTGACGGGGATTTGTGAGAAGGCGGGTTGCGCCGCAATTTTTTTACGCGCGTTTTCATGCCAGTCCTTGTTGCGCTGCAAAACTTCCAGCGTGGAGTCGAGCTTGTAATCGCCGAGCCAGTTGACGGTCAGGCTTGAGCGGTATTTCTTGTCGGATAAAATACGCGCGCCCCAGGCGGAGAGTCTCAATACGGCAGGTCCGCTCAATCCCCAATGAGTGATGAGTATCGGACCGCCCTGCGTGAGTGCATCCATTTTGAGAGTCACATTTTCAACCGCCACACCCGCCAGCCCCTCAATTCTTTCATCCTTCACGTTGAAGGTAAATAATGAAGGCACGGGTTCTTCAATGGCATGCCCAAGCGATTTGATGATCTCGCGCGTTTTGGCGTCGCTGCCCGTGGCGATCAATAATTTTTTTGTTTGGAGGGGAAGAACTTCCTCCTTGTTTCGACCCTTCGATGAACTCAGGGCAACGCTGGGCTCAACACGGGCGTTTCGATCACGCCCTTCGGTCGCAACGCCCGCTTTCCTGACCTCAAGCCTGAATCCACCCCTTGGATTTTTCTCCACCTTTAGCAGGCTCGTGCCCACATGCACCTTTACCCCGGAATGTTTCGCCGCCTCGCGCAGACAACTTGCAATGGTCTCTGATGAATCGGTGACGGGAAACATGCGCCCATCGGATTCGGTTTTCAATTTCACACCGTGTACCTCAAACCACTTGATCGTATCCGCAGGTTGAAAACGTGTGAATGCGCCGCGCAAAGCCGTGCCGCCGCGCGGATAAAAACCGACAAGTTGTGCAGGGTCAAAGCAGGCGTGTGTAACATTGCACCGTCCGCCGCCGGAGATGAGCACCTTGCCCAGTGTTTGGCTGGACTTCTCGATGATCAACACGCGCAGTTTCGGGTTCAACTCCGCACAGCGGATCGCGGCGAAGAAACCGGCGGGTCCCCCGCCCGCGATGATGACGTCCCATTTGGTGGTGATGTAGTTTGACATAAGATCGCTTTAGTATACCCTGCCAAAGCATCCCGTCACGGTGATGCGTTGATGCGTTTTCGTGTAAAATAGAAATTCGATCACAACTCACAGGAGGAGTTGGAAAATAATGAAATTTATATCCACCCATCTTCCCGATCTAATCCAGGTTCAACCCAGAGTATTTGAAGATGAGAGGGAATTCCTTTTTGAAATATATCGCAAAAACCGTTACCCCCGATCTGGCATCGATGTTAATTTTACTCAGGATAATCATTACGTTTCAAAAAAAGGCGTCTTGCGCGGATTACATTATCAGATTTGTCAGGCGCAAGGCAAATGGGTACGAGCTATTTCAGGAGAGATATTTGACGCAGCCGGTGATATCTGCCGTTCCTCATCGACATTTGAGCAGTGGCTTGGCGTCAAGCTTTCCAGTAGAAACAGATATCAATGGGATGGATCGGAAAGAAAATGAAAAATATTATGGTGACGGGCGGTGCAGGTTTTATTGGATCCAATTTCATCCATTATCTGTTGCGTGTCGAGCCTGATGCACATATTGTCAATATTGATGCGCTTACGTATGCAGGCAGCCAGGATAATTTGAAGGATATCTCAGAGGATAACCGTTATACTTTCGTACACGGGGATATTTGTGACAAGGATTTGATCGAAAAATTATTTCGCGAATATAAAATTGACACGGTTGTTCACTTTGCCGCCGAGTCGCATGTGGATCGTTCCATCCTCGATCCGGGGCAGTTTATCCAAACCAATATAAATGGAACGTTTACATTATTACAAACGGCTCGGAAGGTCTGGCTTCAGGAATCAGCCTTGCCTGTGGATGGCCTCCGCTTCCATCACATTTCCACGGACGAAGTATTCGGGTCACTTGCGCCTGCTGAACCAGCCTGGATTGAGGCTTCTCCATACGCGCCCAACTCACCGTATGCGGCTTCCAAAGCATCGGCCGATCATCTTGTACGGGCATTTGGCCATACTTATGGATTGCCTTATACCCTTACCAATTGTTCGAATAATTATGGTCCGTATCAGTTTCCGGAAAAATTGATCCCATTGACCATATTGAATGCCATCGAAGGAAAACGACTGCCTGTCTATGGGGACGGACAGCAGATCCGCGATTGGCTGCACGTTGAGGATCATTGCGATGCGATCTATCAGGTCTTGAAAAGAGGCGCAAGCGCTTCAATCTATAATATTGGCGGCGAGAACCAGCCAGCAAATTTAACCATTGTTGAAATGATTTGCGAGATCCTGGATGGAGTATTGCCAGACTCAGAAAATGTACCTCATAAAAGCCTGATCGAATTTGTTAAAGACCGCCCAGGACATGACCGTCGCTATGCCATGGATATTCAGAAAATTAATCAGGAACTGGGTTGGAAGCCGCGCTATTCACTTAAGGAAGGCTTGCGGGATACAATTGCCTGGTATCTGAGCCATGCTGATTGGGTTGCCGCTATTCGGAACAAACGGGAATATCAGGGTTGGTTGGATCACAATTACAGATCCCGTTAATGCCCAGAGGAGAGAGCTAAATGAAAGGTATTATCCTGGCAGGAGGACGTGGAACACGCTTGCATCCTTTAACGAAAGTGGCCAGCAAGCAAATGCTGCCTGTTTACAATAAGCCAATGATCTATTACCCCTTATCCATGCTGATGATGGCAGGGATAAGGGAAATCCTGGTGATCAGCACACCCGAAGAATTGCCCGCGTTTCAGCGCTTGCTGGGTGACGGTGCATCCTGGGGCATTAAATTTTCGTATGCCGAGCAGACCGAGCCGCGTGGTTTGGCGGATGCGTTTCTGGTGGGCAGGGAATTTATTGATGGCGAGCGGGTCTGTCTCATCCTTGGGGATAACATCTTTTTTGGTCATGGATTGAACGAAATGATGCAACAAGCATCCGCTTTGAAAAAAGGTGCGATAATCTTTGCATATCCCGTTCAGGACCCCGAAAGATATGGCGTGGTGAAATTTGACGAAAAGGGAAAGGTAATCCACCTGGAAGAAAAACCCAAAAAACCGCAATCCAATTATGCGGTGACCGGCTTATATTTCTATGACGAGCGCGTGGTGGAATTTGCCCAGGCGCTTAAACCCTCAAAACGCGGCGAGATCGAGATCACGGACTTAAACCGCATGTACCTGGAAAAAGAGGAATTACAAGTTATTTCGTTCGGGCGGGGGATTGCCTGGCTGGACGCCGGCACACATGAGTCGTTGCTTCAAGCCGCAAATTTTGTGCAGGCAGTGGAAGACCGCCAGGGCTTGATGATCTCCTCGCCGGAGGAAATTGCCTATCGCCAGGGCTTTATCGATCGCGATCAATTACACGCCCTTGCAAAGAAGATGGGCAGTAATGGTTATGGAAGGTATCTCCTACGTCTGGCTGATGAAGGTTGAACGCATATATTCTGCCGCCTCAAAAAAGAAAAATAACCTGATCCACCCATGAAACGATGTTATTTCCCCACCGCGAATATGATTGTGAATGCCACCGCTTATCCTGCAGTAGGCCGAGCCGAAAGCGAGCTGGACCTGGATTTTGTGATCAAAGCGACCGTTTCCGGTATCCTGACCGAGGCAAAATGTTAGGTGTGGCGCTAGTTCACTATTCCACCGATTTCGTTTTCGATGGGACAAAAGGCGCACCCTACCTGGAGACCGACCTGCCCCACCCTTTAAATGTGTATGGAGAAAGCAAACTGGCCGGAGAAGGAGCCATTCAGGCTGTGGACAGCGCGTATCTTATTCTACGCACGGCTTGGGTTTACAGCCTGCGTCGTGATAGTTTCGTAACCAAGGTGTTGGATGGGCCAGGCAAAATGAGACCCTGCGTATCGTAGATGACCAGATCAGCAACCCCACTTGGGCGCGCCTGCTGGCAGAGGCGGCATCCCAAATTCTTGCGCGTGGGAGTGACTACCTATCCGAACACAGGGGTTTATATCACCTGGCGGGCAGTGGATATGCCAGCCGTTTGGAATGGGCGCGTAAAATACTGGAACTTGATCCGCAGCGGGAAGAACAGGTATGTCAAGAAATCCTGCCTGCTTTGACGAGCGATTTTCCAACCGCGGCCCGCCGCCCGCTCTTTTCGGCCTTGAATTGCGATCACTTCGCCGCCACCTTTGGACTGCGCCTGCCCGCCTGGGAGACGGCGCTGCGAATGGCAATGGAACATTGGGGATGACACGCTCCGCGTGAGAATTGCTGCCTCTTGAGATGTTTTCTTGACGAATGCACAATCGCATGATAGCATGACTGCCTGCATCAAAAAAAATCAGATTAGTGAGAATCAAAAATCCCATGACTACCGATCCCTCTTCCACTTACGACGATGAAATTGACCTGCGCGCGATTCTCCTTACGCTCTGGAAGGCGCGCAGGATGATTCTAATTGTGACCCTGGCGGCGGCGGTATCAGCTTTTGCCGTCAGCTTCTGGATCCTTCCCCGCCAATATCAGGCGACCGCCTATGTGTTTATCGGCAACCCAATTGGTGATATCACACAAGCTTCAGGACTCACAATTTCACCCACGCTTCCTGACCCAAACGTTGTAGTTGAATTGGCGGCTGCGCCGGGACTGTTGGAAAGCGTAACCAAGGATCCAGCGGTTGCCGCGGCTATTGGCGAGGAAACAATCACGGTTGCCGACATGGTGACTGCCGTTTATGTTGGCACGGATCAACTCAGCCTGCAGGTAACCGATACCGATCCCCAGCGGGCGGCCCTGCTGGCAAACACTTGGGCTGAAAAAGTGACCGATGTTGTGAATGCCACTTACAAACTGGGAACCATCGCACAGGCTTTGGATTCTCTGTTTTTGCAATCCCAGCAAAATTACAACCAGGCTCAATCCGCGCTGGAAGGGGCTTTATCCCAAAGCCGTGTTGACGTGTTGAGCGCCCAACTGCGACGTAAGCAGACAGATCTTAAATGTGCGTTGGATAGCAACAGTCTTACGGTGCGCGTGTTGGATGATCTGCAGTTTTTTGAGCAGGGGTTGAGCGGACCATCTGGTGAGGCTCCCTTATTGCTGGGCGATGGGCTGGCTTTGACTACATTGCGGCAGCGGTCGCTGACCAGCCAGCCATGCCAATTAGAGGGCCAATCTCAATTTCAATTGGAATCTCAATCTTCGTTAGAGGGCCAATCTCAATTTACCTTAGAGAGTCTCTCTCAATCTTCAAGTGCATCTGTTCCAAGCGTGCCTGATTTCACCGTGCAAATAGACAGCGCCTCATTTACCGGGTTCACTCTTTCGAAAGCGCTGGCGGCTACGTCCCAGATGCGTGACGGGCTTGAGTCTCAGCTGACCCGTTTACAAAGCGATCAAAGCCGCCTGGAACGGGAAATCCCTCAATTGCAGAGAGACCTGGAGCACGCGCAAGCCCAATTGGACCAATTTACCCTGATCCGCGATCAGTCCCGGGAACTCTATAGCGCCCTCTTACAACAACAACAGCGGCTTGCCACCGTGCTGACGCAAAGCGTGCAAGTGGCAACCGTGAGCGTAGGGGCTGTGCCTCCAGAGAAAGCGGTCTCGCGAAAGACGTTGATGAATACCGCCCTGGCCGGAATGCTCGGGCTGATTTTGAGCGTCTTCGGGGCGCTGGCAATGAATTGGTGGAAAAATGAATAAAGCGGCTTCGCTGTATATTACTGACATTTGAAAAATAAAAGTCCTATTTTATGTCGTTGCGAGGAGGGTGTTCTCCCCGACGCCTGCCCTGAGCGAAGCCGAAGGGAAGCAATCTCAAGTCTAAAATCGCTCGCAACGACATAAATCTTGTGGCATTCTTTTTTCAAAAATCTATAGGTCAGGACTTTCGCTTGTCTTTCTGAGCGACACCTGCACTCACCACACCTGCCCTCCCACTCGCTTCGTTTCGGGGACGATGTGGCGGGCCAGTGCCAGGGAGTGTCGCTAGCGCTCAGGGTGACATCATGAAGAAAGCGACGGTTGAGCGAAAGCCCTGTAGGTATATTGAATGACCTTGCAATGGTATGCGCTTCGCAGCAAACCCAATAAGGAAGAGGCACTGTGGCGCGAAGCCGCTGCGCGTGCACATGAGGTCTTTTACCCTCGGCTGCGGGTGCAGCCAAAAAATCCCAGGGCGCGTAAGATACGTCCGTATTTCCCGGGTTACCTGTTCGTCCGATTGGACCTGCACCAGGGCGGGTATTCAGCCTTTGCCTGGATGCCTCATTCACGCGGACTCGTCTCTTTCGGCGCTGAGCCTGCCCCAGTCCCGGACGGGCTGATCCAGGCCATCCGCCGGCGCGTGGACGGGATCAACCAGGAGGGCGGCGAGCAGCGGCATGGTTTGCAGCCAGGCGAAGCGGTCATCATCCAGGACGGTCCTTTTGCCGGGCAGGAAGCCATCTTTGACATCCGCATTTCCGGCAATGAGCGCGTGCGCGTCCTGCTCAAACTCCTGCAAGGCAGGCAGATTCCGCTGGAATTGCCCAGCGCGCAGATCGAACGGAAAAAATAGCGAATCGGCTTGCCCTGCGAGAAGCCAGCCGGTTCGTTGTGGTTATGACAGGTTGTCCCTTACGGCACGCTTCGCGATGCGGGATGTCGGAAGGGCGGATGCCGGGGAAATCTGACCGCGGACAGAAGACGAAAGACCGATGACCGACTCCGTCCCCCTGTCCTCGATCTTTCATCCTGCATGGTAAAATTCAAACGTTCCTGTGAGAAACAATGCAAGCGTTAACCTTTTTGAAAATGATCGCAATGGATCAATCGAACCTGCTCGAAAACCTGATTTCCCTTTTGAATGAGCAGGGGATTAGGTTTTGTGTGATTGGCGGGCAGGCGGTCAATGCCTATGTGGAGCCATTGGTCAGCCTCGATTTGGACCTGGTCGTTGCGGCGGACCAGCTGGAACAAGTGGAAGCGCTCCTCGAGCCGCATTTTGACCTGAAGCGCTTTCCACACAGTTTGTTTGCTGCAATGTCCGGGTCCGATCTCAGGGTGCAAATCCAGACGGACAGGCGGTACAGTTCATTTGTCGAGCGGGCCTTCGTGCAGACGGTGCTTGGCATGGCATTGCCGGTCGCCAGTGTGGAAGATGTGTTACAGGGAAAGATTTGGGCCGCCCTGGACCCAAAGCGGAGGGGAAGCAAACGGCAGAAAGACCTGGCAGACATTTCCCGCCTGATCGAGAAGTATCCCGAATTGCGCTTAAAAGTTCCGCAGGGAATCCGCGCTCGGTTAGTGGAGGAGTCCACGACCGATTGATTTTTTGTGCAGGGGCCATTCTCGCCCGGCGCTACTGGAAAAAAAGCTCTCCCGACAGAGCAGCTCCAAACCCTGAACGCGGCCGTAATGCAGGAGGAGGAGGATTGGCTGGATTGGAAAGCCGCCCGCGAACTGCTGGAAAACTTGCTGGGACTGCGCCAGGAGGTCGGGGGCTCTCGCGTATCAAGGTGAGGCGTAAATATGGTTTTTCTGGTTGAAGGAGATTGAGCGAATGACCGACATGTATGCAGATACGTTTCATAAGTTAGAAGCCCTCAAGGAAACCTTTTCAGACAACCTTGAGTTGGGTCATGTTTTGACCAAACTATTGAGTGTTGTACTAAACCAGTATCAACTGCGCCTGGAACGCTACGCACGTGATCTGCGCGAATACGAAGAGCGTTATGGCATGAATACTCCGACGTTCCACGGACGTTTCGATAGGGGCGAGTTGGGCGACTCGGCGGATTTCTTTGAATGGGACGGGCTTTACGATTTGCATCAAGACCTGACGAAAAAAATTCGCCGCCTCGAGTCAGCCCTGTGAAAGAGGCGGATGATTATCCGGCTTATGTCAAAGCGCTGATTATTGCAAATTCCCAAGTGGCGGGCTGGAAGGCGTTGCGCGAAGAGGGGGGAGGCGATCTTGGGCTGTTTCGTTATCGGATTACATTTCATGACGGCAGTCTCATGGAGATGTTCGAGCGTTTCCAGATCGTGAATGAAAAACTTCTGGTTACGAAATATCGCTTCCACTGGCAGGACGCGGCGGGGCGGTTGCTGAAACGATGGGATAATGCCGCGCATCACCCGCAGGTGTGTTAAGAGCTGATGACAGAAGCAGGAGTCAAGCAAACCATTTTAGATGAACCCGCTATGAAGGAGTACAGCATGGTTATGGATGGCGTTATCGAAATGGTGAAAGGGCTTGACGAGAAATCCTTTTTTGATGGGCTGCTCGACGCCGTGATCGAATATATTGAAAAGCACGGCGCTTTTGCCGGTCTCTCGATGTCTCATAGGGAATATGTGGACGATGACACCGAGGGTACCGATGGCAAAGAAGCAGCCTAAAACCGGGAGGGATTTCGTTCAATTAGCGGGAAAGTCAGATTGCGTGATCGAGATAAGAGAGGGAAAACGATAACAAGACGACTTTGTTTTGCATTGTTCATTGTGGATAGGAGAAATAGACTATGCTTGCAAATTATATTGACAAGGCGATGGAATTAGCCGTTTATGAAATCCTTGAAGAGGATGGCACATATTGGGGGGAAATTCCTGGTTTACAAGGCGTTTGGGCGCAACATGTGAATTTAGAGGGATGCAGAGGCGAGTTGCGTGAAGCTCTCAGCGACTGGCTTGCTCTACGATTGCGATTGGGCTTGCCCATCCCAGTCCTCGCTGGTATTGACCTGAGCCAGATTGCTCAGCTCGTATGAGACTTTTATGCCCCGGCTGAAACCAGTATCCTGGCGAGAATTTGTACAGCGAATGCGTGAATTGGGTTTTGACGGACCTTACGCTGGAGGACGGCACCCGCAAATGCGCCGGGGGAATATCACGGTGATTATTCCTAATCCTCATGAAGGAGTGATTGGCGTTGGTTTCTTGCAGCGGATTCTTCGGCAGGCTGGGGTTTCTCGCCAGGAATGGCTTGGAGAGTAATTTCCTGAGGGAGATGGATATCTGTTGAAGAAGGAGATTCGTATGAACGCCATCCACCCTATCCGGCGGACAGGTTGACCCGTTAAGCGTCTACGCCAGGAGCAAACTAGCCGCTGAACAGAACATCTCAACTGTGGGCCGGGACGTGCCTATTCTGCGCAGCCGTTGGGACTGTAGCGTGGACGCTGACGGTTTCGTGACCAAAGTATTACAATGGGACAGGCAAAATGAGACCCTGCGACAGCCCTTCGACACTCCCTTCGGTCGCAGGACAGGCAAACGGGTACAGCGCAAAAGTATCGGTAATTTTTCCCTGAGGTGCTCTTGCACACCTGCCCTCCGCTCGCCTGTACTGTATGCACGCAGGAAGTCCCCGGGGCGCAGCGGGGGTGCGGCGGGCAGTGCCAGGGAGATGCCGCCGTCCACACGCTTCGCGTGCTTCGCAAGGGACGGCGGCTGGAGCATAAAGCGAACCGTCAGGGCAAGCCTTTCCCCTTTGAGCTAACATTACAGAATTTTTCCTTGACATGAATCTGGTTATGTGTCAGAATTCAAGAACTGAATGCTCAACGGCTTACAAGATCGAAGTTCAGGAATACGAACTTCTCCAAGCAGTCGCACAGGATTTTCAAATTGTGCATGGAGACGCTCAGACCTGATCGAATTTTTCATAGTGAACGCCCAGGCCTGTATATCATTTTTATTTTTTTTATTTTTTTTCCAAACATCATTAGATGTTACACTGCTTGGCCAGAATTTGAGTTTGGAGTTGATTTTTTCACCGTCATGAAGGCGCCGTTTTGCCAAGAATTACACAGATTTTCTTATAAATCCGCGCGAATTCGTGAAATCCATGGCGGAGATTTTGACGAACTCCAAACTTAAGTCAGAAAGGATAAAGCGATGCAGACGCTCAAAGAACTTATAGAACAATTACAGCCAGATTTCCAACAGGAAGTCAGGGATTTTGTGGAATTCCTGCTGGAGAAACAGGTTGGCGAGCCAAATGGTGAGTTGAAGC
>Ga0172368_10001987_pt1 | contig 26897 bp, 18 predicted proteins | sample Lak11m_FD_114540 | JGI IMG/M metagenome (GOLD analysis project Ga0172368, IMG submission 114540) | Freshwater microbial communities from Kabuno Bay, South-Kivu, Congo - kab_022012_11m | ecosystem: Environmental > Aquatic > Freshwater > Lake | place: Democratic Republic of the Congo: South-Kivu...
CTGCCTAGAAACTGTCAGCACGGATCCTTCGGCCTGACAACCTTGCGTCGCACACCGCGGTCAGGGACTCGGCCTCAGGATGACACTGCCGGTTTCTTGCCTGGAGACATGCCGCCTGCGCGGCATGGGTAACTCAGCATGACATTCTCACCCGCAGGGGCCGTGGCGCCTGTCCTGAGCGTAGTCGAAGGGCCGCGGCCGACATGAGAAACTGCACTGAGGACCGTGGAAATAAGGAGCTGCGCCGCGATGCTACCGATCCTGGAGGTTGGTCCCTGGCATGTCCGCACTTCCAGCATCATCTACGCCCTGGCTGTGCTGGTCGCGGGCGCGTTCTACCTGCGCCGCCTGGTCGGCCGGCGCTTCCGGGCCGGGCCAGCCGGACGCGTCCTGCTGTGGATTGTGCTGGCCGGCGGCCTGGGGGCCAACCTGGGCGGGATTCTGAGCCTGGGCTATGAGTTGCTCACGGGCGTCGTCTTCCCGGTGCCGGTCAAGAGTGTGAGTATGCCTGGCGCGCTGCTGGGCGGCGCAGTCGCAGCCTGGCTTATCTGCCGTCACTATCGCCTCTCCTTCTGGTGGGCCTGCGATCAAGCCATACCGGCTCTGCCGCTGGGCCAGGCCATCGGCCAATTCGGCTGCCTAGCGCGCGGCTGTTGCTACGGCCGGCCGGCCGACACCTGGCTGGCCCTCTATCTCCCCGACAGCTACGGTGACTGGGCGCCGCGCTATCCCACCCAACTGCTCAGCGCCGCCGCGCTCCTGCTGATCCTGGCGCTGCTGCTGACGGTGGAGCGGATGCTGCGACCTGACCCCCCGGTCCTCCTTCGGCAAGCTCAGGACAGGCTCTTCCCTGCCGGGAAGGGGGGAGGCTCCCTTCTTCTCACAGGGGCGGGGCGGGGGGTGAGGTTCCCCGGCGCCATGACCTTGCTCTACCTGACCCTCTATCTGCTCTTGCGTTTCAGCATCGAGTTCATCCGGGGCGACGCGCTGCCGGCCTGGATCGGGCCGCTGAACACGATCCAGGTCGCCTGCGCCGTCGGGTTGCTCCTGGTGGTGATGGCTGCCGGCCGCCAACTCAAAGGGGTCAACGCATGAACATCCGTATGCTGCTGGGCTGGATCAGCCCGGTCCGTCTGGTGCAGTTAGCATTTCAATTGCGGCCGCACAGCGAGTTCCTCCTGTTCCAGGGCCGGCGGTTGACGCGGCGGCAAGCCTGGGCCAACATCTGCGCCCTGGCTGCCGGGTTGCAGGGGCTGGGTGTGCGCAAAGGAGACCGTGTAGCGATCCTGCTACCGGCCTGTCCAGAGGCAGTTTACCCCATCTTCTTGCACGCGCTGCTGGGCAGCGTCAATGTGCCGCTTAATCCCTTGCTGCGTGAGGCCGAGCTGCGCCACATCCTGGCCGACTGCGCGGCCGGCGTCGTCATCACAAGGTCGCGCTGGTACGGCCAGGATTACCCGGCCATGCTGGCCCGTCTGCGGCCAGATTTGCCGGCGCTGCGCCACGTAGTTGTCTGCGCCGCGGGATCGGGCGACCTCGACGCGGCTGCCGGGCAGATCACGCTGGAGGAGGTCATGGCCTCGCGCCGGCTGTTGCGGCCCGCCCCGCTCACCCCAAACGATCTCAACCTGATCTCCTACACCTCCGGCACGAACGGCATGCCGAAGGGCGTGACGCACACGCGCGGTCGCACACTGGGCCTGCTCACACGTGCGGTCAGCCCTGACCTGGCGCGCAATCCGCTGCGCTGCCTGCTGACGCCCTTCGCGCCTTATCACTTCGCCGGCATCTTCGGCGTGGTCAGCACCTTGCTGGCGGGCGGCAAAGTGGCGTTGCTGGATCGCTTCGACCCACGCCAGATGTTGGAAATCATCCAGTCCGAGCGCGTGACCCAGGTTGCGGCTGCTCCGACAATGTATCGCTGGATCCTCCGCACACCGGGGCAGGAACGCTACGACCTGTCGTCGGTGCGCCGGCTCACCTTTTCCACCGAACCCTGCCCGGCCGAGTTGGCCGAGGCGCTGTATGACCGCTTCCGCTGTAGCCTGCAAAACATCTACGGCACGGCCGAAAGCATGATCATTTCCTGGACCGGCCTGGATGATCCCTGGGAGGTCGCGGCGACCACGGTCGGCCGGCCCGCGCCGGGTGTTAGCGTGCGCATTGTGGACGATGCGCGGCAACCGCTGCCACCGGGCAACGAGGGCGAGATCGCTGTCCAAACCTCCCAGATGATGCTTGGCTACTATCACCAGCCCGCGCTGACCGCCCAGGTGTTGGACGCGGATGGCTGGTTCTACACCGGCGACCTGGGCTATCTGGGCGACGACGGATGCCTCCGGCTGACGGGGCGCAAGAAGGACATGCTGATCCGCGGCGGCGAGAAGATCTACCCGGAAGAGGTGGAATACGCCCTGGAACGACTCGGGGCTGTCCGGCGAGCCGGTGTAGTCGGGATGCCCGGACGGTCGGGCGGCGATGCGGTATGGGCCTTCCTGGAGCTGCAACCCGGCGCACACCTGACGGCCAGGGAGGCGCTGGAGTTTGCCCGGAGCCAGCTTGCGGCGTTCAAAACGCCGGAGCAGGTGCGCTTCGTCGAGCGATTACCCGTGACGGCCACCGGCAAGGTGCAGCGCTACCGGCTGCGCGAGCTGGCCGTGGCGGAGCGAATCAGGGAATCAGTGAATGGGGGTGCGGAAACCGATGCGGCGACTTGAGCGGTTGTCTTTTTCGGCCTTTCAGGTGATGGTGGCAGAGCTGTTGGATGTGGATGTGGCGTGCCTGATCCCAGACGCCTATTTCATCACCGACCTGGGCATGGACTCGTTGCGAGTGGCCGATCTTCTGTTGCGCCTGGAGGATCTCGGCGTGGAGGTGTCGCCGGAACTGGCGTGGCAGATCCAGACCGTGGGCGACGCCTACCGCGTTTACCAGGAGCAGGCAGCTCGATGATTCCTCTGCTACTCTGGCGTTGTCCGCTGTGCGCCACCGATGACGCGCTGGAGCAGATCGCGCGGCGTTTGCGCGGCGACTTGCTGCGCTGTCGGAATTGTGGCGCCGAGTGGCGCGTGCGCCGTGTGCCTGGCGACAACTTCTATCTGAGACTGATTCGCGGCGGACAAAGCGACGAGCGTTCCATCACCGCCTGGTACGATGCCATGAAGGCCACCGTCCGCCTGGCGCCGATAACTGATCCCGCGCTTACGCTCCCGGCCGGCGAAACGCTCTACCTGGCCTCCGGTCCGGCCCGGTTGCAGGCCGAGGAGACCGATCCGCTCTTCTTTCCAGGCCCCTGGCCGGCCGAAGCTGCCCGCGCCGACAAGCGGGAAGTCCAGGGCAAGACAGTCGGCGCGGGGCGCCTTTTCCTGACCGATCGGCGGCTGATCTGGCAGGGCGAGGCGGCTACCTGCGCCTTCCCTTTGACCCGCCTCAACTCGGCCCTGGCCTTGGTGGACGATGGTCTCGTGCTCATGGTGGAGATGCGTCTCTACACCGTGCGTTTTCTGACCGAGAGCCTGTTGAAGTGGGTGACATGCATCGCCCTGGTCGCCCCCCAGGTGGAGGCTGCGACCGGGCATCGAATCGCGACGTCGCATTTCTGAGGGGCTTAGGTGCGATTTTCAGGGCAGGTGACAAGCGAGTGAACATGAAGCGTGAACTTGAAGCGTCCGCACGCCAACAGCGGCGGGCAGTCTGGCTGCGCCTGGGGCGGCGGCTCGGCGGTGAGCGATTGCTATTCCTGGCCGGCCGCGTGCTGGTTCACCTGAAGATCGAGGGCGAGGAACGAATCCAGACTGAGGGCGCCTGCCTGTTCGCCTTCAATCATGTCTCCCAGCCGGCCGACCTGCTGGTCAACGCCGTTATCCGGCGTCGCCGCCCGGACGTGTACATCTTCGGCGCGCAGGGCCTACAAGGACAGAATCCCCTGGCGCTTTTCCTGGAGCGGCTCGGCGATCACGAGGCGGAGCAACGGATGCTGCGCGCTTACAAAGCACGCGGGCTTTCAGGGGGCGAGCTGCTGCGCGGTTGTCGCATTCTGCGCACGGGTGGGGCCATCGCTATCGCTGCCGAAGGCGAGATCACCTGGGATGGCCGGCTGCAACATCCCCTGGCGCCGGGCGCGGCCTGGCTGGCGCTGCGGAGTGCGGCGCCGGTCACGCCGATCGTGTCTTGTGGCGGCTACGACTTACAACCTCGCTGGCAAATGGACCGGCTCTGGCTGCCGGGCTGGCTCACAATCCGTGTGGGCCGGCCGATCCACTTGGGTCATGAGTTGGCGGCGGGGACGGATAGCCAGGTCGTGGCAGCGGCCAATCAATGCCTGTGGGAAGCGCTGGCTGCGTTGTTGAGCCAGGGATAATGGAGGTCAGCGCGGCCCGCAAGGGCAGGAGGAATCGCATCGTGGGCAAGAACCCCGGTGGCTGTCGTAGCCGAGGTTTCGGTCGCCGGCGATGAGACGCCGCACGTCGATCGACTGGTATGTGCCGTCGATTGCGGAACAGTCGTCAATCCCGATATCGTTGACCAGCAGATCGAAGGCTGAATGCGATTTTCGCCGCCACGGGTAAACGCGTGCGCAAGCTGCCGATGGGCCAGCTCTGATGCGACCGTAAAGCCTAAAACCGCATCGACGCAGGTCAGGCGTTCGGCGACCTGCGTCGATGCGATCGATGGGCTCCGGCCGGGCTCGCAGGGCGAGCGCGTTCGGCCCGGCCACACTTCACCGGTTATATTCGATCTCTGCCAACATCTGCTCCCAATTTGCGGGCAGCGGGGCGGGTGGTTCGCTGGTGTAGGTCTGGCCGTCAGCGATAAGATTCAGCAACAGGCGATCGGCGGTGGGGTGTTGCGTAAGCTGCTTCAGGATGTAGTGCTGGATCATGGGGCCATAATAATCCCAGTCCATGATGCCCCGGGCTTGTAAGCCGGCAAAGATGGGATGGGCTTTGGCGACGCACTCCTTGTGATAAAGCCAGTCGAAGAAATCCACAAAGTAGCCTTTCTGCAAAACAGGCTTGTAGCGATGACTGCGCCCAGGGCAATCAATCGGGCTGAAGCTTCGCGGCCAGGTTATTCGCCCAGGCGCGAATCGCCGTCCAATCTCGCATATCGCTTGCCGGCATCTGCTTGAGAGCCGGTATCAAGTTGTAAGGGAAGCGCAGCGCCGTCGGGTCGAACTTGCCACCAAAGATCTCAATCGCGACCGGCGCAAGCCAGGGGAACTTCAGCAGCTCCTTGTCGAGCTGGGCCCGCACTTCCTGCCATTCCTTCGCCTCATCGTGAAATGGCCCTAGCGCAAAGACCGCCACCGGTCGTTCCGTGAGGGCCTGGTGATGCCGTGACAGGAAGTGGATCGCGTCCTTGTGCCAACGGAACATGTAAAGCGGCGCCCCTAGCACGACTGCGGCGTAACCTTCGAGCGTCCGTACCTTGTTCATGGGCCGGCAATCGACGGCCAACCCACCTTCGCGCAGCGTCGCCGCGATCGTTTCGGCAACCTCCTGCGTCGAGCCGTAGCGCGTGGCATAACCTACAAGAACTGAAGCTGACATGGGTGTCTCCTTTCAACGCGATAATCGGTGAAGCGCCGCGGCTCATGACCGCAGGTCAGGCCTCCTTCCTGCGAGATGTCTGAGCTGGAAGAGCCTCCGGGGGATCAGGTAATCGGGAAGAGGGCGTGTTTTCTAGCCAGCTCACGGGCATCTGCATCCGGCCGCCCATCGGGTCGAGCACCAACATCAATCCGCTCGGAGTGGCCGAAATGCCCTGGAAGAGCAGCAGGGACGTCAGTAGCCAGAGCGCCAGGGACGCCTCGATCGTGTGGCGGTCACTTGTTGTCTGTGCTCCGTTTGAGCGACCTCTCGTAAAAACTAATACGCACGGCGAGCATGAAGGTTGCCTCATTCCTCAAAGCGATCTCCGAGCTGAGCGAATGTGTGATGCAACGCCATCGGCCGGTGGCATGGGTGTCATTAGACGAAGGGGATAACGACCCGATCCGATTTTGGATCTGCCTGATCACTGCCTGCCAATCGGTCCAGGAAGGGATAGGTGCAGCGGCACTGGCGCTGTTCCGCACGCCGCAGCCGTTGCCTGACGATACGATCCCAACGATCTTGATCAACGACCTTGTCCGGCTGGAGGACGGCATGGTCCTGTTTCTGGATGACTACCACGTCATCCAGAACCCATCCATCCATGCTGCCTTCTTATGTTTGCTCGAGCACCTCCCGGAAAAGCCGCCCATCGACATGCCGCTCTGAAGCTGGCGCAAGTGGCCTCGACCGATGGTCGGGTTGGGCGAGGGGAGCGACTACGCCACGACCGCGCTGGGTGCGGTCACCCTGAGCCGCACGGCCGGCCAATGGGTCTGGCTGGACGCGACCGCGGCCGCGCAAGCCTGGGTGGCGAACCCCGCGGCGAGCTACCGGCTGGTGCTGCCAGAGCAGTTTTACTGCGTGCTGGGTGATTACCCCGCGCCGTCCGCCTGGCGGTTGCGATAATTCAGGTTGCGCCGTTCACGAATCGAGGCCACGAATTCTCGAATCGCGCCGCATCGGCATTCGAGCATTCGTGGACGGCGCGGGCAATTGCCTCAACAACACCGAGTTGCGGTCGCAGAGGTGCCCGACACGGAAGCCACGAATGCACGGATTCTCGCGACGCGGCTACCTCCGTGTATCCGTGCTATCCGTGTCGGGCGTCCGCGTGAACCTGCCATCCCTGACGAAGCCTCGCGCTCTGTGTCAAACTCCGTGTATCCGTGCTTTCCGTGTCCGGCTCCACCGCGACCCCCACCTCCAACGAAGGCCCATCGTGCTGCGGCGACCTCCGTGTATCCGTGTTCCAATCCGTGTTGGGCTCCACCAGCCAGCGCAGAGTCGTAGTAGCGGCCTCCGTGTATCCGTGCTTTCCGTGTCCGGCATCCGCGCATAGATTGCCGCATTTGAGGCGGCAATGTATAATCGACCCCGTTACTCTCCGCGAAAACCTCGAACGTATCAGCAGGCGGATCATGGAAACATGGCGTCGATTGACCCTAACCGTATTGTTCACCGTCGCATTGCAGGGCATGTCGCTGACCCCACTGCCCATCAGTACTCAGGCTGCGCGGGTGCGCCTGCGCATCGGCGTGATCTCGGACAACCTGTATCGGATTACCTCCGCAGATTTATCGGCCGCCGGTGTGAATCCCGCAGAGGCCGACCCCGCCACGTTCGCCATGAGCAGCCTGGGCCAGCCGGTCGCTATCCGCGTGGTGGATGACGGCGACGCCAGCTTTGACGACGGCGAGTACATCGAATTCTTCGGCGAGCGTTTCCGGGGGCCGACGCTGGAAGAAGCATACACGGATGAGCGCGTCTATTGGCTCGACATCGGTGGGGCGCCCGGCCCGCGCGTCGCCGACGTGAGCGCGGCGCCCCAGGGCGATCTGACGCCGCCGGCCGAGTTCCCCACCACGGTGCACGCCGAACAGAACACCATTTATTGGGCTCTGTGGAGCCTGAATTACGACACCGAGGACACCTGGTTCTGGGGACGCCTGGGATCGGCGTCCGGCACCGGCGTGATCACAACCACATTGACTTACACCACACCTGATCCTGCACCGGGCTACCCGGCCGCGTTGCGCCTGGAGGAAATCGGGCGCTCGACAGGCATCCGTCGCACTACGATCACCATTGGCTCCACGCTGCTGAAGGACCAGAGCTGGAGCGGCGCCGTGCGGAAGGTGATCACCGCCACGGTGCCGGCCGGCCTGCTGACCGGCGCGACTACCAACCTCGTCGTCGGTGCGCCAGGGGACGGCGATGACGTGCACCCCAACTACTGGGAGGTGGATTACCGCCGCCGGTTTCGGGCGTTCGGTGATCAACTGGATTTCGAGGCCGAAACCGCCGGCGCCCAGGAGTTCAGCGTCCCCGGGTTCAGCGGCAATCAGGTCGCGGTGTGGGAGATCACCGACCCGAACCAGCCCAGCCATTTGACCGGCGCGCAGGTGACTTCTGACGGCAGCGGCGGCTATGCCGTGCGCTTCCGTGCGGCCCCGGCGGCCGGCGACCGGTTCTGGCTGCAAACGGCCGGCAGCTTCGCCACGCCTGCGAGCGTCACCCTGCGCGGCGAGACAAACCTGCGCGCCCCGGACGATCCGCTCAACACCGGCCCCGGCGCCGACACCGTGATCGTGATCCCGGACGTGCGGCAGCTCGACCTGCGCCCGGCCGCCGACCGGCTCGCCGCCTGGCATCGCGGCCACGGCCGCCGGACGGTCGTCGTCGACTTGCAGGACGCCTACGATGAATTCAACGACGGCATCCGCCACCCTAAGGCCGTTCGCGCCATGATGACCTGGGCCGCCAGTCACTGGCAGGCTCCGGCGCCAACCTACCTCGTCTTGATCGGCGACGGGCACTACAACATGAAGGGCTACAACCCGGCGCTATATAAACCGGCGCCCGACCTGATGCCCCCCTACCTGGGCTTTTACGATCCCTGGCAGGGCGAGGTGGCGTCCGACGGTCTCTTCGGAGACACCAACGGTGACGATCTGCCCGAAGTGGCGGTGGGCCGGCTGAATGCGACCTCCCTCGTCGATGCCAATGTGATGGTGGACAAGATCATCGCCTACGATGAAACCATTCGCGCCCAGCCGTGGCAGCAGCGTGCGATCTTTGTGGCGAACAAGACCGATCCCTTTGCCGGCAACTTCCAGGCGCTCTCCGATGACATCATCCAAAACTATCTGCCGGCCGACCTGGCACCCCAACGCATCTACTACTCAGGTTCACCTGACACGCCCGGTAACGCGACCGCGGCCATCCGCGATGGCGTCAACGCCGGGGCATTGATGCTGCAGTATACGGGCCATGGCTCGTATTATGGATGGACGAACGATACCATCTGGAAAACCGACAACGTATCCTCGCTGACGAACAGTACGCAGTTGCCCGTGGCCATGACCTTCAACTGCCTGGATGGCTATTTCATCCACCCCGACCTGGTTAATCCCAGCCAGTCGCGCCAGGGCCTCGCCGAGGTTATGCTGAGGCACCCTACCGGCGGCCTCGTCGCGGCAGTCTCATCCACCGGCCTGAGCATCACATCAGACCAGGATAGCCTTCGCCGGATCCTGATGGGGTTGGTGTTTCAAGACGGCGTGCAGGATCTTGGCCGGGCGGTGCAGCTCACCAAGCAACGCTACTACGCCGATAGTCAGCACGGCACCGGCAAGCCGCTATACCTCCTGTACACCCTGAGCTTTTTTGGTGACCCGGCTCTGCGCATCCCGGTGGCGTGCGTGACCCCCGCCTCGCCCGCGAGCCTTGCCATCGCGGGAAACGCCGCCGGCGTGACGCTGACCTGGTCGGCCGCGCTCGATGCCTCCGAGTACCGCGTCTGGCGGAGCGGCGACGATCCCTATTTCACCGTTGACCCGGCCGTCACGACCCCCTACTCGACGACCCAGGCTATCGATTTCAACGGCACCCGTCTTATTGACCCCGACAGCGTCCCCGATCCCGCACACGACCGCTACTACGCCGTGGCGAGCTTCAACACCTGCGCGCACCAGGGCGGGATCGTGGCGAAGCGCGTCGGACAGTTCACGTTCGCACTCACGCCGGGACAGTAACTTATGCCGCTGGCAGCGCCATGTTTCGTGAGAAGGCGGCTGCCATCGTCCATCGTCTATAGTCTATCGTCATCCAGAAAGGCACCCGTCTATGTCCCTGACCTCGGAATGGCAACGCCGCGTCGATCATTGGCGCCGCGAGCTCCGCACCCACTTCTACCGTCCGCTCGGAAACCTCGCGCTGACCGGCTTGGTCACAACCGAACCTTTGACTCCCGAAGCCGCACGTAGCCACACATTCAGACCTATGCCGCCCGGCACGCGTTGGGGTGCCAAGTGGGAGTACGGCTGGTTCCACGGTGAGATCGTCCTACCGGACAACGCGGCTGGGCAGCGGATCGCGCTGCGGCTAGATATCGGTGCTGAGGGGTTGGTCTTCGTGAACGGCAGCGCGGCAGGAGCCGTTGACCGTGAGCATGGCGAGCTCACGCTGACCACCAGCGGTGTCCCTGGGATGTGCTATGACGTGCTCGTCGAGGCGTACGCCGGGCACGGGCCGCTGGTCGTCGGGGGTGGGCCGGTGGCCTACGGGCAGCCCAGCGTCCCCGAACCGCCGCCCACGCAGGCCACCATCGGCGACAGCACCTTCGGGATCTGGAACGAGGAGGCGTACCAGCTTTGGCTGGATGCGGAGACCCTCTTCCGGCTGCGGGAAAGCCTCGACCCGGACTCGCTGCGCGTCGCAGAGATCGACGCGGGGCTGCGTGACTTCACGCTGCTGGTAGACCTGGAGCTGCCGCCGGACGAGCTGCTCCCGGCCCTGCGTGCCGGGCGAGAGCGCCTGGCGCCGTTGCTGGCGGCCGTCAACGGCACCACCGCGCCGATCCTTTTCGCGGTCGGCCACGCGCACCTGGACGTCGCCTGGCTGTGGCCGCTGGCCGAGACCCGGCGCAAGATCGGCCGCACGGTCGCCAACCAGTTGGCGTTGATGGCCGAGTACGGCGAATACCGCTATCTCCAGAGCCAGCCACAGCTTTATGCCATGCTCCGGGAGCATTACCCCGAGCTGTATGACCGCGTCGTCGCGGCCGTGCAAGCGGGCCAGTTCATCCCCGAGGGCGGCATGTGGCTGGAGGCCGACACCAATCTCACGGGCGGCGAGAGCCTGATCCGCCAGATCATGCACGGCAAGCGCTTCTTCCGCCAGGAGTTCGGCGTCGAGAGCGAGCTGCTCTGGCTGCCCGACGTTTTCGGCTACTCGGCCGCGCTCCCGCAGATCATGGCCGGCTGCGGGCTGAAATACTTCGCCACGTCGAAGATCTTCTGGGCGTACAACGGCGGTGAGCCGTTCCCCTACAACACCTTCACCTGGCAGGGTAGCGACGGCTCAACCGTGCTGGCGCAGCTTTTCAACGACTACAACAGCGAAACGCATCCCGCCGCGTTGATCCAACGCTGGCGTGAGCGGGTGCAGAAGGACGGCGTCGCGACCATGCTGGTCGCGTTCGGTCACGGCGATGGCGGCGGCGGCCCGACGCGCGATCACATCGAGTTCCTGCGCCGCGCCCGCGACCTGGAAGGCGCGCCCCGCACGCGCATCTACTCGCCGGTGCAGTTCTTCCACGACCTGGAAGCCCGCGGCGCCCCCCGCGAACGCTACGTGGGCGAGCTCTATTTCCAGGCGCATCGCGGCACCTACACCTCGCAGGCGCGCATCAAGCAGCTCAACCGCCGCGCCGAGCTCGCCCTCCGCGAGGCCGACCTCTGGAGCGCGGTAGCGCCACTTGCAGCTTCAATCATCCGTCATCCATCGTCTATCGTCGATTGTCCATCGTCCGCTATGGACGCGGCCTGGCGCACGCTGCTGCTCCACCAGTTCCACGACATCCTGCCCGGCTCGTCCATCCACCGGGTGTACAAAGAGGCGGAAGCCAGCCTGGCAGGGGTGATCGCGACCGCCCAGGAAGTAGCCTGCACTGCTGAAGAGGCGGTGATTCAGGAGGAAAGCCGAACGCAGTCTCTCCAATGCGGAACGGACGACGCGCTCACCCTCTTCAACTCCCTTTCCTGGGCGCGCACCGCACTGGCCGCGCTGCCTGAAGGCTGGGCCGGGGCGATGGGCCTGGCCGGGCAACCGCTGCCGGCGCAGGAAATCGCTGGCCGGGTCTGGGTCGAGGCTGTGCTGCCCCCGTGCGGGTGGACGACCCTCCGGCGGGCCATCTCTGGCAAGAAGCCCGTGGTCGAAGGAACAACTTTGCGCATCACCGAGCGGCTGCTGGAAAACGAATATCTACGCCTGGCGTTCAACGACCTGGGCGAGATCGTCAGCATCGCGGACAAAGACAGCGGCCAGGAACTGACGGCCGGCCCATGCAACAGCTTCAAGATGTACCGCGATGTGCCGGGTTGTTTTGACGCCTGGGACATCGACAGCATGTACGAGGACTCGCCGGTGGCGTTGGATTCGCCCGCGACGGTTGAAATTGTGGCCGCGGGGCCGTTGGTCGCCACGCTGCGGATAACCCGGCGGCTCCACGATTCCGCACTGACCCAGGAGATCAGCCTGCGCCGCGGGAGCCGACGGGTGGACTTCGCCACGACGATCGACTGGCAGGAACGCCACAAGCTGCTGAAAGTCGCCTTCCCGGTCACCATCCACGCGGACGAAGCCCTGCACGAGATCCAGTTCGGCCACATCCGGCGGCCCACGCACCGCTCGCGTCCGGCCGACGCCGCCCGCTTCGAGGTCGTCAACCACAAGTGGTCAGCGCTGGTTGAGGAACGCCGCGGGATCGCGGTGCTCAACGACTGCAAGTACGGCCTGAACGTGCTCCAAAACCCGCCGGGCACCCCCGGCGCCAGCATCAACCTGACCCTGCTCAAATCCGCCCTCGCACCGGACATGACCGCCGACCTGGGCAAACAGGTGTTCACGTACGCATTCTACGCCTGGAACGGCGACCTCTACGAGAGCGGCGTGGTTCGAGAAGGCTATGAGCTGAACGTCCCCGTCACAACCTGCGCGGGCGCCGCCGGCGAGCGGTCGTTTTTCGTCGTGGATGTGCCGAACGTGATCATCGAGACGGTGAAACCCGCGGAGGACGGCTCGGGGGACGTCGTAGTGCGGCTGTATGAGGCCGTGCGGACGGCGACGCGCTGCACCCTGGCGATGAGCCTGCCCGCGGCTGCCGCGACGCGCACTGACATGCTCGAAAGGCCGATAGCCGAACTGCCGTGCACTGACGGCCGCATCCCGTTGGACTTCTGGCCGTTCGAGATCAAGACGCTCCGCCTGCGCCTGGTCTGAGGACGGCCATCGACCATGGACGATAGACCATGGACGATAGACCATGATCAGTGCATTTTGCAGAGCTATTTCTCATACCGTGTGCGGCGCCACGGCCTATGCAAACCTCACCCCCTGCCCCTCTCCTACCAGGCGAGGGGGAGTTTGGCACCCCCTTCCCTCGTAGGGAAGGGGGGTGGGGGGTTAGGTGCAGTTTTCAGGGCAGTCGTTCATGCCGGGTGCGGCGCCACGACGGGTGAAAAACCTCTCCCCCCTGCCCCCTCTCCTGCCCGGCGAGGGGAGTTTGGCGCCCCCTTCCCTGCGAGGGAAGGGGGTTGGGGGGTTAGGTGCGATTTTCAGAGCAAGTACTCACACCGGACGCGGCGTCGCAGTCCCTGCGGACGAGAAGGCTGCTTCCACCATCGTCCATAGTCCATCGTCTATCGTCGTTCGTCCAGCGCGCCACCTGCCGTCGGTTCCGCGGGGCCGAGCATCCGCTGGGCTTCCAGCCAGTCGTCAGGTGAGTTGATGTTGAAGAAGGAGCGAAAATCGGGGTCGAGACGAAGGATTTCTTCCGGCGATACGAGCCGGACGCGCACGTCTGGCAGAAAACTGACCACCTGGCGCTCGCCGTGCGCCAGTTTGGCATCGATGGCCGGCAGACAGCTTCGCCGGTAAAGCGCGTGCAGGGGTTCCCTGAACACCTCGCCCGTCCGGCGGCTTGGGACTTCAGGCAGGACAGCGTCGTAGCCTGCCGCGAGCCCGATCATGGTCTCGATCAAGGCCTGGTTTACGAACGGCATATCACCGGCCAACGCCAATAGCAGATCGTTTCGGGCCGCGCTCAGCCCCGCGTGCAGGCCCGCCAGCGGCCCGGCATGGGGATAGAGATCGGCCACAACACGCGCCGGTACGGGCAAATTACCGGCTAACTCCTCGAACTGCGCGACCCCGTTCGCGCTGAAGAGCACCTCCGTAGCCACCGGCAGAATGCGCCGCACGACGCGCTCCACCAGGGGCATCCCCGCCAGCTCCATCCAGACCTTATCCTGCCCCATGCGCCGGCTGCGCCCCCCTGCCAGGATCAAGGCCGTCACCCCTATATCCGTCATTCTCACTCCTACGCTACCATTCTACCCTACCATACCTCAGAAGGGAAGCCCCCTCTCTTGTCAGGAACCCCAAATCGGATATACTTTGCATCTGCAAGGAGTTGCAACTGCGATGACATGCCACAAGCCGATGCTGGCGATACTGCGCGAACATGGGGTGCGCCTGACCGCTCAACGGGCGCTGATCCTCGAGGATTTGTTTCACCATCCCGGACACTGTACGGCCGAGGAAATCTTCGGCCGCGTGAGCGAGCTCTTGCCGGGATTGAACCGGGCGACGGTCTACCGGACCCTCGAGTTGCTGCAGCAAGCCCAGGTCGTGACGGCCTTCAACGGGCGAGATGGCATCACCGTGTATGAGCTAATGGGCGATGCGGCCCATCACCATCATCACCTGCGCTGTCGTCGGTGTAACACAGAAATCTCCCTGGAGGCAGGACCGGTGGAGGCGCTGAAAGCGGAAATCCAACAGCGCTACGGGTTCAAGGCCGACCTGGACCATCTGTACATCAACGGCCTGTGCGCGCAGTGCGCGGAAGAATCATCGAAAGGAGGTCCGAATGCACTACGCACCAAAAGCCATGCATATCCCTGACGGGTTCCTCTCCGTCCCTGTTGCCATTCTGCTGTGGGCGATATCGGCCATCGCAGTCGCGTATGCGCTACGACGCGCCAGCAAGGACCTCGGCGAACGACAGGTGCCGCTCATGGGCGTGCTGGCAGCCTGCATCTTCGCCGGCCAGATGCTGAATTTCGCGGTCGCGGGCGGCACGTCCGGGCATCTGCTCGGCGCCGCGCTGGCGACGATCTTGCTCGGCCCCTGGGCAGCCGTGCTGGTACTGACCTGCGTCGTGAGCGTGCAGGCGCTGATCTTCCAGGATGGTGGGCTATTGGCGCTGGGCGCTAACATCTTCAACATGGCGATCGTCGGCGTGACGGTGGCCTATTTCACCTATCGCACGTTATACCGGCTGATCGGTCAGAAACGTGGGGGCGTGCTGATCAGCGGGTTCGTCGCGGGCTGGCTGTCCATCTTCATCTCCTCGCTGGCCGCGGGCTTCCAGCTCGCGCTCTCCGGCACGTCGCCCGCCAATGTCGCCATACCGGCTATGGGAAGCATCCACGCCCTGATCGGCATCGGTGAGGGGTTGATCACCGTGGGCGCGCTGGCGTTTCTCTCGGCCGCCCGCCCCGATCTGCTGCGGCAGGGCCAGGCACCGGCCGCGGGGGGCCGTGCCGTCTGGCTGGCCGGCTTGGGCATCGCCATGATCCTCGCCGTGGCGTCGCCCCTGGCCTCCAGGCACCCCGATGGCTTGCAGTGGGTTGCACAACAGCAGGGCTTTTACAACGCCGAACGGGCACCCATCTTCCGCATCATCCCACATTACCTGCTCCCCGGAATCTCGAACCAGACAGTTGCGACGATCGCCGCGGCACTCCTGGGGGTCGTGATCGTGGGAGGAGTGGCGTTCGGAGTCGCCTATTCGCGGCGCAACCGCCGCTCGGAGAGCTGATCGCATCAGCGAGAATGCCAGCCATGCACGTGAGTTTTCTTGACCCCTACCGGCCGCGGCCGAGCGTGATTCACCGCCTGGACCCGCGGGTGAAGCTGGTGCTGGCGCTGGCGTTCATCCTGGCGGCCGCGCTCACGCCGATCGCTGCCTGGCCGATCTACGTCCTGCTGGCCGCGCTGGTCTTCTCGGTGGAGATCCTGTCCGAGTTGGGCGTGACGAGCGTGCTCAAGCGCGCCGGACTGGCGCTGCCGTTCGTGCTGGCCGCGCTGCCTGTGCTGGTGACGACCCATGGCCCCGCGCTACTGGCCGTGGCGCTGGGGCCGTGGACACTGACGATCACAGGGCCGGGGTTGGCAAAATTCCTCAGCATTGCGGCCAAGTCGTGGATCTCTGTCCAGATGGCGATCGTCCTGGCCGCCAGCACCTCATTTCCCGACCTGTTGATGGCGATGCGGGCGATCCGCATCCCCAGGCTGCTCGTCGCGATCTTCGGGCTGATGTGGCGCTACCTGTTCGTCCTGGCCGACGAGGCGCTCAGGTTGCTGCGCGCTCGCTCGGCGCGGAGCGGGTGGCTCGGTCAGGAGACTGACCACAACAACGCGGCGTTTGATCAACAGGCCGGCCACGGCAGGGTCGGCGGCAGCGTCGCCTGGCGGGCGAGCGTGACCGGCGGCATGGCCGGCAGCCTTTTCCTGCGGTCATTCGAGCGATCCGACCGGATCTATGCGGCGATGGCGGCGCGCGGGTACGACGGCGAGGTGCGGTCGTTTCCGTTGCCCGAGGTTTCTCCGGCCGCGCGAAGTATTTTGATCGCCGGGCTGGGGCTGCTGATGCTGCTGACTGCTGCGGGCTTCATGTTTTGGGGATAGGAATCCGTGAAACCGATCATCGAGGTCAAGAACGTTTTCTTCGCCTACCCAGACGGACATCAGGCGCTACAAGGGGTTTCGCTGGAGGTCGCCTCCGGCGAAAAGGTAGCGCTGGTGGGCCCGAACGGCGCAGGCAAATCCACCCTGATGTTGCACCTCAACGGTATCCTGCACCCCAGCTCGGGGACAGTGCGGGTGGGCGGCATGGATGTGTGCGACAGCAACCTGGCTAGCGTGCGCGGCGCGGTCGGGCTGGTGTTCCAGGACCCCGATGACCAGCTTTTTTCCCCAACCGTTTTCGATGACGTTGCGTTCGGGCCGATCTACCAGGGGCTGTCACGCGCTTGCGTTCAAGAACGCGTCGCGCGGGCGTTGGACGCCGTCCACATGCACGATTTCGCAGGACGCGTCTCACACCATCTCAGCACGGGCGAAAAGAAGCGCGTCGCGGTCGCCACCGTGCTGTCTATGGAGCCGGCGATCCTGGTTCTCGATGAGCCGTCCGCGGGGTTGGACCCTCGCGCCCGCCGCGGGCTGATCAACCTGCTGCGTGAACTTCCCCAGGCGATGCTTGTCGCCACGCACGATCTGCGCCTGGTGAAGGAGCTGCTTCACCGCACGATCGTCATGGATGGTGGCACCATCGTGGCCGACGGGCCGACCGGTGACATCCTGGGCGACGCCGCGCTGCTGGATGCTCATGGCCTGGAAGTGTATTGAAGGGGCTTCGTGTCCTTCGTGCCTTCGAGCCTTTGTGGTGAACGAGCGATTTTCAGAGCAGATGGACATGCCGGGCGCGGCGCCACGGCCCATGAAAATGGACTCATCCGCGCTCGTCCGCGTCCCATTTTCTGGGCAGTTACTCATGCCGGGTGTGGCGCCACGGCCTATGAGAAGGCGACTGCCATCGTCTATGGTCAATCGTCCATCGTCGTTCTCAGTGTAGCACCAGCGGCAAGTAACGCCTTGAGGCGCCGGTCGCAGTCCATGTTGGGCCGGGTGTCGATGTCATCGTCGCAGTCGGCGTGCGAGTCGGCGACGCTGTGACTGTCGGTGTTCGCGACAGTGTGGCCGAAGCAGTCGGCGTTCGCGAAGGTGTGGCCGAGGCAGTCGGCGTGCAGGTCGGTGACATCGTGGCCGTCGGTGTGCGCGAAGGTGTGGCTGAAGCAGTCGGCGAAGCCGTAGATGTGACCGTCGGTGTCGAGGTCATGTCCAACGGCGGCGGTACCCAGTCACCCACCCAGATGAGATCGGTGACCAGGCGGTAATCGCTTGGCCGGTTACGCAGGGTGGCCGTGATCTGCGTGGAGTAGAGGCCATCCGGTGTGTCGGCCGGCGCCTGCCCCACCAGATAAAGGTTCAGAAGGCCGCTCGAGAAACTGATCGGCGGGGTGATGATCTTCGTGCCGTCCGACCAGCGCCAACCAGCATCAAGATCGGAACTGAAACGCAGGTCCACAAGCTGCGGCGGGTTGGGTACGCTCCCCTCCAGGATATGACTGAGGGTGATCGGCAAGGTCGGCGTGATCGCCTGGGCCGACGCGCCGGCCAGATACCAGTTGGACCAGGTGGGGTCATCGATCAGTTGCAGCGGCAGCGGGCCGGCACAGGTGATCCCCCAATCCTGGTAGTTGCGCACGCCGGCCTGCGCCCCGTTCGTGCGCGCCAGTTGCTCCAGGGTGCGGTTCACCTGTTGGCGGGTGACGTATTTCGCCAGCCGGCTCCCCGGCAACTCCTGACCTTCGTAGCAGAGGAAGACGTCGAGCGTACAGCCGTTGCAGTTGTTGGGAGCATAGCTCAGGTCGAGCTGAAGGTCCAGATAGATCTCCCAGTTGCTCGTCGCCAGCCCCGCCGGGCAGGTGAGCGCCGGTGTGGGAGCAACGCCGAGCGTCACCCAGATCTTCCCCGCGGCTTGGGGCAGCTCGTTGGCGGCAAAAGTGAAGCGATCCGTCCGGAAGGTGGCCTCACCTGTGACGTCGAGCGCGCCATCGTAGTCTGTCAATTCCAGCTTCGGGCTGCGGTAGATCGGAAGCAGGGTTGATTCATTGGCGCTGTGGGGTCTTTCCGGCAGTTGAATGGCGACAAAGGCGGCATCGCTTTGGAGCAGGTCCACCGCCTGCTGGCATCCCTGGCTGTTGACGGTGATCTCCCGAGAGTACCAGCGCTGCACGGCCCACATGTTAACGTCCGCAGCCGGGCCGGCGGAGGTCGTCTCAGTGCGAGAGATCGTAGGCGGGGTTGATGCCCTGTCGGCGTCATCGGGCTGCGCGGCGGCCGCCGCAGACAGGGTCGTGAGATAGTAGGCCGTGGTGGCCGATCCCGCGCTGGGCTGGGCGATGAGCGATTCGACCACGCGGTCGCCGCCGTAGGGGCTGGCGGACGGCAGGATGAAGCTCACGGGGATTTGCTCGGTGGGTGGAACATTGTGGAAGGTAAACACCGGACGGGCGGGATCCCAGCCCGGCTCCGGTTGTCGCTGCGTGAAGATGAAGTCGCTGGCGCCCTCCGGCGGCCGCCAAATGTAAGTCACCGCACTGGGCGCCGCGCCGGTCACGTCAACTCCCAAGACGCGTGAGTGCCGCAGGCTAGACGCGGCCAGGTTGGGGCTGCCGGCGCTTTTGAACGTGGCAGTGGTCTCGGTCGTGCCCTGGATCTCTGCCGTTGTATCGGGCGCCGCGGCCTGCGCCAGATTCTCATTCAAAGACCTCAGATAGGCCGCATAGACCCTTTCGGCTTCATAATCGCAGTCATCAATGCCGTTGTTGTTGCAGTCGCAGGCGGCGAAGGTCATCAGCGCAAAGATCGCGCTGACTGTCGCCAGCAGGGATAACAGCGCCCCACGGTAGGGGCCGGTTGGACCACGCACAATCCTCTGAATGGATTGCCGGATACGCATCATCGGGTGGCTCCTTTCATTTCGTGGAGAGGTCTCCTGCCGTCCCTTGTGGCCCCTTCCCGGAGTCCAAGAACCAGGGCGGTGAGGAAACTGAGGGCGCAGAGCACGTGAGTCAACGTCAATACCCCAACCAACGGCAATACGGTATCGGCGCGCAGGAACTCGATGCTGAAGCGTTTTGCTGAGTAAAGGAGGGCATAGGCGACGAAGAGCGCGCCGGGGAATCGCCACCGCCCCAGCCGCTGCGGATGACGACCGATGGCCTGTTCCAGGCGCAGGAGAGCGAGGAAGATCAACAGGTCGGCGGCGCTGCTGAGGAGTTGCGTCGGGTAGCGCACGGCCCAGAGGCCATCGTGATCCGGAAGATAGAGGCCCAGCCACGAGGTGGTCACCTTGCCGTGACAGCAGGCCGCTGCCAGGCAGCCGAGCCGGGCGATGGCCTGGCCCAGGGGAACGGCCACGATCCACAAGTCGAAGGCCCGGCCCAACGGCACCCCACGGCGGCGGAACCAGAGCCAGCCGGCACCGATCGCGCCGGCCAGCGCGCCCAGGAAGGCGCTGCCCCGGTTCAGTTCCCACGCCAGCTCGCCCGTCAGCGCCAGGTCCCGCAACGTGATGGCCAGGCTCTTGAGCAAGACCGACCCGGCGGCGCCCGCCCAGATGATGAGCAACACGCCGCTAAGGGCCTGACGCGGTGGGATACCGCCCTGGATCAAGCGATGATACCCCAGCATCCCACCGGCCATGATCGCCAGGCCATAGATCAGCCAGTAAGTGTTGAGTTGGAGAACGCCGATCTCGATCGTGGGCAACATTCTCGTCACCTCAAATATGATGTTAATCGTTCATGACGAACCCAAACGCCACCTTGGCTGCTGCATAGGCGATATTAAGGACCTGCGACATGGCTTGTTGGTATTCCGGAGTGAACAGTTGGGCCGTCGTAAACTTGTGGAAGTTCTCCAGCAGAATTGACGAGATGCGCTCAGTGTAGGCGTAGTACGCTGCTGCTACCTCCGGTGCGATGATGGTCCCCGTATAGGGCCCCGGTATCGCTATGCTGGTGGATAAGTTGGGGAAGGGATTGGCCACCAAACCACTGGTAACCTGCGTTCCACCACCCCACAGCGGTGTGGAGCCGATCGAGCTGATGCCTGCCGCCTCAAGGCCGATCAGCCCCAGCGCAGAGACGGCGGCCGCGGCCGAAGTGTATGCGGCTGCCCAGGCGGCGTCGGCCTCCCAACCGCCGTAGGTTTCCGCGATCAGCAGCGGGTTGTGCTCCCACGCCTCGTCCCCCATCCAGTTCCAGATTTCCAATTCCTGAGCGAGGACGCCGAAGAACTCGCCCGTCTGCTCCCAGCCGCTCATCGGTTCGCTGCTCGGCTGCCCGCCCAGTTGACCCATCGTCTCGTAGACGGTTTGCATCTGCGGATAGAGGGCGCTCAAGGCCTGCTGATTGCCCGTCTGATCGGCCGCTTGGGACGCCTGGCTGAGCTGGTTATAGATCGTTTGCAGCCCATCCATGCCCAGGTTCGCCAGCTCCGCCTGGGTAAACTGCATCGCCTCTCCGGTGCTGAGGCTGATGTAGTTCACCGTGCCCGGAGTGGTCTGCTGGAGCAGCGCCGAATTGATCTGGACGGCGGCCGGGTCCGCTGCGTTGCGGCCGGTGGGATCGATGAAGTTCAGAGGGTTATCACGAGTGTAGGTGTAGAGGTTGAGGCCGTCGGTGTAGCCCGAGGGATCGCGCTGCAGGAAGCGGCCCCGTGCGGGGTCGTAAGCGCGCGCCCGGTAGTCGTACAGCCCGGTCTCCGCGTCATAACGCTGCCCCGTGAACAGGTACGGGTTGCCCACGCTGGAGGGGTGGATCTGGGACCCACCCCTACTGTCTTGCACCGTCGCCGCGCCGTAGGCATCGTAGGTGTAGCGCTCGACCACGTTGCCACTTTCGTCGCTGAGCGCGACGACGCTGCCCAGGCTGTTGCGGTGATAATAGTAGGTGTGGCCGCCGCGCTGCATCGTCAGCACTTCGTCCAGCTCCGCGCCGTAGACGTAGGTCGCCAGGGTCGCACCGGCCTGGTCCTGCTCGGCGATCACCCGCAGACCGTCGTACAGGTAGCGGGTCGTGCCATTCGGGCCGACCTTCGCCACCCGCCGGCCCAAGGCGTCGTACTTAAACTGGATCGTCACCGAGCTTTCCCCCCTACCCCCCTCTCCTATCAGGAGAGAGGGCGGGGCAACCTCCCCCTCCCTCGCAGGGAGAGCCTGTCCCTTCACTTCGTTCAGGGCAAGCTCTGAGCTTGTCGAAGGAGGGTTGGGGGGTAGGTCCGCCGCCGAGGCGCGGCCGGTCAGCACCAGGGGCAGGTAGGCGACCGGCCGCAACAGCGGTACTGTTGCGGCGACCAGGCGATTGGCGAAGTCGTAGCGATAGGTCCGGCGGCCGTCATCGGTCAGGTTGCCGTTGGCGTCGTGCGTCTGAACCACCCCGCCGATGGCCGTGTATGCATTGACCGAGTTGGACAGATACGGCGTGGTTGTGCCATCGGCCGTCACCTGCTGGCGGTTGCCCAGCCCGTCCAGGGTGAAGCTGGTGGCTGAATCGTAGGGGCCGGTGATCACGGCCGGATCGGCCAGGCCGTAACGCACTTCGGTCACCCGGCTCAGGCTGTCGTAGAGGTAAGCGTCGCCCTCGCCACCCTCCTGTGCCCGCTGTTCGTAGCGGCGGTTGGAGACCCGGTCGTAGGCGTAGCTGAAGCCGGCCAGCAATTGCCCATCCGCCACCCGCCTCTCAGTGACGCTGGTCTTCCGCCAGGCGGCATCGTAACCCAGGCTGAGCCGGATGCCGTTGCCGTATGTGCGCCGCAGCAAGTAATAGGGGCCGATGGTGTCGTAATCGGCGATGGGTGTGGCGCTGCCGGCCGCCTGCACGGTGTCGAGCCGGTTCAGTGCGTCATGGGTTTGATTGATCGTCTGGCCGCCCGGGTAGGTCAGGCTGAGCCGGTTGCCTACGCCGTCGTAGGTCGAGGAGATCACCTGGCCGTTCTGGATTTCGGCGACGGTGCGGCCCTGCGAGTTGTAGCGGAAGCTCACCGCGCTGTCGTCGGCCGGGTCGGCCGGATCGTTGTTGTCGGTCATGGTCAGCCAGCGGCCCAGGCCGTCGTAGGAAAAGGTCTGCAAGGTCGTGCCTTGCGTCGCCGTCGCCCGTTGGACGTCCACGCGCGTCAGGCGGTTGAGCGCGTCGTAGGCGCTGCTGATCCGGTTGCCGTCGGCGTCCTGGAAGGCGATGACATTGCCGTTGCGATCGTAGGTGTAGCGCTGCACCGTGCCGTCCGCATAGGTGCGGGTGAGCAGGCGGTTCTGGCTGTCGTAGGCATAGCGGGTAGCGTTGCCGTTGTCGTCCCGGACGGCGACCAGCCGGCCGTCGCCGTCGTAGGCGTCATCCTCCGTGACATCGGCCGTCCAGGCGCCCCCTGTCCGCAAATCCGCCGTCGTGCGGGTGATCCGGCCCAGCCCGTCGTAGGTCCGACGCGTCGTGTCGCCGTGGTCGTTGATCTGGCCGGGGTAAAGGCCCAACGGGTCGTTGATCAGCGCTCCCTGGGCGTCGCTCTCGAAGACATGATTGCCCCGGCTGTCGTACAGGTAGCGGTAGGTTTGGCCCAAGGCATCGGTGCGGCGCACCAGGCGGTTCAAGGCATCGTAGACGAACCAGGTGCGGGTCTGCACGTCGGCTGCCGCTGCTGGGGCGAGGTTTCCCGACCCGCCCCCGCGGTCGGTGCGCACACTCTGGACGACGTTGCCGTTGGCATCGAGGGTCATGACCTCGGTGTTGCCCAGCGCATCCGTGCGCCCCACCAACCGGCCGGCGCCGTCGTACTCGAAGCGGGTGACGTTGCCGTTGTCATCGGTGGTCGCGATCTGCCGGCCCAGCCGATCGTAGCGCACGAGGCTCTGCACGTATGGGCGGGTCTCGGACCCATCTATACCGCCGCCGTAGGGGCGGGTCTCAGACCCGCCCCGACTACCGCCGCCGTCGGTCGGGTCAACGGTGAAGAGGTCGGCCTCGCTGCGATAGACCCGGTTCATCTCATCGTACAAAAATCGCTCGCTGGTCAAGGTCACGGCAAGATCTGGAGTAAAGCTGCGGTCGGAGTTGCGCCCCTCCTGGCCGTCCAGGAAACGCCGCGCCACCGCGTTGCCCATCGGGTCGTAGCTGATGCGCGTCACGTTGCCCAGGGCGTCCACGCTGCCCAGCGGCCGGTCAAAACCGTCGTAGGGGTGGGTCTGAGACCCACCCCTACCGTCCACGTACCGCGTCAGGTTGCCATTGCCATCGTAGGTGTAGGAGACGGTGGAGGCGGTCGCCGGATCGTTGGCGCCGAAGGTCCTCTGATAAGGAAGGTTGCGCTCATCGTAAGTTGTCGTCTCGGTGTTCCCCAGCGGGTAGATCACCTGCGCCACGTTGCCGTTGCCATCGTAACGATACGCCAGGGTGGTCCACACGGTCGCGCTGATCTCGCTGGTGCGGGTGACGACCTGCGTCAGGATGTCGCGCTGATAGGTCGTGGTCAAGAAGGGATTGGCTGCGTCCCGCACCTGGTTGCCGGTGGGCAGGCGGTTGGCGTCCAGCTCCGGCGCCACGTTTTCGACGTCCTCCCGCACGATCCGATCATTGGGATCGTAGTAGAGGTAGCGTTCGTAGTCGAGGGCGGCCGGCTGTTGGATATTAGATATTAGATATTGGGCAGCGGGGGCAACGGCGGCAGCGAGAGTGAGCTTAACCACTTGGTTAAGTTGATTATAGACGTAGGTGGTCTGCACATCGCGGCCGTCGGTAACACCGGTCAGGTTGCCCGCCCGGTCGTAGGTGTAGCCGGTGCGAATCTGAGCCGGGGGCGCGCTGGTCGTGCGGCGGGGGCTGGTGGCGCTGTCACGGGTCACCGCCTTCGGATAACCGCCGGTGATGGTATTGCGGCCGGGGGTCAGGTTCTGGCCGTCGCCGTCGGGGTCGTTCTCCGGGTAATACTCGTGATCGGTCACGCTCCCCTCGGGGTCAATCTCGCGGGTAAGCTGCCCGAAGTCGTTGTACCAGTAGTCGAAGATCACCGTCTGGGTGACGCCATCGGACAGGAGCACGGTGGGGCGCTGGACGCGCACCAGGGCGCCGCGGGCCTGGTCGGTGCGGCCATCGCCGTTGATGTCGCCCAGCGTCGCTTCCTCGTAGTCGTAGGTGTAGGCCGTCCGGTAACGCTCCGGGCTGTTGCTGCCCAGCGGCGGGACGTAGCTGGCATCGTTGCCGCGCGGGTCGGTGATCATCTTGACCTGGTTGAAGCGCGGCTCGTAGGTGAAGCGCGTTACCAGGGGATTGCCGCCGCCCCGAGCGGCATCGGCCACCTGCCGGCGTTCCAGCAGATTCCCCTGCTGCCGCCGGTCGGGGTTGCTGCTGTCGTAGACCTGGACGAGGCTATTGCCCTCCGGGTAGACGACGCGGGTCAGCTCCCCATCCGCGTTGTACTCGTAGCTGGTCTCGTAATAATCGGGATCACCGGGGCGCACATTGCGATTGGTGTACTCGCGCAGCAGCAGCCGGTGGCCGTCGAAGCTGTGCCAATACTCCGTCACGTTGCCGGCCCGGTCGGTGATCACCGTGCGGTTGCGCGGCAGGGTCAGGTTGGCCGGATCACCGTCCGGGTTCAGCGCCTGGTAGCTGAGGGTGAGGACGCCCCCGGCCGCGATGCCGCTCGCGTTGGTCCCGCCCCAAACCTGGCGGATCACCCGGTCGAAGTCATAGGCCGCCGGATCGGTGCCGTAGGTGTTGACCAGGTAGGGCGGGCCGCCGGTCGCCACCTCGTTGGGCGCGGTCGCTGTGAGCAGGTTATGGTTCAGGCGCGGGTCACTGTAACCGGAGGAGTAGGTGTAACGCATGGTCTTGCCGGCGGGGAAGTCATTGCCGTTGGGAGTGCCCGTCACCGCGGGGCCGGTCACAGCCACCAGGTCGCCGTTGGCATCGTAGGTGAGGCTGACCCGGCGGCCCATGAAGTCTTCCACGGTGGCCAGAAAGCCCTGGGCGTTGTAGGCGTAGGTGATCGTCCGTCCCAGGGTGTCAATCACGGTTGCCAGCCGGCCCTGCGCGTCGTAGGTGAAAGAGAGCGTGTTGCCGGCACGGTCGGTGATGGCAGTCATCTTCCCGGCGGTGGATGATCCGTCGAAGCCGCGGAAGGCCGTGACCATGCCGTCCCGCTCGGCCAGGGCGTAGGAGCCATCGGCGTTGCGGGTCAGCACCGTGTAGAAACCGGCCGGGCTGGTGAAATTACCGCCGCCCGCCGAAGCATACCGATCGCTGCGGCCGGGGCCGGTGTGAGCGATGATGTCGGCGCCATCCTGAACCAGGAAGCGGTCGTAGTTATGCTGCCACTGCCAGCCGAGGGTTCCCTGGCTGGTGGTGCGGCTGCGGTAGGAGCGGATAAACTGGTAGTCCATGTAGCCGGCCACGCCCCGGCCGGGGATGACCAGGTCGGTTTCGGTGACGTGCAGCTCGCCGCTGTGGAGATAGACCGGGTCAATCTGGCCCCCGGCCCCGTTGTCGGGATTCTGGTTCGGCTCCTGGACAGGTGGATTTCCCCCTTCGGATGACGAACTCTGCAAGAAGTACGCGCCATAGCTCTGCATAAGACCTGCGATCAACCCGGCCTGATCCGGCCGAATCCCCTGACCCCCGCCGGCGCCAAGATAGGCGACACCCTGCGTGAGCAGCGATGAATACTCGGCGGCCAGTTGCAGCTCGTCCCCGTTCACTTGCAGCCAGGCGATGCCGCGGCCGGCCACAGACAGAAAGAGATCGCTGCCATGCGCCGCGATGTCGTTCACCGGCCCGTTCAGATGATAGGTGTCCAGCACGACCGGGCTGGCCGGGTTGGAGACATCCAGCATTTGCAGCCAGCCTTCGGCGCTCCGGCTGTGGCCGACGAAGGCCCGGTCGCCGACCACGATAACGGCGTCGGCGGTGGCCGTCGCAGCGGGCGGATCGACGTGGCTCTGCTCCGTTGGATGGAGGGGATCGCCGACATTGAGCACGCGCAGGCCGGCCGCGCCGTCGGCAAGATACGCGACGTCCTTCGCCACAGCCACGCGGCGTGCGTCGCCGGGAGTGTCGAAAGAGGCCACCAGGGTCGGGCTGACCGGGTTGCTCACGTCCACGATGCGCAGCCAGCCATCGGTCCAGCCCCCCGCGATGCCGGCCGCGGGCACGTAGCTGACCGTGGGCAGGTAGGCGTAGCGGCCGAGCACGAACACGTCATGCACATGGTCGCCGTCCGGCGGCGCGTAACCGCCAACCACGGTCGGGCTCAGCGGATCGGCGGCGCTGATGATCTGCAGCCCAGAGTATTCCTGGGCCACGTAGGCCAGCGTGCCCGAGGCTGCAATGCGCGCATTGATACCGTCAAAGCCCTCCAGTTTGCCCAACGGCCGGGGGAGTGACGGGTCGGTCATGTCCAGCGTCCAGAACTCGAATTGGCCGGCGGCGTAGGCGTAGGTGGCAGCCCCCCTGGCCCCCCAATCTTGGGGGGAATTTGACTCCCCCCGAATTTGGGGGGCCGGGGGGGCGCCGGCCATCGCGACATCGAACAGGACGCTGGGCCGCTCGTAGCTGCCCA